>Ga0210380_10000218_pt1 | contig 29326 bp, 31 predicted proteins | sample PLM4_5_coexredo_FD_155476 | JGI IMG/M metagenome (GOLD analysis project Ga0210380, IMG submission 155476) | Groundwater sediment microbial communities from an aquifer in East River, Colorado, USA - PLM4_5_coex redo | ecosystem: Environmental > Terrestrial > Soil > Riparian zone | place: USA... | reverse complement strand
CAAATGGGCACTGGTCATCTCTGCGGCCGGCGCGCTCGCGGGCGTCGCGCTGGGCACCTGGCTGGGCTCGAGCCTCATCAGCATCTACAACCAGTACTTCCGGTTTCCCGTGCTCGACTATCACCTCTCGGCGGGGGTGGCCGTGACGGCCGTGGTTGCCAGTCTGATCGTCGCCGCGCTCGGGGCTCAGTCGGCGGTGCACCGGGCCGTGCGCGTGCCGCCGGCCGAAGCCATGCGTCCGGAAGCGCCGGCGCGGTATCGTCAGAGCCTGATGGAGCGGACGTGGCGCCGATTCCACATCACACCGGCGATGCGGATGATTCTGCGGAACCTCGAGCGTCAGCCCGTGCGCTCGGCCATTTCAATCGTGGGGATCGGGTTCGCGGTGGCGGTGCTGTTTGTCGGGCTGGCGTTCATCGACGTGATGGACAAGCTGCTCGACGAGCAGTTCGCCCTTGCTCTGCGGCAGGATGCCATCGTGAGCTTCGTCGAGCCGAGGTCGCCCAGCGCGTTGTCGGCGATCGGACATGTGACGGGCGTGATGGATGTCGAGCCCGTGCGCGCGGTGCCCGTCAGACTGCGCGCCGGCCACCGGTCACGAACACTGGCCATCACGGGACTCCCAGCCACCCCCAGACTGAACCGCGTCGTCAGTCAAGGCGGGAAGGCATTGACGCTGCCACCTGCCGGGCTCGTCCTGTCGTCTATGCTCGCGCGCATCCTCAGCGTTTCGACGGGAGATTCCATCCAGGTGGAAGTGCTCGAGGGCCGGCGGCTGGTTCGCGAGGTGCCGATTGCAGCCCTGGTTGACGACAGCATGGGCCTGCAGGCCTACATGGAGATCGACGCCCTCCGCAGGTTGCTGCATGAAGGTGCCGTGATTACGGGCGCGTCGGTGACCATCGACCCGGCCGCCAGGGCCCGCTTCTACGCCGACGTGAAGGCGCTGCCGGCCGTGGCCGGCGTGTCGCTGACGGCCGTCATGCTGCAGAACTTCCGCGACACAATGGCCGAGAATATGAACCTGCAGATCTTCTTCAACGTCCTGTTTGCCGGCGTCATCGCCTTTGGTGTGGTTTACAACTCGGCTCGCGTATCGCTATCTGAGCGCGAGCGCGAGCTGGCCAGCCTGCGCGTGCTGGGCTTCACCCGGGGCGAGATCTCGCTCATCTTGCTTGGCGAACTGGCCGTGCTGACCCTTGCGGCACTCCCTGTCGGTGCGCTCATCGGTCACGTGATGGGGCTGCTCATCATGACCGGATTCAGCAACGAGGTCTATCGCCTGTCGTTTGTGACCTCGCCCGCCACCGTCGCCCGCTCGTTCCTGGTCGTCGTCTTGGCCGCGTTCGTGTCGGGCCTCGCCGTTCGCCGGCGGCTCGATCGTCTCGATCTCGTGGCCGTCCTCAAGACGCGCGAATAATGCGGCGCTTTCTGTTCAATCCTCGCGTACTGACCACAGTCGCCGTGGTCGGCGGCCTGATGGCTGTCGCCCTGTGGCCGACGACGCTGCAGGTGGACGTGGAGGCGGTGTCGCGCGGACCGCTCGTCGTGACGGTAGACGAGGAGGGCGTGACACGTGTGCGCGACCGTTTCGTCGTGTCAGCACCCCTGGCCGGCCGCGTGCTGCGGATCGAGCTCGAGCCGGGCGACCGGGTGAGGCGCGGCCAGATCGTCGCGCGGGTGCGAGCCGAGGTCCCGCCGCTGCTCGACGCGCGCACACGGGCCGAGGCCGAGGCCGCCGTCGGGAGCGCGCGCGCCGCGCTGGGCCGGGCCAGCGCCGACGAGGAGCGCGCGAAGGCGACGCTGGTGCAGGTGCAGCGCGCGCTGGCGCGCGCGCGGGCCACGCCCGATGTCGTTTCGATGCAGGAACTGGACGCGCGTGAAGCGGACGTGCGCGTGGCGCAGGAGTCGGCCAACGCTGCGACCTTTGCCGTGCGTGCCGCGACATCCGATCTGCAGCGCGCCGAGGCGCGGCTGATGCCGTCGGCGTCCGACGCCGGCGGTCGCGTGGCGGCGGTCGTGTCGCCCATTGACGGCGTGGTGCTCAGGCGCGTACGTGAGAGCGAATCGGTAGTACCAGCCGGCGATCCGCTGGTCGAAATCGGCGACCCCGCGAAGATGGAAATCGTGTCCGATTTGCTGTCGACCGACGCCGTCCGCGTCGCCGTGGGCGCGCGCGCCATCATCGACGAGTGGGGCGGCGACCGTCCTCTCGATGCGCGAGTTCGCCGCATCGAGCCGGCCGGGTTCATGAAGGTCTCGGCGCTCGGCGTCGAGGAACAGCGGGTGAACGTCGTGCTCGATTTCGTCGATTCTCCGGCCGCCGCACGTGCGGTGCTCGGTGACGCCTACCGTGTGGAAGTACGTGTCGTCCTATGGGAAGCGGCCGACGTCCTGCGCGTACCGACCGGGGCGCTCTTCCGTGAGGGCGCGCAGTGGGCCGTGTACGTCATCGACGAGGATCGCGCACGCCGGACGTTTGTCCAGGTCGGGCATCAGACCGGGCAGTACGCCGAGGTGTTGTCGGGGTTGGCGGCCGACACCCGCGTCATACTGCATCCCGGGGATACGATGGTGAACGGCGGGCGAGTGCGCCCTCGCGCGCCGACTGAATGACGTCAGGTGTCCTTGCTCAACTTGAGCCGGCCCTTGTCGTCGAACTGCGCGACGCCGCCGGCCACGCCCTGGGCCAGCGCATCCTCCCACACGTCGGCGAAGCGGCTTCGCACCGCCTCTGGCGCCCGAAGAATAGCGCGAGTCCGCGCGAGGGCATAGGCGCGCACACGCCGGTCTCGGTCCTCGGGTGACATTGGCGCCCACTGGCGGTTGCCGGTATGTCGCGCGAGGCACAGCAGCGAACCGTGGCGCCTCTTGATGAAGATGACCTCGAACCCGTTGGCCTCGAGCAGGCGGATCAAGGACGCGCGATCGAACGCCTGCAGATGAAGCGCGTTCAACGTGTTGATGACCGACTTGCCCTCGGCCAGGTAGGCGCGCTCGTCCAACTCGCCGTACAGATAAAGATGCCCACCGGGTTTCAGGCGCTGGTGGACCTGATCGAAGAAGCGATCCACGCGCACGACATGGGTGAGCATGTGGTTGCACGCGATCAGATCGAAGTCATCCGTAAACGGAATCGTGAACAGGTCGTAGTCGATCAGGTCGGAGCATTCGATCCCGCAGAGGGATCGGAGAATTAACTGCTGACTCTCGAAGATCGGCATGGCCGCGACCGATGCGTCGAACTGCCGACGCAGCCCGCTCACGAGGGTTCCCGCACGGGACCGCACCTCGAGCACGCGAGCGCCCTGGAGGTCGAGGAGGTGCGCCAGTATTTCCACGTGCGCGGCATTTTCGGTGCGGTCCTGATACACCCCAGAAATGTGCTCGCGCGGATCGTGGTCGGACACGAAGATCCCGCCGGCGATGAGCGTACGGTACCGTTCGCGGTCCTGTTCGGAGAGCGGGTAGGGATTCAACAGGGCGTTGTCGGCGTAGGCGCGTGGGCCCCGCCCGATGGTTTCAGAGAAGTCCTCCGTCAGCCCTCGATAACTCGCGCCGATCGGCCGTCGTGTGGCGTAGAGCATCCCGCAGCCATGGCAGAGGGCGTAGTTGTAGCGCATCAAGTCGGCCGAGGTCTCCTGCTCAAGCAGAACCGACTTGTTCCACTCGCACACGACGGAACGGCCAGTCGTCGCGCAGCCCGGGCAGCGATCCAACTCGAGCCACTCCGCAGGTGCGTCGGGGGCCGTCGGCTGGGAATCGGGCGAGGGGACGGCGAGTGGAAGCGGCTCCCCGAGATTATTCCGAGGAGCCTTGGACGCCGCCTCCAGCAGCCGGTTCATGCGGCCGAGTTGAAGATGGTGCTGCAGGAGCTGTTCGCGCAGTTGCTTGCGAGTGCCGGCAAGCTCGCTTGCGAGCGCTTCGTGCACCGCCTGTTGCGCCTTCCACGTGCGCTTTGATCGCGCGTGAGCCTCGTCGAGCTCCTTCCGAAGCTGGTCGAGCTGCACATCCACTCGCGCGGGCAGATTCAGCAGGGCACGCAGTTTCGCGAGCAAATGAGACGACATCGGTGCTGAACGCGCAACGTTATCACACCGGTTTTCTTGGCCCTCGAATCACAGTCTACCCGATACGGAACCAGTGTCATGACGTGGCGCCGCGAGGCACAATACCAGGATGAAGAGGATGACTCGACGAGAGGCGATGTTTGCCGTGGCAGGCGTCGCGGGCACGGTCTACTCAGCCAGCGCCCAGCAGCCGATCAAGGTTGAGGTCTACAAGGACCCGACGTGCGGATGCTGCGGCCTCTGGGTGGCGCATCTGCGGGCGCGCGGCTTTGCACCGACGGTCACCGACACGCCGAACATGACCCAGGTGAAGGACCGGTCTCACATTCCCGTTCAGCTCCGCTCATGCCACACGGCGCTCGTAGGCGGCTACGTGATCGAGGGCCACGTGCCGGCGGCCGATATGCAGCGACTGCTCACGGAGAAGCCGAAGGTGCTTGGACTCGCGGTGCCAGGCATGCCCGTGGGCTCGCCGGGGATGGAGGGGCCGGGCGGACGACCCTACGACGTCCTCACCTTCGACGCGGCCGGAAAGACGACGGTCTACTCGACGCAACAGCCGTCGTCGCGGGCGTAGCCGCTACTTCGGGATCTGAATCCTCGGCGACCCGCCGATCTGCTCGTAGGCCAGACCATCGGCGGGGCGATCGAGCTTCCACACGTAGAGGATGCGCGACTGCGATCGTCCGGGGCTTCCCGACGCCACCACGCGGTCGCCCACCTTGAACGTGTCGTCTTTCATCCCGATATCCACTAGCTCGCGGCGGTTGTCCATCTCGAGATGCCACCGCTCGGTCCGGCCGCGTGTGTCTGACATGTCCACGAGGAGGAAGGGGTGCGGGTTGACGAAGTGGAACTCCGCGATGCTCCCGTCCACGGTGACGCGCTTGCCCTGGTCGTACATGCCCGCCAGCGAGTGGTGAGCGAGCGCCACCGAACCGCCCAGGCAGACGGTCGCCGCGCAGAGCAGGACGGACTTCATTTTTCGAGCGAGCGGACCTGAACGCTCCGGAACTTGACGACCCCGGCGCCGTACTGCAGGGCAAACGGGCCGCGCGCGTGCTTGGTGTCCTGCACGTCAACGGTCTTGGTGCCGTTGAGCGTGACGACCAGATGCCCGCCTTCGGCCCTGATCTCGTAGGTGTTCCACTTGCCAGCGGCCTTGATGGGGGTCGTCACCTTCGCGACGTTGACGATGGCGCCGGTGGCGTAGACGGGATCGGGCCGGGTGTCGAAGACGTTGACCTCGTAGCACATCTCCGCGTCGATCGTGGTCGGGCTCGCGCAGCGGAGGAAGATTCCGCTGTTGGCCGGTTCATCCACCCAGAACTCGGCCTTCAGCTCGAAGTTCCCGTAGGGCTGCTTGGTCACGAGGTAGCCATTGCCCGAGCTGGCCTGCACCGCGCCCTCGGCGAGGCTCCAGTTTGCCGTGCCCACCTTGTTGAACGCATCGAGGTTCTTACCGTCGAAGAGCGTCGTCCACGGTGTGGGCGTTTGGGCGTTCGCCCAGCCATAGAGGGCGATACAGCACGTCAACGCGGCCAGGGGAGCGGCGATCGCGGATATGCGTCTCATGGTGCAATATTAAACACCATGACCACCCTCGCCGAGCGCCCCGCAGTCACCCGTCACCTGATGCTCATCGGAGGTCAGGCCGCCGAGGCCTCTGACGGCCGCTTCATCGAAATCGAGAATCCTGCCCGAAAAACGCCGATTGCGGAGGTGCCTCGCGCGACCGATGTCGATGTGGACCGGGCCGTCCGGGTCGCCGCCACGGCCTTCGAGTCGTGGAGGATGGTGGCACCCCGCGATCGCGGCCGGGCGCTGTTGAAGATCGCCGATGCCGTCGAAGCCGAGGTCGAGGCGATCGCCAGAACGGTCGCCCTCGAGACCGGCAACGCCATTCGCACGCAGGCAAGGCCCGAGGTCAAGAGCACGGTCGATGTGATCCGCTACTTCGGCGGAGTGGCCGGCGAGGTGAAGGGGGAGACCGTACCGCTCGGGGAACATGTCCTCAGCTACACGCGCCGCGAGCCCATCGGCGTCGTGGCCGGCATCGTCCCGTGGAACGCGCCTGTCGTGCTCGGCACGCTGAAGATCGCGATGGCTATTGCGGCCGGAAACACGCTGGTGCTGAAAGCGGCCGAGGACGCGCCGCTGGGCCTGCTGCGCGTGGCGCAGATCTGCAACGAGCACCTGCCGCCAGGCGTGCTGAACCTGCTGACCGGTTACGGCGAGGAAACCGGCGCGGCGCTGGCGCATCACCCGCTCGTACGCAAGCTGTCGTTCACGGGTTCGACCGAGGTCGGCAAGCTGATCATGCACGCGGCCGCCGAGCGCATTCTTCCCGTCTCGCTCGAGCTGGGCGGCAAGAGCCCGGCGATCGTGTTTCCAGATTCCGACGACATGCGCACGGTGGAAGGCGTCATCTCGGGCATGCGCGTGACGCGCCAGGGGCAGTCGTGCACGGCGGGGTCGCGGCTCTTCGTGCATCGATCGATTTTCGATTCGTTCCTCACGAAGCTGTCGTCGAAGTTGCAGACGTTGAAGATTGGCGACCCCACCGAGGAAACCACCGACATGGGCTCGATCATCAACCGCAAGCAGTTCGATCGTGTCTGCGGCTACATCCAGGACGGGCTCGGCCAGAAGGCGGGCCGCGTCGTGCTGGGCGGGCTACCGCCCTCGAGCGGGCCGCTTTCAGAGGGCTACTACGTGGAACCGACGGTGTTCGCCGAGGTGCGCAACGACTGGCGCATCGCGCGTGAAGAGATCTTCGGGCCGGTCATGGTCGCCATTCCCTGGGAAGACGAGGCCGACGCCGTGCGGATGGCCAACGACAGCCACTATGGCTTGGCGGCGTACGTGTGGGCGCACGATATCGGCAAGGCGCTGCGCACCGCGCACGCCATCGAGTCGGGTTGGATCCAGGTCAACCAGGGGCTCGGCCAGTTTCCCGGCCAGTCCTACGGCGGGTTCAAGCAGAGCGGCATCGGACGCGAGTACTCGCTCGAGGGAATGCTTGACAGTTTCACCCAGCGGAAAAGCGTCACCGTAAACCTGTCAGTGTGACGTGAAAGTCGTCATGCAAAATGCAAAATTCAAGATGCAAACGCTGGTTGCGTCGAGTTGACGACGCTGCCGCCAGTGTTTGCATTTTGCATTTTGAATCTTGCATGACGGGTGTTCAGTTGGTGACCTGCGTCGTGAGCGGCTTGCCCTTCTCGGTCACGAACGATGCGATGGCCCTGATCGGAGCGCTGCCCTTGTTGATGCCCTCGTGGATCTTGCCAGGGTCCACAAAGAACGATTCCCCAGGCTTGTAGGTGACCGTCGGCTTGCCCTCGTAGTCGAGCGTCAGCTCGCCCGACTCGACCTGGACGAGGATGGTGCCGGCATGCGTGTGCCGGCCTTCACGCCCGCCGACCGGGATTTCCACCAGGACAAGCGCGGACTGATAGTTGGGCACGTTTACCAGGTCGTGTTGCAGGAGCACCGTGCGCTTCACCGCCGGTTGTTGGGCGCCGAGCAACGCCGGCGCGGCCAGCGCCGTGGCGATGGCAATCGCGAGGGCGGTACGAAGTCGTGAGCTGATCGACATGGATAGCCTCGTTGATTGAAGTGTGACGGGGATTATGACGCAATCTGGTTGGTGGTTGGTGGTGGTTAGTGGTTGGCGGTTGGTGGTTCATAGAGGGTTCGCGGAGGCAGGTGTATGGTTAGGCGTATGCGATCCCGAACACTGTTCGCTCTCGCGGGTTCCGTGCTTCTCGCGCTGGTCGCGGCCTGTGCGGGCGCTCCGCCGGGCGCTCAGCCCGCCGGTTCTCTACGCCTCTACATCGCCCGCCACGGCCAGACCGACTGGAATCTCGAGCATCGCCTGCAGGGCTTGACCGATCGGCCGCTCGACGACACCGGCCGCCGGCAGGCCGCCGGCCTGGCTGAAATGCTGAAAGGCGTTCACCTCGACGCCATCTACTCCAGCACGCTGTCGCGCAGTCGCATCACGGCCGAGACGGTTGCCGGGTCGTCCATGACGGTTACGAGTCTTCCGGGACTACGCGAGCGGAACTACGGACGGTTTCAGGGAGGGTCAGACACCGATCCCGAGTACCTCCGCCGCGCCGAGACCTGGGACGATGAGATGGACGGTGGGGAAACGCTGGGTCAGCTCCTGGCGCGCACGCGCGAGAGCCTCGACCTGATTCGCCGCGAGCATCCCACTGGCAACGTGCTCGTCGTCGGCCATCGCATCACCAACCAGATGGTGCTGCGCGCGCTGCTCGATTTCACGCCTGAAGAGACGGTAAAGATCCAGCAGGCGAACGACGAAGTGTATCTCGTGGAATTCGACCCCGGCGCGAAGCCAAGACTGTGGAAGCTGGTACGGGGTCAGAATCTTGGAGATCTGTGATCCCATGCTGTGTTTCCGCGGCGCGGCGTCTAGAAACGGCATTAGAATCACCCGTCCGTGAGTCCCTTTCGCAAAGGAGTGCACATGCGGAATGTCATGGCGCTGGGCGCGGCGCTGGTGGCGGCGCTTGCGTTGTCGGATGTCGTCACCGAGAGCCAGGGCGAGGCGGGCAATGACTTCCCGAATCCGTACACGATCGGGCCATGGGGCCAGCTTCCTGGCGGGCGCAAGATCGGCGCCGTGGCGGGCATCGACATCGATCGCGATGGCAGGTCGCTGTGGGCCTTCGAGCGGTGCGGCGGCGCGACGTGCGACGGGTCGAGCCTGGCGCCGCTGCTGAAGTTCGACTCGGGCGGAAAGCTGATCGCCAGCTTCGGCGCCGGCATGTTTGTCTACCCGCACGGCATCTACGTGGATCGTGACGACAACATCTGGGTGACCGACGGCCAGGGCAAGGGATCTAAGGGACACACGGTCGTCAAGTTCAGCCCGACGGGACGCGTGCTCATGACGCTCGGGACCCCGGGCGTGGCGGGCGCCGGCGACGACATGTTCAATCAGCCGTCGGACGTGGTGGTGGGGCCTACAGGCAGCATCTTCGTGGCCGACGGCCACGGCGGCGACAGCAATGCGCGCATCGTGAAGTTCGACAGGGACGGCAAGTTCATCAAGGCATGGGGAAAGAAGGGGTCGGGTGAGGGCGAGTTCGACACGCCGCACAGTCTGCTGATCGACGGCCGAGGACGGCTGGTCGTCGCGGACCGTGGTAACAGCCGCATCCAGATCTTCGACCAGGAGGGCAGGTTCATCTCGGAGATGCGACAGTTCGGGCGGCCGAGCAGCATCTTTCTCGACGCGAAGGGCATGCTGTACAGCGCGGATTCCCAGTCGAATACGCCGGCGGTCAATCCGTCGGTCAAGCGCGGCATCCGTATCGGCGCGCTGGCCGACGGCAAGGTTCGCTACTTCGTGCCGGATCCCGACCCCATCGATCCCGCGGTTGGGGGCGGCAGGGAAGGCGTCGCCGTCGATCGCCAGGGCATCGTCTATGTCGCGAAGACGGGCGCTGGGGGGCTCTTCAGGTACACGAACGAGACCGCAGGCAGTCGGTAGCGGCTACTTCAGTCCCAACCGTTTCTTGTACGCAGCCCAGTCGCGTTTCAACGCGAGGAACGCGTCCAGATCGGCGCACCTCAGAAACGGATTGGTCTGCTTCTCCAGGGCGATCGTCGAACTGGGTCGGGCGCCATAGTCGTGCCCCGGCCACACGGTGGCGGCATCCGGGAACGCGCTCAGTACCCGCTGGAGGCTGCGCCACTCCACCTGCGCGTCCGCGTCGCTTCTGGTGCCGCCGACCTTTCCTACGAACACGAGGTCGCCGCTCATCAGCAACTGGTGCGTCTGTTCATAGACCGTGACGTGGTCGGCCGCGTGGCCTGGGACGTACAGGAAGTGCAGCCGCAGCGCGCCCACCGCCATCGCATGGCCGTCGGCGATCGGCACGGCCGGGCGCGCGGGTGAGTCAGGATGCGCCGCCACGAGCGCGCCCGTGAGCTCGATCGCCCTCGCGTTGCCGTTGATGTGATCCTCGTGGCCGTGCGTGTTGACGATGTGCGTCACGGTCAGGCCCTGATCGCGCGCGCGCTCGACGAACACGTCCGGCGAGTAGGAGGGATCGACGAGTACGCACTGACGGGCGTCACGGTCGCCCAGGATGTATCCGAAGTTGCGATCACCGCCGGCGCGGACCTGTTCGAAGACGAGTTGCATCGGTGGATGATAATGGAGGCATGACCGCTCCCGCGCCAGCGCTGCCGCAGCGCGTGTCCCTTCTGCCCGTCTTTCTCATCGTCCTCGTCGACGTGTTCGGCATGACGCTCGTCATCCCGCTCCTCGCGATCTATGCAGAGTCGCTGCACGCGACGCCGCTGCAGGCCATGCTGCTGGTATCGGTGTTTGCGGCCTGCCAGCTCGTGTCGGGGCCGATCATCGGACATCTGTCGGATCGGTTCGGCCGGAAGCCGATGCTGCTCATCAGCCAGGTCGGCACCTTCATCGGATTTCTGGTGATGGCGCGCGCGAGCGTGCTGTGGATGCTGTACGTCGCACGCGTGCTCGATGGGTCAACCGCCGGCAACCTGTCGCTGGCGCAGGCCTACATCGCCGACCACACCGAGCCGAGCCAGCGGGCGAAGTCGTTCGGGCTTATCGGCATCGCGTTCGGCATCGGCTTCTTCATCGGTCCGTCGCTGACGGGCTTTCTGTCGGCCGCCTACGGGCTGACCGCGCCCATCTATCTGGCGGCCTGCATGTCGGCGCTCAGCATTCTGTGCACGGCCACGCTTCTCAAGGGCGGCACGCAGTCGCACCATGCGTTCGACGATCGCGACGCGGTGTTTCATCTTCGGACGTACACGAAGTTCTTCTCGCGTCCGGGCATGCGCGAGCGGCTCCTGCAGTTTCTGTTCTTCATCACCTCGTTCTCGTTCTTCATTTCCGGCTTCGCGCTGTTTGCCGAGCGCCGGTTCACGCACGACGGCCATCCATTCGGTCCACGGGAGATCGGCTATGTCTTCGGCTACGTCGGCTTCCTTGGCATCATCCTGCAGGGTGGCCTGATCGGGCGCCTCGTGAAGCGATTTGGCGAGCCAGGGCTGGTGGCGATGGGGTTCGTGGCGCTCGCTGTGGGCTACTTCGGCCTCGGCGTCGCGACCTCCGTGGTGGTGCTGATGCTGATGGGGACGCTCGCCGCCTTCGGCAACGGCGTCATCCGTCCGGCCTTGACGGCGCTCATCACGCACCGGGCCGAGCGGCAGGAGCAGGGCGTTGTGCTGGGCATCACCCAGGCGCTGATGTCGATGGCCTCGATCGTGTCGCCGGTGATCGGAGGTTTGCTGATCCAGCACCAGATGCTGACCGCCTGGGCGTGGGTGGCGGCAGGGCTGGCGGCCGTCGGCGTAGCGCTGTCGCGCGAGAGCCTGACCGTCTATACGACGGCTTCGGCCGACTCGATGGGCGCACCCTGATACGTCACGGCGACCGGCGCGGCCAGCTTGATCGTGTTCATCACCTGACAGCTGCGCTCGGCGATCGTGATGAGCTTGCGCGCCAGGTCGCGATCAGGGCAGTCGGCGGTCACATCCACCGTAAACGACACGAAGCGCTCGGGTGATCCGTCGAGGGTTCCCGTCAGCGCCACCTTGACGTTGGTCATGGCGGCCCCGCGCGCGCGGATGGCGCCGAGCAGATGGCTGGTAAAGCAGCCACCCAGCGCGACGAGTTGATATTCACCCCCGGCCGGGCCCAGATCGAATCCGCCCTTGGCCAGTCCCCGATCCACGAGCATCGAGTGCGAACGCACGGTGGCCCGCGACGTGGTGTGGTTGACGTGCTCGATGGTGGCTCTGAAAACGGTGCTCATGCGGCAAGTCTATCCTGCGACGACGCGGTTCCGCAGCACGCCGATGCCTTCGACTTCGGTTTCCATCAAGTCGCCCACTTTGAGCCATTCCTGCGGAGTGCGGCCCATGCCGACGCCGTCGGGCGTCCCGGTCGAGATGATGTCGCCCGGCTCGAGCGTGCAGCCGAGCGAGAGGATCGCAATCGTCTGGTCCACGGGGAAGATCATGTCGGCGGTCGTCCCGTTCTGCTTCTCGACCCCGTTGATGCGAAGGGACACTCGTTTGTTCTGGGGGTCGCCGAATTCGTCGGCCGTGACGATGACCGGCCCCATGGGGCAGAAGGTGTCGAGGCTCTTACCCTTGAAGAATTGCCCGTGCGCGGTCTGCAGGTCGCGTGCACTGACGTCGTTGATCACGGTGTAGCCGAAGATATGCGGCAAGGCCGAGGCGCGGTCGATGTCGCGGCCGCCGACGCCGATGACGACGCCCAGCTCGGCCTCCCAGTCCACCTGCTGCGTGATACCAGGATTCCACGAAATATCGTCGGTCGGACCGATCACGCTGGTCGGCGGCTTCGTGAAGAACACTGGATGCGTGGGCAGCGTGAACGTCTGCCCACGCGCCTTCGCCCCCTCTCGAATGTGTTCTGCATAGTTGCGTCCGATGCAGAAGACGTTCTTCGTGGGGCGTGGTATCGGCGCATGCCATCGAACCTCGATCGCCGCGTACGTCCGGGGCCGGTCGAGCGCCGCGACGGCCTGCGCAATACCTCGCCACGTCTCGGGACCGCGCTGGATCAGTGCCAGCAGGCTGTCAGGGGCGCGTGGAATGATCCCTGCGTCGAGGACCCGGTCGGCGAAGACGATCCCGAGTCTGGGCTGTGTGTCGTCCGATGTCGAGAACGTCGCGTAGCGCATACGGCAGTAATTACTCAGCAGTGGACAGTTGGCAGTAGGGGGTCGCCAACCACGAACCACGAACCACGAACCACGAACCACCAACCGACAAAGTATACTCACCGCCCTATGCGCCTGTGTCGATACGGTAACAACCAACTCGGTGTCGTTGAAGGAACGAGCGTGCGGGATGTCACCTCCGCGCTCGACGTGCTCCCGGCGTACCGGTATCCGCTGCCGGCCGGCGACGTGATGATCGCAAACCTTGCCGCGGTATGCGCGCGGGCGAAGGCGCTTGCGCCGTCGAGCCCTACGGTGTCCATGGACGGCCTGGACATCCTCAGTCCGGTTGCCAATCCGAGCAAGATCATCGGAGCTCCGGTCAACTACCGCAAAGGTGGAGAAGACGACGCGGCGATTGCGGCGGCCAAGTCGATTGGACTGTTCCTGAAGGCGAACGGCTCGCTTGCCGGACCCAGCGAGGGCATCAGGCTGCGCATGATGGAGCGTCAGATCGATCACGAGGTCGAACTGGCCGTCGTCATCGGCAGAACCTGCGCGGGCGTGTCGCGGGAGAACGCGCTCGACTACGTGGGCGGCTACGCGGTGGCGCTCGACATCACGCCGCACGGCAAGGAAGAGCGCAGCCTGCGCAAGTCGTGTGAGACCTACACGATCCTCGGAGCGTGGCTGGTCACGGCCGACGAGATCCCCGACCCGACGAGCCTCGACCTGCGGCTCGAGCTGAACGGGGAGCTGAAACAGGAGGGCAATACACGGCAGATGATTCGTGACGTCGCGGGGATCATCGAGTACGCCTCGTCTTTCTACACGCTCAATCCCGGCGACATCTTCCTGAGCGGTACGCCCGGCGGTGTGGGTCCGATACGGCCCGGCGATCAGATCACGGCGTCCATCGAAAAGGTGGGGACGATGCACGTCGAGGTCAGGGCCGATCACTGACCTGTTCCCCGTGGTGCGACGGTGCGACGGTGCGGCCGTGCGACGGTGCATCCGATGGCGCGGTCGTGCGACGGCGCCGACTGTTCGCGGTTCTAGGATGTTCAACCTGCGGAGACGATCAGAGGCCGCGAACCGTCCGTGAACCCCCGTACCGTGAACCTGTGAACCGAACCCGTGCACCTGGGCACCTGTGCACCCGTGAACCCTCCCCCCAGTCAGGTTCTCCGTTTCGTCCCCTCGGGCGCGCCGCGCAGGTACGCCGCAGGCCACGGAAACGAGACGCCGAGTTCCTGGGCTGCATGCATCGGGAAGTACGGATCGCGCAGCATCTGACGCGCCAGGAGCACGCAGTCGGCCTGGCCGCTGCTGATGATCTCGGCGGCCTGCGGGGCGCTCGTGATCAGGCCGACGGCACCCGTCGCAATGCCCACCTCGCGCTTCACCCGTTCGGCAAACGGCACCTGAAAGCCAGGCTTGGTGGGGATCTTCTGCAGCGGCGACAGCCCGGCCGATGAACAGTCAACGAGCTCGATCCCGCGCGCCTTTACGCGTCTCGCCAGTTCCACGGCTTCGTCGACGTCCCATCCGCCCGGGACCCAGTCGGTGGCCGAGATGCGCAGCCACAGCGGCAGACGTTCGGGCCAGACGGCTCTGACGGCGTCCACGACCTCGAGGCACAGGCGAATGCGGTTCTCGAACGACCCGCCGTACTGATCCGTTCGCGTGTTGCTGAGGGGCGAGAGGAACTCGTGCATCAGATAGCCGTGCGCGGCGTGCAGTTCGAGCACGTCGTACTCGGCGGCGAGTGCGCGCTTCGCGGCCGCGCGAAACGCGTCGACGATGCCCGGTATCTCGTCGGTCCTCAGGGCCCGGGGCACGGGGTAGGTGGCGTTGAACGGCGAGTCGGTTGGCGCGACCGGCTGCCAGCCACCCTGCTCGGGCGGCACACCATCGTTGCCTTCCCACGGCCGCTGCGTGCTGCCCTTACGTCCCGCGTGCGCGATTTGGGAGCCGGCGAGGCTGCCCTGTGTGTGCACGAACCGGACGATGCGGCTGAGCATCTCGACGTGGGCGTCGAGGTAGATACCGAGATCTTCGGGCGTGATGCGCCCCTCGGCGGTGACCGCTGCAGCTTCCGTGAACACTAGTCCGGCACCGCCGACGGCACGCGACCCGAGATTGACGAGGTGCCAGTCGTGGGCAAAGCCGTTGTCACTGGAGTACTGGCACATCGGCGAGACGACGATGCGATTGGGCAGGGTAACGCCGCGGCTGACGAACGGGTCGAAGAGTGATGGCATGGGGTCGGTTGCTGGTTGCTGGTTGCTGGTTGCTGGTTGGTAGTTGGTGGTTGGTGGTTGGTGGTTAGGTTAGTGGTTCGTGGTTGATGGAGTGGGGCGCCCGATAGTGCCGCAGCTCGGGTGTGGCTGCCGCGATCCAGCCGACGGCGGCTATGCAGCCGAGGCCGCCGCTGATGACCGAAAACGGCGCGCCGAGCCAGCTGGCGACGGCGCCGGCCTCCATCTCGCCCAGCTGCGGGCCGCCGATGAAGAACATCATGTTGACGCCGATCATGCGTCCGCGCAGACGGTCGGGCGTTTCGAGCTGCCGGATGATGTTCCGGAACACCATGCTGACGGTGTCGGCCACGCCGGTCAGGGCGAGGCACGCGAACGTGATCCAGAACGACCGCGATACGCCGAAACCAATCGTCGCGGCCCCGTAGAGGCCGATCGCCCAGAGCAGCACCGGACCGCGCCGGTCGATGCGGCTCGTCACAAACACCATGACCGCGCTCATCATCGTCGCGCCCACGGCGGGGGCGGCATACAGCCAGCCATACCCTCTGGCCCCCACCTGCAGGATATCCTGCGCGAAGATCGGCAGCAGGGCCGTCGCTGACGAGAAGAACGTCGCGAAGAAGTCGAGGAGCATCGTCGATCGAATGAGCGGCGAGCGGAAGACGAATCGCAGGCCTTCGAGGGCGGCCTTGAGCGACAGGTCCTCGCGCGACATCGGCGTTTCGCGGGTGGGCACGCCCCGCATCATCAGCAGCGCGGCGATCACCGCGGCGAACGAGATCGCATTGATCACGTAGGCCCAGCCGACATTGGTGGAGGCGATCACGATGCCGCCGAGCGCAGGGCCGAGCACCTGGGCCGTCTGCTGCATGATCGTGTTGAGGCTGATGGCGTTCGGCAGATCTTCGCGTGGGACGAGGCTGGGCACGAGCGACTGCCGGGCGGGCAGGTCGAATGCACCGACGGCCGACCCCAGCGCCGCCAGCGAGTACAACGGCCAGAGCGCCGTCGATCCGCTGAAGGCCAGCAGGGCCAGCGCGATCGCGACGATCGCCGAACTGGCCTGCGTCATCAGCATCAACCTGCGGCGGTCCCACGCGTCGGCGACGACGCCGCTGATCATCGAGAACACGAAGATCGGCACGACCCTGACCAGGCCCACCGCGCCGAGCGCGAGGCCCTTCTGGGCTGGCGGCACGAGCAATGACACGTGCCACAGCAGCGCCGCGTTCTGCATGAAGGATCCCGTGAAGGACAGCAGCAGGCCGAGCCAGATCAGGCGGAAGTTGCGGTGACGGAGCGCCGTCAGCGCTGGATGGGAGAGGCGCAATCCTCCCATTGTACTTAGTGCGCGAGGTGCGAAGCGTGCGAGGGGTGCAAGCGTCAGTGCGTGGCGCGAGCGTGTGAGGCTATCGGGCGCGCAGACGTGCCATGAGTTGCCGCGCTTTCTCCTTGAAGCTGTTGTCCTCGGGGGCCCACTCGGGATCGACCTGGGCGTCGAGCACTCGCTGGAGTTCCTCGCGCGCGTCCTGGTCGCGGTCTTCGTCCAGGAGCGTTTCCGCGAGGAAATAGTGCGAGGCGATGCTGGCGGGGTCGTAGGTCAACGACTGGCGAAGGTGTTCCTCGGATGTCTTGTTGCTGCCGCCGAACAGGCGCGGCACCTTGAAGTACCAGCGCCCGAGCGCGCGATCGGCCGATCCCTTCTGGAACGCAGGGTCGAGGCGCAGCACCGTTTCGAGCGCGTCCTTGATGGCGCCCCGGTACTTGAGGCCCTGCCGCAGGCCGAACGACTCGGCGAGGCCACCCATGTTGGCCGCTATCCAGAAGTGTCCTTCTGGGCGCATGGGTGCGATCGCCGCCGCGCGGCGTGCGGCATCGATGCCGCGCTCGAGCGCGGCGCGCCGGTCGGCAGCCGGGCCTTCGGTGCCAAGCCAGTACTGCGCGCGCGCCAGCTTCCACGCCGACTCGAAGTCGTGGGTATTGGCCTCGAGTCGAGCAGCCCAGATGTCGGAGGCGAGCTTGGCCTTCGCGGGATCCACGCGCTCTCGATAGAGGGCATCGGGGTCAGCCTGTGTCTGCTCTTGCGCTTCGACGCGGGCCGCCATCTCGAGCGCAGAAGCGGTAAATAGCGCGATGTAGAATACGAGCGTGCAGGACCTGATCAGACGGCTGCTGCTCGAGCTCGGAGAGGATCCGGAGCGCGAAGGGTTGGTCAAAACGCCCGCGCGGGTCGCGAAGGCGCTGCGATTCCTGACGAGCGGGTATGGTGCCGACATCGATGAGGTGCTCAACGGCGCCCTCTTCACCGTCGATTATAGCGAGATGGTGATCGTCAAGGACATCGACTTCTACTCGATGTGCGAGCATCACCTACTGCCGTTCTTCGGCAAGTGTCACGTCGCCTACATTCCGCGCGAGCGTGTCATCGGCCTCAGCAAGCTGCCGCGCCTGGTCGACGTGTTCGCGAGGCGCCTGCAGATTCAGGAGCGGATGACCAACCAGATTGCCGAGACGATCCGCGAGAAGATCAACCCGCTCGGCGTCGCGGTGGTGTGCGAAGGCACGCACCTGTGCATGTCGATGCGAGGCGTCGAGAAGCAGAACTCGTTTGCGATCACGAGCGCCATGCTCGGCGCGTTCCGCGAGAACGCCCGCACGCGGATGGAGTTCCTGGAGTTGCTCAAGATTCCTGTGCCGCAGGTGTCGGCCGTTCCCGCACCCGGCCTGGCTTGCGTGAACGACTGAGATGCCGCGCAGCCGGGCGGTGATCGCGGCGGCGCTCCTGGGGATGGTGGCAGCGGCGGCGCTGCCTGCAGCGGTCGCGGCCCAGGCGCGGCCACCCGCGCGGCCGCCCGCGCGCCGGCCCGCCGCTCCGCCGCCACCGCCTAAGATCGAACCTGCCGCCATCACCTGCCCGAATCCGCTCGGCGATGGCGTGCAGTCGAAGAAGAGTTTCTGCGACGTGCTGACGGGCCGCGCGCCGGCCGATGGAATTCTCGTGACGATTCCGCCCCACACGGGCGCGGCGACCCTGACGTTCGATCTGTACAACCGCCACATGTATTCGGAGGAGCTGATCAAGTCCAACCGCGGCTACCGGCGTTACACCGCGACGATTGGCGTCCTCACGATGGACAACACGCTGTTGTCGCGCGCCGTCGTGCAGAACGAGTTCCGCACGGCCGGCGATCTGGTGGATCGTATCGGCGGCGGAGCGGGCCCTGGCGGCGTCAAGGCCGTCGCGCCGACCGGGCTGGAAACGGTGTCGATCACGATCCCGATGGGAGAGACCGCGGTGAGCATCCTCGGCGAGAAGCTCTCGGTCGTGCGGCTCGACGGCGTCGACAATTTCTCGCTCCCGGGTCAGCCGGTGGCGATCATCAGCAACGTGATGCTCGAGTACCGTCCCGCGCCGCCCCCACGGAAGCCGGCGCCGAAACGCCGGTGACCGGCCAAGCGCGCAGCGCCCCCCCGAGGAGCGCCGAGGGGTGATCGGCCGCGCCGAACTGCTTTCGATCATCGTTCCGGTCTACAACGAAGTTCGCACCGTCCGCGCGGTGCTCGACCGTCTGCTGGCGATCGACCTTCCCGTGCCTCGGGAAATTCTCGTCGTCGATGACGGGTCCACCGATGGTACGCGAGAGCTCCTCGCCGGGCTCGCCGGGTCCGGCATGGTCGTCATTCACGCGGATCGCAACCGCGGCAAGGGCGCGGCGGTTCGCCGCGGCCTCGAGGCGGCCACTGGCTCGATCGTCGCCATCCAGGACGCCGACCTCGAGCTCGACCCTCAGCAGATCGCGCGCCTGGTAGCGCCGATCCTGCGCGGGGAGACCGACGTCGTGTACGGCTCGCGGTTTCTCGCCGGCCGTCCGGACGCCCCGTGGATCACCGTGGCCGCCAATCGCGTGCTGACCGGCGTGACGAATCTGCTCTACGGCGCGTCGCTGACCGACATGGAAACCTGCTACAAGATCATGCGGACGCCGGTGGCGCGCTCGCTGCGGCTCGATGCAGACCGGTTCGATCTGGAGCCGCAGATCACGGCGCGGCTGCTGCGGGCGAGACACACGATCACGGAGCTGCCCGTTGCCTTCGATCCCCGGTCGCGAGCGCAGGGAAAGAAGATCGGCTGGCGCGACGGGGTGCGTGCGTTGGAGGTGCTCGTCGCCGAACGGCTGCGGCGCGGTGCGAACTAGACATCGATGACGGTGAGTGATGGCCGTGCTCATGATCACCGAACGATGAATCGGTGTTGCGTCGACGTGCAGATGATGCGATGGTCACACCGATGCTCAGGTCGCTGCTCATCGATCATCGCTGGCTCGCGGCAGCCATCGCGGCCGCAGTCGTGGTCGTTGGCCTGCGGTGGAGCACGTTTGCCGTCGGCGGATCGGATTCGTATTGCTACGTGTACCAGGCGCAAAGGTGGGCCGGCGGCACGCTGCAACCCGTCGAACCGCTGGCACGGCAGGCCTCCTGGCCCGACGCGCCACTGACGTTCACGCCGACCGGCCACGTCCCCTCGCCAACCGTGCCTGGCGCCATCGCGCCCATCTGCCCGGCCGGCCTCTCGATCGCCATGGCTCCGTTGCTCGTCGGTGCGTCCGGGCAGTCGCGCGCGGTCTTCTTCGTCGTCCCCGTGTTCGGGGCGCTGCTCGTATGGGCCACGTATCTCATTGGATTGAGGTTCAGCGCGCGGGTGGGCGTTGCGTCGGCGGCGCTCGTCGCATGCAGCCCAATTACGCTGTTTCAGCTGATGCAGCCGATGAGCGACGTGCCCGCGGCCGCGCTCTGGGCGCTGGCCGCGGCGTGTGCGACGGCGTCGCGCCGGTCGGCGCCGGCCCTGGCGGGGTTGGCCACGAGCGCCGCGATTCTCATGCGTCCCAATCTCGTGCCCCTCGGCCTCGTGCTCGGTCTGTTCATCCTCGTCCGGCCGGACCGAGGATGGTCGCAGCGCATACGGGACGCGGCGATGTTTGCGGGAGCGTCTGCGCCCGGCTGCGTCGCTGTCGGGGCCATTCAACAGATGTTCTACGGCTCACCGCTGCGATCGGGTTATGGGTCGGCCTCGGCGTTGTTCAGCGCCGCCAACGTCGGGCCCAACGCCATGCATTATTTCCAGTGGATGCAGCAGACGCACACGCCGGTGTGGCTGCTGGCTTGCGTGGCGCCGTTCGTGCTGCCGGGCTGGCCGACGGCGCTGTTGTTGACGCTGGCGATGGCGACCGTCGTCTCGTATCTGCCGTACGTCGTGTTCAACGACTGGTGGTACCTACGCTTCATGCTGCCCGGCATCGTGCCGGTGCTCGTGCTTACCGTCGCGGTGTTTGACAGACTGCTGACGTGGCAGGGCGGGCGAGTGATGAAGGCGGCGGCGAGCCCTCGACTGGCGACCGGTATTCAGGCGGCGGTTGTCGCGTGCCTCACGGCCGCGCTGTGCGTGCTTTTCGTCGACGAGGCGCGCGCGCGCAGCGTCTTCGACCTGCGGCGCCTCGAGTCGCGCTACGTCCGCGCCGGAGAATACGTCGCCGGTCACTTGCCGGCCAATGCGCTGGTTGTGACCAGCTGGGAAAGCGGCAGCGTGCGCTACTACTCGAACCGCAAGACAGTTGCGTGGGACGTCCTCGATCCGGCGTGGCTGGATCGAATGCTCGCTGAGAGTCGGGCACTCGGCTACGAGCCGTACCTGCTGTTGGAACGCTGGGAGGAACCGCTGTTCCGGCAGCGCTTTACCGGCACCGCGCTCGGCGCCCTCGATTGGCCGCCCTCTGTCGAGATCGCCGGCCAGGTCCGCATCTACCGACCGGAGGATCGACAGCGGTACCTCAGCGGACAAGACGTGGAGACGGACTACGCGAGGTGATTGCCCGCTGCGAGCTGCAGGCTGTCAGCCGATGATTAGACTTCTCGGAAGGCGTTCGTGATCGGGTAGCGCCGGTCGCGGCCGAAGCTCTTGCGGGTAATTTTGACGCCCGGGGGTGCCTGCCGTCGCTTGTATTCTGCAGAGTAGAGCAGCCGCTGGACGCGCGTGACGGTGTCTCGTGAGAACCCCCTCGAGACAATGTCTGAAACGCTCAACTCTTCCTCGACGAGCCCGTGCAGGATCGCGTCGAGCTCGTCGTACGGCGGCAGCGAGTCCTGATCCGTCTGATTCGGTCGGAGCTCGGCGGTCGGCGCCTTGGTGATCGAGCGTTCGGGTATCACGCGACCGATCGGGCCGAGCGCGCCCTCCGGCCGATGCGCGTTCCGCCACCGCGCGAGCGCATACACCTCGGTCTTGTACACGTCCTTGAGCACCGAGTAGCCACCGCACATGTCGCCGTACAGCGTGGCGTAGCCGACCGACATCTCCGACTTGTTGCCGGTGGTGACGAGCAGGTCGCCGCACTTGTTGGAGATGCCCATCAACAGCACCCCGCGGATGCGCGCTTGAATGTTCTCCTCGGCTGTATCCCGGGGCCGATCGCCGAAGACGGGCGCCAGCGTGACTTCGGCGGCGACGACGGAAGGCTCGATTGGTATCGTGTTGTGGCAGATATCGAGCAGCCGTGCCGTCTCGGCCGCATCCTCCAGGCTGTCCTGGCTCGTGAAGCGCGAGGGCAGGCAGACGCCGCGCACGTGCGCCGGTCCCAGCGCATCGACCGCGACCGCGGCGGTCAGCGCCGAGTCGATGCCGCCCGACAGCCCCAGGACCGCGCCGGGAAAGCGGTTCTTGCGCACGTAGTCGCGGAGTCCGAGCACCATGGCGCAGTAGACCGACTCGATCCGCGGCTGCGCCGACCACGTGGTGTCTCCATCGCACACGACGCGCTGGTCTGTGGCCTGCCACCGCGTGAGCGTCACCGCCTCGCGCCAGAAAGGAAGCAGCGACGCGATCGATCCGGCAGGACTCATCACGAAGGATCCGCCGTCGAACACCAACTCGTCCTGGCCGCCAACCTGGTTGACGTACGCCAGCGGGATGCCCGTTTCCGCGGTTCGCTTCCGGGCAAGTTCGAGACGGTGGGCGAACTTCTCGACATCGAACGGCGAACCGTTGGGCACGAGGAGCAGACGGGCGCCACGCTGCTCGAGATGCGCGGCCACTTCGTGCGACCAGATGTCTTCGCAGATGGGCACGCCCAGGCGGAGGCCCCGAAACGTCACCGGTTCGGGCAGCGGGCCCGCCTCGAAAACGCGTTTCTCGTCGAAGACGCCGTAGTTGGGCAGGGCGTGCTTGAATCGCAGTTCCGATCGTCCGTCAGCGACGAGCGCCACGGCGTTTCGCAGGCGCCCATCGTCGCGCCAGGGCAGCGTCACCACCACGCCGGGCATTCGGGCGTCAGCACTCTCGCGCTCGAGGTCGCGCAACGCCTGGGCTGCGGCGTCCACCAGCGCGGGGCGCAGGACAAGATCCTCGGGCGGATACCCGACGAGGACGAGTTCCGGGAAGACGACGAGGTTGGCGCCCTGCGCGGCGGCTTCATCGCGGACGCGACGCACGAGCGCGGTGTTGCCGGCCACATCCCCCACGTGGGGATTGACCTGCGCCAGCGCGATCGTGAACGTCATGGCCGGGGCGTCATGCGACGAGCCAGACGGTCCCGACGACGATGGCGAGCACTGCCGCCGCGCGCATCATCCCGCGATGAAGGTGCGCGCCGTGGCGGACGCGGGTGCCTGCCGATCCGACGATCGCGGCGAACGCCGTCATCGCGGCCACCGTGCCCACGCCGAACGCGCCGATGTAGATGACGGCGCTCGTCCGCGTCGGCAACGCCAGCGCCGGCAGCACCCCGAGGAAGTGCGAGCTGCCCGCGATGCCATGGAGGATGCCCAGACAGAAGGACGCGTGCGCGTGGCCCAGTCGTCTCACCCACGTCGGTCCCGCCTGCACGTGGAGGTGGTCGTGGGCGACGGATCCGTGCCGATGCGCGCCGGGCGTGATCCGCCCGCTGCGCCGAAGCGCCCAGCACCCGATCCCGATGAGCGCGACGCCAACGACCCGTTCACTCCATGCCGAGATGATGCCGATCGGCGGCAGGAGATCCCGCAGAAGCACAGCCAGCAGCGCGACCACGACAACGCCGGAGGCGTGGCCCAGCCCCCACGTCCAACCCGCCAGCCATCCCCGTCGCCCGTCTTCGACGGCCAGCGGCGCGACTGCTGCGAGGTGGTCGGGGCCTGACAAGACGTGAAACAACCCGGCGAGCGCGCCGGTCACCGCAATCAACATTCGTGCAATCCCTACTTAGCGGCCATTCTAACGGCTCCGTCGAGCCGGATGACGCTGCCATTGAGCATTTCGTTTTCGAAGATGTGGCGGACGAGCGCGGCGTACTCCGATGGTCGTCCGAGGCGAGGCGGGAAGGGTGCCTGCTGGCCGAGAGATTCGCGGACGGCGTCGGGCATGGCGGCCAGCATCGGCGTGTCGAAGATCCCTGGAGCGATCGCAACCACGCGAATGCCCAGGCGCGCGAGCTCGCGGGCGATGGGCAAGGTCATGCCCACCACGCCTCCCTTCGAGGCCGAGTAGGCGGCCTGCCCGATCTGGCCCTCGTAGGCAGCCACCGACGCCGTGTTGACGATGACCCCGCGCTCGCCGCCAGCCGTGGGCGCGTTGCGCTGCATGGCCGCGGCCGAGAGTCGAACCACGTTGAAGGTGCCGATCAGGTTGATCTGGATGACCCGGGTGAACTGTTCGAGTGGCATTGGGCCGTCGCGACCAACGACACGGGCGGCCGGACAGATGCCCGCGGCGTTGACCGCACCAGTCAGCGATCCGAACTCGGATGTGGCCGTCGCCACGGCCCGCTGCACGTCGTCTTCGTGGGTGACGTCGGTCTTGACGAACCTGGCTCGGTCACCGAGGCGTGCGGCGGTCGCCGCGCCCGCGGACTCGTTGACGTCGGCGATCACCACGCGACCGCCCGCATCGACGATCATCTGCGCGGTGGCCGCGCCGAGCCCGGACGCGCCTCCGGTGACGAGGACGGACTGATCCTGCAGCTGCACGAAGGGTATCGTAGCAGGTGCACACCGCCCTCGAGGGCGGCCGCGCGCGCGCGGAGCTACTCGACGAGACGGATTGCTTTCGGGAACATGTTGACCGCCGTCGGCCCGGCGTTTGGATTGACCATGCCGGAGACACTCGCGATGATGCCGTGGATACGACCGTTGTTCTCGACGGACACGACGAAGAACCCGAGGAAGTTTGCGAGCTCGAACGAGGCGCCGCGGCCGTTCTTCTTGCCGTCGGCGTAGTATTCCGGGTTGAACAAGGGGATCGGAAACAGACGCGGACTTTGTCCGGCGTACCCGCTGTTCTTGATGCAATTGCACCGACTGTCCCAGATGGCATTCGGATCCTTGTCGATCAGCTCCTGGATGCCCTGGACCGTGGGTCCATGCTTGTCGCCCGGCTCCTGGACCATCAGGTACGGGTTGTCCGGGTCGTACGTCAGGATTTCGGTGTTGCAGTTGGCGATGTTCTCGCGATAGAAGTCGCCGCCGACGTCGTTCGACATTTTCCACGAGAAATAGAAGCTCGGGTTCATCTGATCGCCGGTACCACCTCGGAGCACCAGGGGTGTGCCGATGTCGTTGGCGGTCGTGTAGCCGGTGTAGCCGCTTTCACCAGCGTCGACGTACTGGTCTATGCCGAGGTCGAAGTCGCCGTTCCCATTGTTGTCCCTGTATTTGTCTGGAATCATGAACGGCTTCACGCACGTCATCGCGTTGGCCGGCGACACCTCGGCCGTCGCGTTCGCGCCGATGCTCACCGTCGGCACCCCAAACAGCCCGCCGATCATCGTCGGGATGGCGTTCTCTCGCGCGGTCATCCGATGCACGCTGACCCGCACGCGGTTCGGCTGGCCCGAGGGGCCGTTCGGAAAGGTCACATCCGAGGGCAGCACCGACGGTGATTCGCCCATCATCAGGTTGGCCTGTGCCGCTGAGATCGCGTTTGTCACCGCGGGACCCGATGCGCTTCGGTTGTCGAAGTCGTTGAACGCGAGAGCCGTGGCGCCCGCGAGGGCACCGGCGTCGGCCGAGTTCTGCGCCTGCGACCGGCCAGTCATGAACATGCCGACGTCGACGGCGAGCGTCATCGCCACCATGAACGACATGAACCCGAGGCCGACGATCACGTAGGTCATGCCCTGTTCGTCGCGCCAGTCACGCCGGAAACGACTTCGCATAGGACCTCCTGAGCGCACCGCTATTGCTCGTTCCGCATGGTGACCGAGGCGCTCAGCAACATTGACGGAGACAGGGAGTTGGTGCCGACCAGATTGGCGATCGGTTTCAGGACGATGAAGCTGAACGGGTAGCTCACCACCACCTGCGAGGCCGACGTGGTCCCGGCCGCGCCCATCGACACCGTGGTGGGATTCACGTCAACGAGCACGCTCGAGTCAGACACCAGCCCGCCCATCGAGAGGTACTCGCGAACCCGTGCATCCACTGTGGCGGGTCCTCCCGCTGGCAGTACGGCGATGCGCGCCCCCTCGCGGGCGGCGTTGGTCAACACCTCCCACGTCTGATACGCGCGACCGAACTCGAAGATGCCGACGCAGATGAGAAGGAGGAGCGGCAGCGTCAATGCCATCTCGATGAGCGCCTGGCCGCGCTCGCAGCGCAGCCGCCTTCCCCACGTGCCGGACTGTCTGGGCCGATTTGCGGTCGCCATTAGGTGCGAAGCATGCATCCAACCAGTACGGATGCCGCCACGACGAAAGTGGCAAGGCCGGTATGGTCGGCGATCACCGAGTATGTTCGCCGGCCGGTGCTGGCAACCAGCCCCTGTTCGTCCGTTACCCGATCCCAGATGCCGTCCGGCGCCAGGCCCGAGAATCGCACCCGGACACGCTCGTCGATGAGCGCCAGCATCGCCAGCAGCGCCAGGAGCGCCACCGCGGATATCAAGCCATCGCGCATTGCTCGTGTCACGTTCTGCTCCTTACATTGGGCATGTGCCACCCGGGGTATCGCAATTGCCGTTCCCGCTACGCCTCCGCACGCCGGCAAGCGCATTCGCGCCTGAATCGTGCCCGGTTCGGCGGCGACGCCACGGGATGAGGGGGCGCGGCGACAACAAAAGCGCGCGCGTGGTTACGAAGATGAGCCCGGCTAGCCCGGAGCCGCCGAACGGCCGAGCGTTCCGTCTTGCGACACGGCCGTCATCCACCAATTCCGCGCCTGCACATACGAATCTGGGGGGGGCCGCACGACCGTCGCGCCGCCCGGCGCGGTGACACGCCGTACGACATTCGCCTGAGAACACAGCCCGAAATCACCTGTTCATGCACTGCGCTGGCGGTGTCGCGCCCCCGTGGCACATCCATTGCGCGTTATCACCCTGTCATCGCGATTGCGTCCACAGCGTGATCGCTTTTCGCACACTCACTTAGGCGCGCGGGATCAGCGCGCGTTGGAGGAACGACATGCAGCTTATTTCTCGACTTCGCACTTTTGTCCGCAACCACGAAGGCCAGGACCTGCTCGAGTACGCGTTGCTTGTGGCGCTCATCGCCCTCGTGGCCGTCGCGGCGGTGACCTTGACCGGCGCGAACGTGAACTCGATCTTCGAACAGATCGCAGAGAAGCTCGGCACGGCGGCGGGCGCGTAAACGCGGATTGGGAGGCGGCCTATTGCGCCGCCTCCTGGGCGATGGGGGCTTCGATGAGCTGGTATGCAATGGCACAGGCGTTACGCGATCGCGTCGGATCCGACGACGGGCAGGACCTGCTCGAATACGGGTTGCTGGCGGCCCTGATCGCGGTCGCAGCCATCGCCGGCGTATCGCAGGTCGGCAAAACCATCAACACTGTGTTCTGGGAAGTCATTGCGTTTCGTTGACGTTTTCGCCCTGGCGACTGTGGTGGTCGGAACAGGGGTGGCCGCGGTGATCGACTTGCGGACCAGGCGCGTGCCGAACGGACTAACCGCGACGATGACGGCCGCGGGAATCGCGCTGGCCCTCGCCGGCGCGGGACGGGTGAGCGTCGGAGCGGCGTGTGTCGGGTGCGTGCTCGGGGCAGCGCTCATGCTGCCCGGCCACGTGCTCGGCGCGACCGGCGCCGGAGACGTCAAGCTGCTGGGGGCGGTCGGTGCATCGCTCGGGCCGGCACTGACGCTCCGGGCCTTTGTCGTGACGGTCCTCGCCGGTGGCGTCATCGCGCTGGCGGTGGCGATTCGCCGGGGCCGTCTCGGCCAGACCCTGGCTGCGACAACGAAGCTAGCTACTCGGGGCGAGACCGGAGAGATCGAGGCGTCGACCGCGGACAACCGGTTCGCATACGCGCCCGCCATCGCGATCGGAGCGACGCTGGTGGCGCTGGGTTGGTAAATCTGGGCCAACGGCCCGTGAGGAAACTCTTATGACGCGCGTTCGAGTCTTCATCGTGCTCGCCCTCGCGCTGGGCGCCGGCGGGGTGTTCGCGTTCGCGACATACCGCTACGTGGGGCAACCTGCGCCGACGACGGCGATGAAAACCAAGGCAGTGGTGGTGGCGGCGGCCGATCTCGAGCTCGGACGGGCGCTCACCCCCGATGATGTGCAGATCGTGCAGTATCCGGAAGGATCGGTGCCGGATGGATCGTTCATGGCGGCCGACGGCCTGATGGGCCGCGGCGTCATCTCGCCGATCGTCCGGAACGAGCCCATCCTGTCGGGCAAGCTCGCAACCATAGAAGCCGGCGCCGGGCTGCCGCCGATCATCCCCCCGGGGATGCGGGCGGTCTCGGTACGTGTCAACGACGTGGTCGGCGTGGCGGGCTACGTGCTTCCTGGCACCCGCGTCGATGTGGTTGCCACGCTGACGCCGACGCTGAACCAGACCGACGTCACGTCCAAGGTCGTGCTGACGAACGTGCAGGTGCTGACCTCGGGCACGAAGATCGAACAGACCGGCGGCGACAAGGGCAAGCCCGTAGAGGTGAGCGTCGTGACGCTTCTGGTGGACCCGAGTCAGGCAGAACGGCTGGCGCTGGCCAGCACCGAAGGCAAGATTCAGCTCGCGCTGCGCAACCCGCTCGACACCGGCGCACCCGCGACGGCGGGCGTCCGTCCGGCGGTGCTGCTGGCATACGGCGCGCAGACGGCGCCCGCGCCCGTCCGGCGCGCGCGGAGCACCACGTCCTCGCCGGCCGCAGCGGCTCCCGTGGTGCCGTCGGCACCCACGGTTGAAATCATTCGCGGCGATAAACGCACGCAAGAAGTCGTGCGCCAGGAGTAGGAGTCAATGGCCAAGATTCGCGTGCTCATTCTGATCCTGGCGGTCTTCGGCGGCACGGGGGTGTGGGCGAAGGAAGAGGCACCCCCGGTCACCGACGCGCAGCAGGTGGCGCTTCAGGTCGGGCGGTCGATTCTGGTGGACGCGGGCACGCCGATTACCCGGATCTCGCTCACGAGCTCCGAGATTGCCGATGCGCTCGTCACCGGTCCCAACCAGATCCTCATCCACGGCAAGGTGCCCGGCAGCATCTCGATGTTCGTGTGGAACAGAGAGGGCGCGGTGCAGCGGTACGAAGTCGCCGTGCAGCGCGATCTCTCCAAGCTCCGCACGGACATGCAGCAAATCTTCCCCGCCGAGACGATTGACGTGCGCAGCAACGGTCGCTTTGTCGTGCTGTCGGGAATCGTCTCGAACAAGGACGTCTCCGAGCGTGCGACGAACCTGGCGGTGGGCTTCGTGGACAAGCGCGACGAGGTGGTGAGCCTCATGCAGGTCAACCCGAATCCGCGCGTCGATCAGGTACTGCTCAAGGTCCGCTTCGCCGAGGTGAGCCGCTCGGCGCTGACCGAGTTCGGCATGTCGTTCTTCACGAGCCCGACCGGCATCAACAACACGCTGGGCCGGGTCACGACACAGCAGTTCTCATCGCCCGGCTTCAACGACCTCCAGTACTCGAAGGCCGACAGTAGTTTCGGCGGCGACGTCACCACGGCGGAAGGGAAGTTCTCCTTCAGCGACTTCCTGAACTTCTTCGTGCTCAGCGAGAAGTATGACGTGGGCGTCGCCATTCGCGCGCTGCAGTCGCGCGGCCTCTTTCAGAGCCTTGCCGAGCCCAACGTGGTCGCCCAGAGCGGGAAGGAAGCCAGCTTCCTCGCGGGCGGCGAATTCCCGGTCCCGATCGCGCAGGGCAACGGCAACCAGAACTTGGGGATCTCGGTGCAGTTCAAGGAGTTCGGCATCCGGCTCAACTTCACGCCGGTCGTCAACGGCGATCGCGTGCAGTTGAAGGTCAGACCCGAGGTGAGCACGCTCGACTTCGCCAACGGGGTGATTCTGAGCG
>Ga0210380_10000217_pt1 | contig 29334 bp, 30 predicted proteins | sample PLM4_5_coexredo_FD_155476 | JGI IMG/M metagenome (GOLD analysis project Ga0210380, IMG submission 155476) | Groundwater sediment microbial communities from an aquifer in East River, Colorado, USA - PLM4_5_coex redo | ecosystem: Environmental > Terrestrial > Soil > Riparian zone | place: USA... | reverse complement strand
CGCGACCAGGGTGCGACCCGCTTCTGCATGGGGGCGGCGTGGCGCGACGTGCCGCGCGGGGCGCAGTTCGATCGCGTGCTCGACATGGTTCGCGGCGTCCGCGCCCTCGGCCTCGAGGCGTGCTGCACGCTGGGGATGCTCGACGCGGATCAGGCCGAGGCGCTCGCCGGCGCGGGGCTCACGGCCTACAACCACAACCTCGACACGTCGCCGGAGTTCTACGGGCAGATCATCACGACGCGCACCTACGACGAGCGGCTCCAGACGCTGGCGCACGTGCGGCATGCCGGCATCACGGTCTGCTGCGGGGGGATCATCGGCATGGGCGAGGGCCGCGGCGCGCGACTTCGCCTGCTCCAGCAGCTCGCCGCGCTCGACCCCCATCCCGAGAGCGTCCCGATCAACATGCTGGTGGCCGTCGAGGGCACACCGCTCGCCGCCCGTCCGCCCGAGGATCCGATCGAGCTGGTGCGGATGATCGCGACCGCCCGCATCTTGATGCCCCGGTCGTTCGTGCGTCTGAGCGCCGGCCGCCTGTCGCTGTCGGACGAGGCGCAGGCGTTGTGCTTCCTGGCGGGCGCAAACTCGGTGTTTCTCGGCGACCGCCTGCTGACGACGCCGAACCCGACGGCGGACGTGGACCGCTCGCTCTTCGAGCGGCTTGGGATGCGCCTGCAGCCGGGCGCGACGCCTCACGCGATGCCTCACCCGACGCCGGTTCCATGACCGAGCGTCTGTCCGATCGCATTCGCGCGCGGATGCGGGTCCTCGACGAGGGCGGGCTCCTACGAACGCTCCGCGCGCCTGCCGGCGTCGATCTCTCGTCGAACGACTACCTGGGGCTCGCCAATCATCCGCACGTGACGCTGCGAATGGCGGAGGCCGTCGCTCGTGAGGGGGCGGGCAGCACGGGCTCGCGGCTGTTGCGCGGGCATCGAGAGGTGTTCGCCGCGGTCGAGTCCAGGTTTGCCGGATTCAAGGGGACCGACCGATCGTTGTACTTCTCGAGCGGCTATCTCGCCAATCTCGCGGTGCTCACCACGTTTCCCGAGGCGGGCGATCTCATCCTGTCCGATGAGCGTAACCACGCCAGCCTCATCGACGGCATCCGCCTGTCGCGCGCGCGTCGCGAGGTGTTCCGGCACAACGACGTCGAGCACGTCCGGCGTCTGCTCGACGTCTCCCATGAGACCGGACAGCGCTTTCTCGTGGTCGAGTCGCTCTTCAGCATGGACGGCGACGAGGCCCCGCTCGAGGCGTACGCCGAGCTCTGCAAGGCATCGGGCGCGCACCTGATCGTGGACGAGGCCCACGCCGTTGGCGTCTACGGCGCTCGTGGCAGCGGCCTGATCGAGGCGCGGGGAGTCGAAGACGCCGTGTGCCTCTCGGTGAACACCGCGGGCAAGGCGCTCGGTGTCAGCGGCGCCTTCGTCGCGGGCGCCGACTGGGCGATCGACTACCTGATCCAGCGGGCGCGGCCGTTCATCTTCTCCACGGCCGCACCTCCCGCGATCGCCCCCGCGATCGAGGCCAGCCTGGATCTCGTCGAACGCGAACCCTGGCGGCGCCAGACGGTGCTCGAACGCTCGACCGACCTGCGACGCCGCCTCGGCCAGGCGGGCCTGCCACCGCCGGCGGGCGGGTCTCAGATCGTGCCGGTCATCGTGGGCGACAACACCCGCGCGCTGACGGTGGCCGACGCGCTGGCTACAGCCGGTTTCGACGTCCGCGCGATTCGTCCGCCAACCGTTCCCGCCGGCAGCGCGCGTCTGCGCGTGTCGGTGAACGTGAACGTCACGACCGATCACATCTGCGGCTTCGTTGAGGCGCTGACAGAGGCGCTCGCCGCCACGAGAGGACGATGCTTCGCGGGCTCTTCGTGACGGGCACCGACACCAGCGTTGGCAAGACCGCCGTGTCGGCCGCACTCCTGCTCCGCTATCGTGCCGAGGTGCCCCTCCGTTACTGGAAACCCATTCAGACCGGGATTGAAACGGACGACGATTCCCTCGAAGTGGCGCGTCTCGCGCGCTGCACCGACGGAGAGGTCTTCGCGGGCGGGGTGCGCCTGCCCGGCGCGGTGTCGCCCCATCTGGCCGCGCGCCGCGCTGGCACGCACATCGCCGTCGGTCGCGTGATCGATCTCCTGCGCCATGAATCGCAGGACCGTCGCTGGATTGTGGAAGGCGCCGGTGGCGTCTTTGCGCCCGTGAACGACCGGGAGTCGATGCTCGACCTGATCGACGCGCTCGGCCTTCCCGTGCTGGTGGTCGCGCGCTCGACGCTGGGGACGATCAATCACACGCGGCTCACGGTGGACACGTTGCGTCGACGGCGCCATCGCGTGGCGGGCGTTGTCATGGTCGGCCCCCCGGACGAGGAAAATCGCACGGCGATTGAGTGGCACGCCGGCGCGGAAGTGGTGGGGGAGATGCCCGTCTTCGACCCGCTGGGGCCAGACACGCTGGCGGGCTGGGTGGATGGGCACTTCGACCGTGCAGGTGTCCTGTTCGGTTGCCTGAAGTGACGCCGCCGCCGGAGTCGCCGCTCGTCGCTCGCGATCGCCGCCATCTCTGGCACCCCTACACGCAGATGCAGGTGGCGCCGCCCCCGCTGCCCGTCGTGAGGGGCCGGGGAGTCTACCTCTACACCGACGATGGGCGCCGCGTGCTCGACGGCATCTCATCGTGGTGGGTCAACATCCACGGACACGCGCATCCCAAGTTGAACGAGGCGCTCGCGCGCCAGGCCGGGCAGCTCGCACACGTGATGTTCGCGGGGTGCACGCATCCGCCTGCCGTGGATCTGGCCGAGCGTCTCCTGGAGCGGCTCCCAGGCGCGCTGCGGCGCGTGTTCTACTCCGACAACGGATCGACGGCGGTGGAAGTCGCCGTGAAGCTGGCGACGCAGTACTGGATCAACAAGGGCGAGCCACGGCGCCGCACGTTCGTGACGCTGCATCACGCCTATCACGGCGACACCGTGGGCGCGATGTCGGTCAGCGAGGACTCCCTGTTCACGCGCGCGTTTGTGTCGCTGCTCTTCGCCGTCGAGCGCGTGCATTCGCCGTACTGCTATCGATGTCCGCTCGGCCTGAGCCGGCCCTCGTGCGAGATTGCCTGTGCCGGCGATCTCGAGCGGGCGCTCGAGCGGCTGGGAGACACCGCGGCGGGCGTAATCGTCGAGCCGATGCTGCAGGGCGCGGGTGGGATGATCGTCTGGCCGTCAGAATTCCTGGCGGCGGTTCGCCGCGCGTGCGACCGCTACGGCGTGCTGCTCATCGCCGACGAAGTGCTCACCGGATTCGGCCGGACGGGGCGCATGTTCGCCTGCGAGCACGCCGGGGTCGCACCAGACGTCGTGTGCCTGTCAAAGGCGTTGACGGCCGGGTATCTGCCCCTTGGGGTGACGGCCACCACCGAGGCCGTCTACGAGGCCTTTCTGAGTCACGACCGGGGCCGGGCGTTCTTCCACGGCCACTCGTTCACGGCGAATCCGCTGGCATGCGCGGTGGCGTTGGCCAGCCTCGAGTTGTTCGACGAAGACAGTGTGCTCGACCGGGTGGGCCGGCTCGAGCGCCAGCTCCGTCACGGTCTGGAGTCGTTGTCGAGCCTTCCGGTCGTGGGCGACGTGCGCGTCATCGGCGGGGTTGGCGCCATCGAGCTGGTCGCCGACAAGCGGACGAAGGCCACCTCGGGCTACCTCGATGGGGTAGGTCCCCGGCTGTCGGCGGCATTCCTGGAGCGCGGCTTGCTGCTGCGGCCGCTCGGCAACATCGTGTATTTCATGCCCCCGTATGTGATCACCGAGGCTGAAACCGAGTGGGCCATCGAGCAAATCACGGCTGTCCTCGTTGCCGAAGGAGGGGCGTGAACGACGCGGGGCCGATGCCAGTGCTCTGGTGTTTGTCGGTCTGACGTTGTATTCTCCCCCGACTCTTTAAGGGAGGGTACATGGGTTCCAGTTCGGCACGGTACCTGTTCATCATCGTCCTGCTGCTCTTGCCAGGCTTGGCGTCCGCGCAGGATGCAACCTTGACCGGTTCGGTCAAGGACACGTCGGGCGGCGTGTTACCCGGCGTCACCGTGACCGCTCTGCACGAGGCGAGCGGCAATACGTTTGTTGCCGTCACAGACAGCGTCGGGGCGTTCCGCCTGTCGATGCGCACGGGAAGCTATCGGGTGACCGTTGAACTTCCCGGCTTCGCCACCATCGTTCGTACCGTCAATCTCCTGCTCGGGCAGACCGCCGCGGTTGCGCTCGAGATGGCGCCGTCCACCGTGCAGGAATCGGTGACGGTCACCGGGGAGGCCCCGCTCATCGACACGCAGACGTCCGGTCTTGCGGGCAACATCGATCCGAAGCAGATGCAGGAGCTGCCGATCAACGGCCGCAACTGGATGGACCTCGCCATGCTGGCGCCCGGCAGCCGGCAGAACCAGTCGAGCGGCGTGCCGCTTCTGCGGCAGGGCTACTCGCAGATCAACATCGACGGCCAGCAGGTCACCAACAACTACATCGGCATCGGCGATGACCAGCCGCGGTTCAGCCGCGATTCAATCGCCGAGTTCGAGATCATCACCAACCGGTTCGATGCCACGCAGGGACGTTCGGCGGGGATGATCGCCAACGCGATCACCAAGTCGGGCACGAACATCTATTCGGGTGGGGTCTCGGGCTACTTCCGTGACGATTCGATGAACGCGGAAGACCATGTGCAGAACAAGGTCCTGCCGTACTCGAACCAGCAGATCAGCACGATGTTCGGCGGCCCGATCATCAAGGACCGCGTGCACTTCTTCGGCAACTACGAGTACGAGCGCGAGCCGCAGGTGCTGGTGTTTGCCGCCAACGGCGCGCTGTCGGTGTTCAACATGGACATCCCGGCTCCGCGCACTCAATTCATCTGGGGCATCAAAGGCGACATCGAGTTCTCGCCGAAGAACCGCCTGTCGATCCGCGGCAACGGCTACGAGCAGAACTTCCTGGCCGGCGGCGGCGCCACGTCCCACCCGTCCACGGGAGCCGAGAATCAGCGGTTCACGAAGCAGACGCAGGGCGTCTGGACGACGGTGATCAGCAACTCGATGGTCAACATCGTGAAGGCCGGCTACAGCAACTTCAACCGCAACAACCACTCGCTGGCCGGCTATAAGGGCGGTCCGAATCCGGATCTCCTTGGAGTCCCATCCTTCGGGTGGGGCGCCCCGCCGCGGGTCACGTTCACCGGCTATTCGGTGGGTGCGGTCGTCCAGCATCACAACCAGGATCTGTCGTCGGTTCGTGATGACTTCACGACGTCGTTCGTGGCCCACGGTCGGCACGACATCAAGACCGGCGGCGAGTACATCTACAACCTGGCCAACCTCGTCGGCTGCGGCAGCCTGTGCACGCCGCGGTTGATCGCGCAAGGTGCGACGGCGGCCAATTCGGCACCGTTGCTGGTACGCGCGTTCCCGGTGTGGAACGACTCCTCCACGTGGCTGTTGAACTCGCTCGCGCCGATCTCGACCCGCATGGAGGCGTCGTTCACGGATGTGCAGGGCTTCTATCGAACCATTCCGCAGGACACCATCGGCGCGTGGATCCAGGACGACTGGGCGGTTGCGTCAAAGCTCACGCTGAACCTCGGGATGCGCTACGACTTCCAGAACAAGATCGGCACGGAATTGGATCTTCCGCCGTTCCTGCCGGGCGCCATCAAGAACGATACGAACAACTTCGCGCCGCGGCTCGGCTTTGCCTACACGGTTAGCGACCGTACCGTTGTTCGCGGCGGCTACGGGCGCTTCTTCGCGCAGGGCACGCAGGACGAGGCGCACCAGACGATCCTGTATCAGATCGGCGCGTCGCCGCTGGTTCCCTACGACGGGCGTCTGGACTTCCCGACCAATCCGTTCCCGAACGGCACGCCGACGTTCAGTTCCGTGCTGGCCAACTCCTGCGATCTCAACGGCAACAAACCGGGCTGCATCGTCCGGCAGTTTGTGCCCGAGATCAACAGCCCGTTCTGGGAAATGCCGTACAGCCACCAGGCGTCGATCGGCGTCCAGCACCAGATTGGCGCCGTGATGTCGTTCGAGTCGAACGTGGTCTACACGGGCGGGCACAACGAGGAGTTCACGCCCAACATCAACCTGGCGTACGACCCGGTGACCGGCGTCAACTACCCCAGCACCGACGCCAGCCGTCGTCCGCTGAATCAGTTCGGCCCGGTGCAGATGAGTCTCTACAACGGCCGGTCGAACTACTACGGCTGGGAGAACTCGTTCACACGGCGGATGAGCAACCACCTGCAGGCGTCGCTGACCTACACGCTGGCGCAGTTCAAGGATGCGACGCACGAGCCATGGCTGTGGTCGGTCGTCGACAATCACCTCGAGCGGCAGGAGCTCGGCTTCGACGTTGCCAAGGACATGGGCGGCGAGTACTCGAATGCCGCGACCGATCAGCGGCACCGCGCGGTGTTCAACGGCATCTATGAGGCCCCGTGGGGCATCCAGTTGAGCGGCGTCTACTTCTACGGCTCAGGGCTGCGATTCGGCACGACCTACGGCGGCGACCCGCGCAACCAGAACACCGGCGGCGAGAATCGCTATCGCGCCGCGGCTACGCCGCAGGGCCCGGCTGGCACGATCGTGCCCCGCAACGACTGGCAGGGCGACGCCATTCATCGTGTGGACATGCGGCTGCAGAAGCGCTTTGCACTAGGCGGGCGCGCGAGCGTCGACGGGATGCTCGAGGTCTTCAACGTGTTCAACCACGCCAACTACGGCGGGTACACGACGCAGGAAACCAGCGCGTCGTACGGCCTGCCGGTCTTCAACGCGAACGTGTCGTACCAGCCGCGCGGCGTGCAGCTCGGCTTCCGTCTGCAGTTCTAAGCGGTCGGCGGTTGGTGGTTCGCGGTTAGTGGCTGGTTCGCGGTTAGTGGCTGGTTCGTGGTTGGTGGTTGGTCGGTGTTGGATCAACCACCACCAACCACTAACCACCAACCGCTTACTTGATCAGGCGCGTGGTCGTCGGCTTGGCGAACTTCGCGGCGTCGACGGCGGCATTAGGCCGCATTTCCTTGATCACCATCGTCACCTGATTGCGCGTGGACGTCTTGATCCACTTGAACGGCCGCTTCACGCCCGCCACGTCACGGAAGTCCGAATAAACGTACTCGGTGGCGACCGGTCCAACCACGGTATCGTTCCAGCGCTGCAGTCGAACCAGTAGCCCGGCGTTGTCGAAGTAGAAGTTGACCGGCTGCTGCCCGGGATTCGTGCCGCGAAGAATCTGCACCGGCTTGTCGTCGATGAGCCCCTTGGTAATCTCCCACTTCGCGAACGACTGGCGCAGTCTGGCTGGCGCGAGCGCCACGATGGCATCGAGCCGTGCCCCTTCGAAATTGCCCTTCGTGAGCGGCATCGTCAGCGGGATTGCGGCGTTGACGGCCACCTCCCACGCGTTCCGCCCGTCGTACGTCCAGATGCTGTCGCCCTCGGTACGATGCGCGACGGTGCTGTACTGCTCCGGGGCCTTCGCATAGATCTCGACGGGGACCTCGGACAGTCCCGTATCCCAGCCCGCATACGTTCCGGTTGCCGTAAAGCCCGTGACCGCAGCTAGCCTCTGCGCGCCGCCCAGCGCCTCGATGTATTTCGCGAACACCTGGTCGATCTGGCTCGGATTGCTTCCCGTGGCGACCACGAACTCCATCGAATTCGGGTTTTCGAACGGGTCGCCGTACTGGACCGCCATGTTCGGCACGTTCTGGGGCACCGACGTGTTGATGTGGCACGTCGCGCAGCTCACCCGCCTCTGGTTGCCGAAGTAGTTGCGGTTGATCGCGTTCACCATGCCGATCATGAAGCGCGCCTTGTCGATCATCGGCGTGGTGATGGCAAAGGCCTCTACATTACCGTCCAGGATTTCGGGTGAATGGCAGCCGGTGCAGTCCTTCGACGTCGCGCCGGCAAACATGCCCATCGTGTCGATGAACTCGTCAACGGGGATGCCTCGCAGCACCCGGACGTTCTTGAAGACGGTCTCCGCCATCGGAGGAGTCTCTGCCGGTCCGGCTGCTGGCCCGGCCTGGCGTGCAGACACGGCGATGCTCGTCACGCCGAAGAGCAGCGCCACCACCAGGATGGCGCGCGATGCGGTGGTCATGCCGAATTCCCTCGTAGGATGGTTGGGTGAGCGAAACAGCGCTCGCCGCGACCTGTGGTCGCGGCGAGGACTCGATTGGGGGAGCGGAACGCTATGGCTTCTCGGTGCTGCCGTCGCCGTAGTCGTGCCAGAAGTCCATCTTGGTCCCGTCCGGGAGCGTCCACGACATCACGTAGCCGCCATTGGACCCGTCACGCGCCGGGGCGATGAGGACGGTGTACTCCTTGCCGATAGGGAACACGCCGGTGGCCGAGATGCCATTCGCCTTGTAGGCGCCAGGGCCGGAGCCCTGAAGCATCCAGGTCTCCACTTCGCCGGTTTTCTGGTTCTTGACGTCGATATACCAGCGCACGTGCGGATTGGTCCACTGGACTCGCGTCATGGTGCCGACGATCGTCGTCGGCCTGTTCTTGTCGAACTCGGCCTGACTCGCGTGATGCGCGAAGACCGGAACGGCCACGGCGAACAGCGCAGCCGCGAGCACGGTGACAGATGTGAAACGCATCAGAAACCTCCTAAAGCACTCAAACGCACAACTCAGCCACGCTCACGGCTGACCATCGGTCTGGGATTCATGATACACGGCGGATCCTCATTATAGGGGGCCTTCGACGTGTTCAGCTGAATCGGACGGGGTTTGATTTCCCACGGTTCCATCAGGACCGAATCATAGACGGTGTATCCGTAATAGAGGGTGCTGCCCTCGCGCCGGAAGGTCTCCACGACCCGCATATCGGTGGTGTGGAACCACCCGGGCGCCGTGCCGACGTTCGAGAGCCAGGTCTCTTCGTTGAAGCCGACTGCCTCGACCACCAGGGTGTCGCCGTCCCAGCGGCCGACCGAGTCGCCCATGTAGGTCTGATCCCGATCGTCAGCCGGGCTGTGCGTCCTGCCGTCGGTCGGGACGACCCGCCAGACGTTGCGGTTGTTGTACATCAGGATCACTTCGCCGGGCTGCTGCACGATCCGCGCGGGGGCGCCGATGCGCGGCAGTCCCACCGGCGCGCAGAGAAAGGCCGTGTCCAGGTAGTTGCCGTGCAGGTCGAGGTACTGCACCTTCTCCCAGTACTCGGGCTTGTAGATCGGTGGGTTGGCCAGGTCTCGGAAACGATCGGTCATGCCCTGATCGCGCTCGGAGTAGGTCGGGTTGGCGTGCCGCGCGTTGTAATTGCGCGCGAAGATCTTCACCGCCTTCGCCTTCGCTTCTTCGAGGTTCGCGTAGGTGACGCGCTTGCCGTCCTTGTCGAGCCCCTGCACTTCGGTGCTCCCGCCTCCGCCACCTCCGCCCCCGCCCCAGCGTCCGCTCAGGTCAGGATGGCCGTCGGCCGTACGCGGGGTCGGTCCCGGCGCCGACGCGGCGGGCGCCGCCCCGCCGCCTCGCTGGGCCTCCACGACAGGCATGGTCCAGGCCAGCGCCGCGGCGATGCCCACGGCGGCGGCACATGAAAGCAACACAGTCCGTCTCATGATTGGTGCCTCTCTGCTACTGGGATCCGGCCCGCTGTGGCGCGGCGGCTCTGACGTTCTGGGGAACCGGCATGACGACGTACGGATTGTACGTGTTCGTCCGCTCGATGGTCAGGTCGAACAGCGTCACGCCTCCCCGCTTCTGCACGATGCGGCGCGGGAACATGACCTCGCTGCGGTAGTCCAGCTCGTTCAATTCGGCGTAGTCGCTGTAGGTCGTTTCGGTGACGACGGTGCCGACTCGCATTTCCACGCGGTCGATCCAGTAGCTCAACTGGTACTTTTCGCCACTGTCCATCGTGAGCTCGTCGGCATCAGTCGTATTCAACGCCACGCGCGCCGTGCCAGTGAGCGGCGCCGGCAGCGGGTAGGACAGGTAGAGCACGCCGCCCTCGAGCGTGGTCTTCGCGTTGGCGCCGGCGAGCAGCGCTGCCTTGTAGACAGCGTGTGGCAGGGACCAGAGCTGCACGAGCCGGTCGGTGGCCGTGTCGAGCGCGGGCATGCCGCCGACGCCAGGCGTGGTCTCATTCCAGGCGAGTGGACCGGCCACCACCTGCACCGAGCGCGTACCCGGCTTGCCGTCGGCGGGCGCGCAGGCGAAGTCCGTGCGCATCGACGGCACCGGCAGGTAGCGAACCTGGCCACGGTAGTTCGCGAGCCGGCATGACTGTCCGCCGACCATCGCCGTTCCGGTGCCGCGCCAGTCCATGGTGATGATGGAATCACGCTCCTCGGTGCCTCGCAGCATGCCGAGCGCGTCGCCGATGCGGTACAGCGTCATCTTGACGTCCGTCGCCGCCGTGAGCGGGGGGTTCTTGAGCTTGACGCGCTTGGCCTCGGCGGCAAGGCTTGGTTGAAACGTCTTCGGAATGCCAACGTACTGGGCGCTCGCGGATTCGCTCATCGAGGCCAGAATCAGTATCGTCGCCACCGCGATCGTACGCATGGAAACTCCTCGTTGCGTCAGAAGGGAAATGGGGCGCAAATCGGGCCGAGAATACCACTTGCCCCTGCATTGTCAAGAAAATGACCCGAGACAAACTGGAGGGTAGCACTAGGGCGTGAGGTACGCCGTCACGAGCGCGAGCAAGATCCCGCCCGCAATCACCGAGCCCAGCTGACCGGCGGTGTTGGCCCCCATCGCGTGCATCAGTACGTGATTCGTGAAGTCCTCTTCCTGCGCGATTTTCTGCACGAGGCGTCCGCTCATCGGAAAGGCGCTGATCCCGGCGGCGCCGACGAGCGGGTTGATTTTCCCCCCCGTGATGACCGCCAGCAGCTTGCCAAAGAGCAGTCCGAAGATCGTGTCGAGCGCGAACGCGATGAGCCCGAGCATCAGGATCATGAGCGTTCGGATCTGAAGGAACGTCTCGGCCTGCATCAGGCTGCCGATCGTGAGGCCGAGGAGCAGCGTCGAGATGTTGGTCAGCTCGTTGGCCGCCGTGTCGGACAGCCGTTGTACGACACCCGATTCCTTGAGCAGGTTGCCGAACATCAGCGTGGCGATGAGCGGCGCCGACGCCGGGACGAGCACGCCGATGACCACGGTGACGACAATCGGAAAGGCGAGGACGCCGGCGCGCGGCACTGGCCGCGGTGCGTACTCCATCCGAATGCGCCGCTCGGCCTTCGTCGTGAGCAGTCGCATCAGGGGCGGCTGGATGATCGGGACGAGGCTCATGTACGAGTACGCCGTGACGGCGATCGCCGCCAGCAGCTCCGGCGCCAGCAGCGAGGACACGTAGATGCTGGTCGGGCCGTCAATGGCTCCGATGATCGCGATCGACGAGGCCTGGTTCAAGGGGAACCCGAACGCGGTCGCCAGAATCAGCGTGGCGAAAATGCCGAACTGACCGGCGGCGCCCATCAGCGCAAAGATCGGCTGCGACAGAAGCGGCCGGAAGTCCATCAGCGCGCCAATGCCGACGAAGATGAACAGCGGAAAGATCTCGGTCTTCACGCCGAACTCGTTGAGGATGTAGAGCAGCCCGCCCGGATGATTGAGAGGCGAGTTCGGCAGGTTGCCCAGCAGGGCGCCGAAGCCGATGGGCAGCAGCAGCGTGGGCTCGTATTCCTTCCTGATCGCCAGGTGAATGAGGACACCCGCGACCATGAACATCACGAGCATGCCCCACGGAGCGGCCGGAAGGGGGAAGGGGAAGGCCGCGCCAGTCATGCGACGAAGGTGATCAGAAGATCGCCTTGCGCGACGCGCGCGCGCTCAGTGACATGCACGGCTGCGATGGTGCCTGCGCGAGGCGAACGGATCACGTTGAACATCTTCATGGCTTCGATCGTGAGCAGTTCGTCGCCGCGCTGGACAACCTTTCCCACCGTGGCCACCACCTTGAGGATGGTTCCGGGGATCGGGGCCGTGAGCAGGTGATCGCCGGCCGCCCGGCCCGGCGTCGGGGGACCAGCCAGGATCGGCGCGGGGACGACCGCGGCCACTGCCCCGGCGCCGCTGGCGGCCGCGGCGCGCGGATCGGCCGATTCGATGTCGACGAGAAAGGTGTCGCCTTCGATGCGCGCGACCACGGGCCGCGCGCGAGGGTCATCGATCTCGACTTCGTAGGTATGTCCGTCAACCGTGATGCGGAAGCGCTTCATGTCCTCCGTCCCACCCGTTGAGTCAGCCGCTGCGTCCTGTGAAACAGCCGCCACTCGGCGGAGGCATCCTGGCTGAGCACCATGACCGCGTCATCCCGGGCGCAGGCGGCGGCTGCCGCCAGGGCCGCCGCCCGACGACGCCGATCGTGCTCCTCGATCCGCTCCTGGCGAGCATCGACCTTGACTTCGTCAGGGACCACCGGGGCCGGCGGCAGCTTGCCTCGCTTCTGCAGCCGCCTGGCCTGCCTCGCCCGACGCCGCGCACGGCGCCGCTCGCGTCCAGGCTCGCCGAAGATCGTGGGATTCGTCAGGAGGTACATCAGGCTGATCAGCGCGCCGAGCGCAGCAAAAAGCAGCAGCATGCCCGCGGCAGCGATTTCGACGACCACACGCATCTCGGGAGACATCGGCGGCTACAGCGGAATGTTCCCGTGCTTCTTGGGCAGGGTAGACGCCTGCTTGTCGCGCAGGAATTCGAGGCCCGCGGCCAGCCGCGCCCGCGTCTCCCGCGGATAGATGACATCGTCGATGTAGCCCGTCTGGGCGGCGACAAACGGCGAGTTGAACCGTTCCTTGAACTCGCTTTCGAGGCGGGTCCGTTCGGTCTCGCGGCCGTCCGAAGCCGTCGCCGCCAGCTGTCGCGCGTGGAGGATGCTCACGGCGCCCTTCGGGCCCATCACCGCGATCTCGGCGGTGGGCCACGCAAAGCAGAGGTCGGTTCTGATCGTCTTGCTGCTCATGACGATGTAGGCGCCGCCGTACGCCTTGCGCAGCACGACCGACAGTTTCGGGACGCTGGCCTCGGCGTAGGCGTACACGATCTTCGCGCCATGCCGGATGATGCCGCCGTGCTCCTGGCCGGCCCCTGGCAGGAAGCCGGGACAATCGACCAGCGTGATGATCGGGATGTTGAACGCGTCGGCGAACCGGATGAAGCGCGCGATCTTGTCCGACGCGTTGATGTCGAGCACGCCGGCCAGATGCGACGGCTGGTTGGCGACAAACGCCACGGGGCGGCCGTTCAGGCGGGCAAACCCGACGATGGCGTTGGGTGCGAAATCGGCGTGGACCTCGAGAAACGACCCGGCGTCGACGATGCCCGCAATCGCCTCCCGTACGTCGTAGGCCACTTCCGGGTTGACCGGAATCAGGCTGTCGAGCGCGTCTTCGTGGCTGCCGGTCGGGTCGAGCGGCTTGCTCAGCGGGGGGTCGTCGGCGTTGTTCGAGGGCAGGTACGACAGCAGCCTGCGCGTCAGGGCGAACGCCTCGGTCTCGGAGCCCACGGCGAAGTGCGCCACGCCGGAACGCGCGGCGTGGGTATCGGCGCCCCCGAGCGCTTCGGGCTCGACCTCCTCGCCGGTGACCGTGCGAATCACGTCGGGTCCCGTGATGAACATGAAGCTGCCGCCGCGCACCATGACGACGAAGTCGTTGAGGCCGGGCGAGTAGACGGCCCCGCCCGCGCACGGTCCAAGCATCACGCTGATTTGCGGCACGACGCCGCTCGCTTGGGTGTTGCGCCAGAACAGGTCGCCGAAGCCGGCCAGACTCCAGATGCCTTCCTGGATGCGGGCGCCCACCGAGTCGAGCAGCGCGATCACGGGAAAGCCGCCCGCCGTGGCCGTCTCCATGAGGCGCCCGACCTTCTGCGCCTGAATCTCAGAAAACGAGCCGCCCAGCACCGTGAAGTCCTGGGCAAAGACTGCGATGCGCCGCCCGTCAACCAGCCCGAGGCCGGTGACGACGCCGTCGCCCCCATAGATCTGCTGGCCGAGCCCGAAGTCGCGATGCCGGTGAATGGTGTACGGGGCGATTTCCTGAAACGAATCGGCGTCGAGAAACTGTGCGATGCGCTCGCGGGCGGTGAGCTTACCGCGCTCGTGCTGCGCGTCGATGCGCGCCTGTCCGCCGCCGAGGCGGACCGCCGCGCGTTGGACCGAAATCGGATCGCTCATGTGATCGGCCCCGCGGTTGTGGACTCGCTACTGCGACAGGGCTGGGGCCGCGGCCGCAATGACGCTGCCCGTCGAGAACTCGTCAATCGTGGCCTCGGCGTACCCGAGCTCGCGAAGGACGTCGCGATTGTGTTCGCCAAATCGTGGCGGGGGGAACTGCAGCGCGCCAGGCGTGTCCGACAGCTTCACCGGAATGCCCACATACCGCAGGGGGCCGTACTCGGGATGCGTCAGCTCCTGCACCATCTCGCGCGCGTGGATGTGCGGGTCTTCGAGTATTTCGGCGACGGTGTTGATCGGCCCGACGGGAAGCTCGAACGCGGCCAGCAGCTCGAAGACCTCGGTGCGCGTCCGTTTCTTGAGCTCGGCGCCGAGGATGGCGCGCAGTTCGGCGTAGTTGGTGAGCCGGCCCGCCATGCTGTCGAAGCGCGCGTCGAACGCCAGCTCGGGAGAGCCGAGCGCGCGGCACAGGTTCTGCCACTGCTTCTCGTTGGCTGCGCCGATGTTCACAAAGCCGTCCTTGGTCTCGAACGTCTCGTACGGAACGATCGACGGATGGCGCGTCCCGAGTCGCTTGGGAGATCGTCCCGTCGCGAAATAGCTCATCGCCTGATACGTCAGGGTCGAAATCATCCCGTCGAGCAGGCTGATGTCGATGCGCTGCCCCCGGCCGGTCCGATGCCGCGCGAGCATCGCCAGGAGGATGCCCTGGTAGCAGTAGAGGCCCGCGACGATGTCGGCGATCGACGCTCCCACTTTGACCGGCTGCCGGTCGGGCTCGCCGGTGAGATCGACAATCCCCGACTCACCCTGCGCCACGACGTCGTAGCCGGGGCGATTCCGGTACGGCCCGGTCTGGCCGTAGCCCGATATCGAAGCGTAAATGATGCGCGGATTGCGCTTCGCGACGGCGTCGTACCCGAAGCCGAGCTTGTCGAGCACGCCCGGCCGGAAATTCTCGACGACGACGTCAGCACGATCGACGAGCTTCCAGAGGACGTCCTGTCCTTCTGGCGACTTGAGATTGAGGCCGATACTCCGCTTGTTGCGGTTGATCGAGAGGAAGTAGGTGCTGATGCCGTTGACGAACGGCGGACCCCACAGACGCGTGTCGTCGCCGCGCGGCGGCGGCTCGACCTTCACGACCGTCGCGCCCATGTCACCGAGCATCATCGTGCAGAAGGGGCCGGACAGAATGCGGGAGAGATCGAGTACGAAGATGTCGTCGAGCGGCGTCACGCGCAGGAAATTAAACCACGAAGCGCGCGGAGATCACGATGAAAAAGCGCCGCATGCGCCCTAGAAGTGAAACTGCGTGCCGAAACGGAACAGCCGCGCCTGCATGATCGACGTCGGGCGGCTCAGCGTCGCTCCGTCGTGAGCGCCGAACACCGTGACGTTTCGATCCGCGCCGGACTCGGGGGTGTCAGGGGATGGCTGTCACAACAGGCCGAACACGATCCAGCAGACGATCGCGCCGACGATGCTCATCGACAGCCCCCACGCCATGAGCTGATTGAAGAGCCGCCGGGTGTTCGTGCCGGGAGGAGCGGCCGCAAGGCAGAGGGCGCCGAGCGTCGAGAGCGGTGACACGTCAACGAGGTGGCCGCCGCTGTTCATGGACGAGATGATCGCCATCGCGTCGCCGCCGCCCATCTTCGTAATCAGCCCCGGCACCGTGGGGATCAGGGCGGGCAGCACCACGCCCGTCGTGCTGCTGTAGATCGAAATGAGGCCCGTGAAGAACGCTGTCACGAGGGTCGAGGTGGCTGGCGTGGCGAGGCGCGCCAGGAAATTCGAGAACAGGTCGAGTCCACCGGTCTTTTCGAGCAGCCCGACAAGGACGGTGACGCCGGTGACCATCAGGATCACCTTCCAGGGCATCCGTTTGACCGCCTCGCCGTCGTCGGCGGCCCGCAAGAACGTCAGGACGAGCGCGCACGCGAACGCGGTCATGCCGACGTCGGTCTTGAACACAATCGCGCAGACGACGAGCGTCGTGATCATGGCAAGCGTCAGCCAGTGACGCGCGGCAAACGCCGTGTCGTCGGCGGCAGGATCCGCGTGACGCGCGGCGGCGTCGGCCTGGCTGGCTGTCCCCGACGGTCGCCCGAACAGGGCCAGCCCGCCAAACAGGAAATAGCCCGAGAAGGCGACGATCGTGTGGATCATCAGGTTGTTCAAGTAAATCGGCCACTGCGCGCCGGCAATTCCCATTTTCGCCACCAGCCCGTTCACGATCACGCCTGTCGGCGCGATCGGCGAGAGCGAGCCGGCGCTGGCACCGTTGGCAATCATGATCGTCATCAGGAACGGTGAGATGTTGTAGCGCCCCGCGATGGCCATGCCGAGCGGCGCCATCAGCGCAGTGGAGGCCACGTTGCCCGGTCCGATCGAGCTGAGGAGCGCGGTCATCGCGAAGAACATCATCGGAATCACGCCGGCGTTGCCGCGGCACAGGTGCACCGCGCGTTTCGCGAACCGGTCGAGTGTGCCGTTGACCTGCGCTTGCGAGAACAGCAGCGTCAGGCCAACCAGGGTCAGGAACAGCGCGGTCGGGAAGCCGGCGATGACCTGCGCGAGGGGCAGCCCGCCGAAGTAGACGCCGACCACCCAGGCCGACACGATGGCAAGAATGCCGATGTTGATGTCGGAAAAACAGCTGATGACGAGCGCGGCCACGAGCGCGCTCAACGAGATGGCGGCGAGACTCATGGGCGGGAGTCTATCGCAGGCGGATGCCGGCAGTAGGCAGTCGACCGCAGACCTGCTACCATCATCGCGACCATCCCTCCTACGCGCGGCGATTCCCAGGTCGCCGTCATCGATGCGTCGGCGCAGTCAGCGACAGCGACGTCCACGCCCCCACGTGGTCGCCCCGCATCGCCAGCCGGCCGTTGGTGGTGATTCCACTCAGTTTAGAGAGCTTGGAGAGAATCGATGCTACGGCACCGTGTTTGTTTCCTGAACTCCAGAGGCGCGTGGGTCTTGGCCGCAACCCTTGTCACGATGTCCTGCTCCGGACCTACTCCGTCGGAGCAGGCCATCTCCATCGCGCCGTCGCCGTCCGTGACTGCTCCGGCCGCGGCCGACACCGACCGGTCGTTGCCCGCGTCTCCTCGCGATGCAACCACCTTCCCGCTCGAGAACGGCACCTTCGTCATCAGGACGGCGGCCGGAGATAGCCTGACGGGGATTGCCTTGGGGAACCTGGCGATTCCGGTTCCCGGTCGCTCGACGATCTCCGTCGGATTGCTCGCCACTGGCGGTTCGGGAATCTTCAGTGGCGCGTCGGGCATCCTGACGGGCGACGGAGGAGGCACCTTCGAAGTTGGCAATGAAGGGAAGATCACGGTGTCGTCCGCGACGGGCGTCCTCCAAACGAATGCCCAGCCAGCAGGCTTCAAGTTCGGCATCACGATCGGAGGCACGGCCCTCCTGTCGTGCAGTGCATCCGCGAAGATCCAACTCACGATTCGCGGAGAAGGATCGATCGCGTCGGTTGGGCGCGCGTCGGTGTTGCTGATTAGCGAGCTCGGCAACACGAGCTGTGTGTCGTGAGCTAGTCGGGTGATTCGGCTGGTGTCGCGGCGGGCGCCCGGCGCCGGCGGGTTCGAGGTCCGACCTTCGCGTCGGTAGGCGGCATCCCCATGAGCATGTACGCGGCCAGCGCGCGGGCTCGAATCCGCATCGTCTTGCCGAGGCGGATGTTTCGCTGTGTGTCACCGGCGATCTTCTCGAGTATGCGATCGACGTAATCCTGGCGGTGTGGAATCGGACAGTGTTCGCAGATGAGCGACTGCTCCTCGCTCGAGACGCTGCTCAACTGCATCCCATCGCGACTGAGGTGGACACGATCTCCGGTGGGGCGATAGTCGATCGCGCTACGGCGCGCGCGACGGTACATCGGGTTGTTCCACACGTCGCGGATGCTCTTGCGGCGCGCGTCCATCTCGAAATCCGACCGCTGCTCGACGATGCCGCAGCAGGGTGAGATGGACCCGCTGGGGTTGGCCACGATGGCGCCCCATAGCCAGCTGCAAGGCTTGCGCGGCCCCTCGAGGCCTTCGGCCCGGTAGAGATTGAACTGGTCGATGCTGGAGACGTGGATCCCCTGCGTTTCGGCCTGCGGTGACACAAACGACGGGGCAAAGGCGATGCGGTCTGCCCCCCACTCGCGGTGCAGCCGGCGCGCCTCGTCAATCGATCCCTGGTTGTGCTCGAAGACGTGGAACCCGATCCCGATCTTCGGGGTCTGCACGCCCAGCTCAAGCTTGATCTCCTGAATCGTCCGCATGTTCTGCTTGACGAGATCGAACGACCCCCTGATGCGATAGCGCTCGTACTCCTCCTGGGTCGTGCCTTCCATCCCGACCTTCAGCCTGTCGAGTCCGCTCCGCACGACACGCTCCAGATACGAGCGATCGAGCTGCAGGCTCAAGTTGGATGAGGCCAGCACGCGGATGTTCCATCGCTTGGCGTAGGCCACCATCTCGGGAAACTGCTTGTGCAGGAGCGGTTCGCCCCAGTTGTACAGATTGAGCACGAACAGATACGGGCCGAGCTCGTCGAGCACGCGCGTGTACCAGTCGAAGTCCATCGCGACGCGCGGCCGCACGTCGAGCTTGAGTCCGGTCGGGCACGACGGGCATCCGAGATTACAGAACAGGGTGGGCTCGGCGTAGAGGACCGCGGGATGAGCGGGATTCTTCGTGAGGCCCATCCGCCGGGCGAGACGCATCAGGCCGACATTGGCGTACGCCTTGAGCGGCTTGTCGCGCACGGCTTGGAGTCTATCGCAGCTAACAGCGCGCAGCCACAGCTGGTAGCGTGTAGCGATCAGCTGGCAGATCGAGCGGCGCGAGGGCCGCTACTTCAGGTCGCCGGGATTGCGCAGCGCCGCGTCCTCGATGACTTTCTGTCCTCGGGCCAGCCACTGCGCGAGGCCCACGACACCCAGCCCGACGACACCCCATCCAATCGCTTTCTTGCCGGCGGCGGCCTTCGACTTGGCCGCTGACTCGCTCGGTGAGGGGGGGCGTCTGGCGGCGATCGCACGCTCGGGCGACGGTACCCAGCGACTCAGATACGCGAAGGATTCGGACGCGCAGATGGGACACTGCTGGCGGTCGTGAATCTCCTCGCAGTCGAGACAGAGTCGAGCCAGACGGAGTTGCATACCCAATAGCGTATGCAAAACAGGCGACGCTGTGCACTCCCGGCGAGCCGTGCGCAGTGGCGGGCAAGAGCACCCCCGCGGCGCACACCTCCCGGCGTGCGCCCACGGCGGCATCGATGCCTGGAAAGGTTTTCGCTCAGACCAGTTGCAGGATTTCGCGACTGCCTGTCACGTAGAGGTCGGTGTACCCCTTCATCTTGTCGCGGAAGGCGGTGTCGCTGGCGTACTCCTTCATCCTCGTCTCGAATTCGCCGACATTCTCGGCCTCGTATTCAAGGACGACGCGGTTGAAGTCGCCCGTGAGATCCGTGAGGACACGGTAGCGCCCGCCCCCGGGCATGGCCTTCGCGGCCTCCTTCATTTGCGCGGCGAGCTTGCTCGCTTGGCCCGGCTTGGCGACGAAACAGTTGCGAACGACGATCATGATTCCTCCTTGCCGACGCCGAAGATCCGGTGTCGTGAAGCGCGGATCGTAGCACGGGCAATCGCCTCGATCAGGCGCGGGGACCTTCAGGAAACCCTGATAGATCCTCGACTCGTCTGTCTCCGGCGAAGCATCGGCGAAGATGCGACAACTTGCGGCTTTCTCGGACGCGTTTTGGAGATAAAACGCCGTAAGGAGGGTGCAGATGCTCAGACAGGTCCAGTTCAGTGTCATCGCGGCGACCCTGGTGTTCGCGGTCGGGTCTCCGGTGATGGCGCATCATTCGGCCGCGGCGTACGACCTCACGAAGAGCCTCACGCTCAACGCGACCGTGGCGTCGGTGGTGTTCACCAATCCGCACGTGATGCTCAATTTCGACGTCAAGACCGACCGGGGCGAGATTCAGCACTGGGCGATCGAAACCAACAATCCCTCGGTCATGAGGCGAGCCGGCTGGACGAAGGACACGTTGAAAGCGGGCGACGAGGTGACGGTCACGTTTCACCCGGCGATCAACGGCGCCACCACCGGATACATCCGCAACAATGACGGCAAGATCATGCTCAACGGCAAGCAGCTGAAGTTCGACATCAACGATCCGACCGCCAACGAACGGTAGGCATTCATATGAAGCGTCGCTACGACACGGGTAGCCGTCTGGCCGCAGCAGCGTTCACGTCGGTCGTCGTCGGGATCTTGACGTGCTCGATCGCGGCCCAGGGTGAACCGGCCGGAGGTCGGGGACGCGGCGCGGCGCCGCCTGTCGCACCTCCATCGCCGCCCACGGAGAACCCTCGGGACTTGCAGGAAGTGTGGACGGGCAACTTCCGCGTGGACACCAAGCCGAAGATGAAGCCGGTGGCTCAAAAGATCTTCGACGAGAACACCGAGGAACTTCGCCGGAACCTGCCGGTCACGAAAGACCCGGCGTTCTGGTGCACGCCTGTTGGCATTCCGCACATCTACAACAACGGGATCCATCCGTTCGAGATCCTGCAGATTCCCGGGCGCACGTTCATCTTCTACGAGGCCGACCGCACCTGGCGGACGGTGTGGACCGACGGCCGGGCGATACCCGACGATGTCGAAGACCTGTGGCTGGGGTATTCGGTTGGCCGCTGGGAGGGCGACGAGTTCGTGGTCGAGACGGCAGGATTCAACGACAAGTCGTGGCTGCTGCTCGGCGAAGGGTCGCCCCACAGCACGGGCCTGCGTGTGATCGAGCGCTTCAAGCGCGTGGACCGCGACAACCTGCAGATCAAGTTCACGCTGACCGACCCTGACTACTACGAGGGACCGTGGACGCTGACCGGCAACTTCCGCCGGCAGCCACGGGAACGACGGTGGGAGCTCGACGAGACCTACTGCGTGCCCGAGGAACAGCAGAACTTCGATCGCACCGTCCTGACGCCGAACGCCCGGCCCAAGTAGCGCGCTATTTGATGAATCCCTCGTCTCGAAGCCGCTGTTGGACGAGCCCCGATATCCGGATCGTGTTGGCGGCGCCCCACCGCTCGCCTGCCTGCGCGCTCTCGCGCCCCAGCGTGGGCATGAGGTCGATCATCTTCTGACCCACCGGCGTATCGTAGAAGCGCAAGGGCGCCAGCACTTCCTCGTGCGTGAAGTAGCTCGCGTAGATGTTGATCAGGTCGCCGCGCAGCCCGTCCGGCGCGGCGAACGCGCGCGAGACGTCACGGTGCTTCGCGTCAGTTGGTACCGAGGGGCCGACTCATGCGGAGCGGCTCCGGCTCGATCCACTGGCCATTGATGCGCACGACCCACGTACCGGTGAGCTTGCCCACCGTCTTGCTGGCCTGCGCGTCCACGCGGAAGCCGATGTCGTTGCCCGAAATGACGGTCGGGGCAGCGTCCCTTTGCTGCGGGTTTGGAAACTGCGGCGCCTGGCCAGAGGCCCATCTGGCTGCGCCGACGGTGAGCGCAACGATCACGATCAATACAGAAGATCTCAGGCCACGTCCCATGTCGTTTGCCTCCCTGACGGATTTAGACGCGGTACGTGTCAGCTGGTCTGACCGACGGATGAGGAGTTGGACTGCCACCTTACCAGCGACGGGCGGGCCGTACCGTCACACATCCGTCGCCGGTCGGCGGTCGCTCCCCGCTGGAGGCCGACGTTTGATCGAAAACGACGACGTGGCCTGCAGACGCGAAGTTCTCAGCCATCGTGATGCGGCCAGTCGTTGCCATTTCCCCCAGCAGCACATCATCAAAATTCTTCGGGACATCGTCGAAGCGAAACCCGAGATAGATGAAGACCCGAGGGCGTCCTGCCAGTGCTTGCCTCAGAGCGCCAGGGCGGCACTCCGCCGTCGTGGAGTACGCCACTTCGAACAGCGTGACGTCCCCTGCGCTGTACCACCACACGGCTGGCAGCGCCAGGTGGGTGGTCACGATAGCGTCGCCAGGTCGCCAGAACTCCATCAGCCAGCGGACACCGCTTCTGTCGTCGAGACCGCGGTTGGTATCGGCAATGGATGTCGTGACGAATTCATTGCGACCGCGAGCCACGATGTTCGCGCAGAGCGGCAGGACGACGAGCGCGATCGCAATCGCCATGATTCCGTGTGACCAGCGGGCCGTCCGTCGCGCCTCTCGAGCCGCATGGACGGCGGCATCGATGAACAACGCGACGCCCAGGTAGAGGGACGGAAGGACCCACAGGGACAGTCGCTCATACAAAGGCACCTGGTGAAGCGCCGCGAAGAGGAACGCCGAGACCACGACCGCCGCGAGGACGAGTGACAGGCTGCGATCGCGCGCGAGCGCAAGACCGACACCAGTCGAGATCCAGAACGCTATCCAGAGATCGGTGCCGCCAGGTTTGTCCGCCAGAATCGGTAATCGGCGTGCGAGCCAGCTGAGCGTTTCCCACACGCCGGTCGTCGCGGGCGGCATCGCGAACGCCCAATACGTCCTGAGGAAGTCGCTGTCGAGCGTGTAGCGCATCGACACCAGATAGTGCAGGCCGAATGAGACCAGCCATGCCGCACCCCAGACGACGAATCCCAACGCGTCGCGTAGGCCTCGCCGATGCCAGACAATCGCGAAGACGGCGATGGCGCAGCCTGGTGTGACGAGGAGGGCGCCATTGCCGAGCCACTGCCCGCCGGCCGCAAGCAGCCACCACACGGCTGCCCGTCGGGCGAGGGTCCCGCTCTGCTCGCGCGGACTTGCCGCCACCCAGGCGGCCATCACCGGCAAGACGAGGCCCCAGAACACGTCTGCCGAGTACGGTTTGAGCTCTACCGCATAGACCGTAATGGTCTGACCGACGGCAAGCAGGAGCACTAGGACGGCTGACCCGAGCGGTGTCAGGAAGCGCCTCCCCGCGACAGCGGCCGCGAGAAGGGTTGCGATTCCGAAGAGGGTTGGAAGCAAACGGAGTGCGCGCTCGTCGGTGCCGAGCGCGAGGAGGATCGAGCGTTCGGCAGCCAACCAGCCGAACGGCGCGCTCTGTCCAAACAGGAGCGGTCCGGCAAGATCTGCCAATGACCGGTCGCGCAGGTTCAACGCAATCATCTGCTCGTCGAGCCACATTGGGCGCGCCACAGCCCATGCGTACGCTCGCATGCCGACGCCGACGATGGCGACGAGACCGGCGAAGCCCAGCCATGCAGCGGCGCCGGCACCGGCGCGATTGAACCAACGCAGGTCTGCGCGGATCGTTGCCACGACGCGAGGCGCCGCCAACGCCAGCGCGCCGAACGCGGTCAGCGCACCGATGACCACCGCGTTCAACGGGTTGCGGGACGAGATTCGAAGTGAGAAGAGCTGAAAGGCAACGCCACCAGTCAGTGCGATCACCGCCGCCCAAATGAATGCGGTGGCGGAAAGCGCAATCAGTCCGCGGCGAAGCCAAGGGGCCTGAGTCACTGGCGCTGCGTGGCGGGCGTCCGGTCGCCCGAATGGCTCAGTATAGGTGCAGACCAACTGCGCGGGCTGTTCGCGCAAGGACGGTCAGATTTACAGGATGAAGGGCGGCAATTCTTACCGAAGTGCCCGACCTACAAACAGCCGATAGCCTTCCTCGTATCAATTTGGTTGCGTTCTTTGGTGAGGGCCGACGAAACTTCGTGGTTCGTGTTGTTCGTTTGAATGCGGATCGAATTGTGCACGTGCCGCGGCGCCATCCGTGGCTTCCCCTTCCTGACATCGCGCGGAGGCTCAATCGCGCGGAGGCTCACATGACGCATGTTCGCGGCGAGCGTGCAATCTTGTACGCCGTCACGCAGGATCAGTTCCACGATCAAGTGCTCGACTGCGTGTACAGCGAGTTCCTGGAGACGCCCGGGCTGCGCCTGACCTGCCGACAAGCTCAACGGCTGTGGGGACTCGACGAACAGACGTGCGTTGCGGTGCTCACCCTTCTCGTGAACACGAGCTTTCTCTCTCAGCCCTCCCACAGCACCTACGGCCGAGCGTCGGATGAGAGAGATGACGTGGCCTCCGGCTCAGACAGCCAAGGATACAGAGGCCCCAGCTACCTGAGGAGTTCTAGATGAAGATGACCGAATTTCTGCTGGCAGAACTCGATCGCGAGGTTGATCGGTCTCGGCGCGCCATCGACCAGATTCCTGAAGGAAAGTACGACTGGAAACCGCACGATCGGTCGATGCCGTTCGGCTACCTGGTTCAGATGGTTGCCACGATTCCGTCGTGGATCGCGATGATCGTGTCCAAGGACGAACTCGATATCGCACCCACGGGTGAATCATCGATGGATCGGGAGCCGAAGAAAACGAAAGCTGATCTGACTCAGGCGCTCGAGACAACGGCGGACGACGCACGCAGCGCTCTGGGAGGAACGACCGACGAACACTTGATGACGCCGTGGCGATTGAAGGCGCACGGGGGGGTGGTGCAGGCGGCGCCTCGCTTTGAAATGATTCAGGACGCGATCAACCATTGGGCCCATCATCGTGGGCAGATGACCGTCTATCTGCGCCTGATGGGTGCGAAGGTCCCAGCCCTCTACGGCCCCTCAGCCGACGACCAGCGCTTCAGGTAGCCCAGGAGCGTCTCTCCTCAGGAAGAGGCCGGAGGGCTGGTGGAATGCCCTGGCCCGGTGCGACGAAATCATCCTGCTCGAGGGCCCGGCATTCAGGCGCCACCGTTGACAGGTGCATTCGCTCGTTGAGATCCGCAACGATGCCGCCGCCGAACTCGTCAACCTCGGTGAAGGTGTGCGTTTCTCCGCCTTGGTTCATGACGAGGAACTCCTGCCCGGTGCGCGCCGTCACGCTCTTCGGGGCGAAATGCCACGGCCCACAAATCCCAGCTTCGTCAGTTGCTCGATGAAAGCGTCGAATTTTATTCCGCCGTTCCGGACGCAGGCGCCGGCGCCAATGGCGGCATTGAACGAATCTGGGTCGCAAGCATCCTGCATGATGAGCGACACGTCGCCGGTACTGGCGGCGTACGAGACGCCTCCGCCAGCTGGGGTTTCCGTCAATACGCCTGAGATATTTGAAGGGCTGATCTGCGTGGTCGAGTTAGACGTCGAGGACGTGTCTGAACCACAGGCGAGAAGCCACATGGCCGCGACGCATCCCGCGAGTGCACGAATGAACATTGGGTGGTCCTCCTTGCGAGACGACCCACGCAAGCGACCGGCCGATCGTGGCAATCGATTTCTCGGGGAATTCAGGAAGGACGAAAACTGCTGACTTACGGCGACGGTACTGAGGTACCTCGCGTGTGATTCCAGGCGACTTGCACCCGGACGCGCACACCGCTCGCAAGATCGCGATGACCATCGCCGATCGGCTTTGCGGCAGGTGAGCCGCCTTAGGTGAGGGACGCGATTCCAGGCTGGTCAGGGCGTAACCTCGACTCGATTGGTGTGCGCTCAGGGTTGGAAATGATAAGGTTCCGGTCGGTGACGTGAGGAGGGATGCATGCTCAGGAGATTACTAGCTGGATTCGCCGTTGCGGCTTGCACGATGGGTCTGTTGCAGGTACCTGTTGGTGCCCAGCGGGGAGCACCGGCACAAGATCCGGGCCTCCCAACCGAGAAGCAGATGGCGGAGTCGCCGGAGGCGCAGAAACACGTTGCGGCCGCGATGGCCATCGCGAAGTCGGATCTGCAGGCCGAGGCCAAGGCCAATTGCACGGCCACCGGTCCTCGGCGACCCTCGCTGATCAGACAGATGGCAGGCCTGCCGCCGGAACCGCAGGTTGAAATCCCGCCCACGAAGATCTTTGACAATCTGTACTACTTCGGATTCAACACCGTTGGTGGGTGGGCACTGACCACGAGCGCGGGGATCGTCCTGATCGATACGCTGAACTCGACCGACGACGCGCAGAAAGTGATCGAGCCCGCGCTGCAGAAACTGGGACTCGATCCGACCCAGATCAAATACATCATCGTCCAGCATGGTCACGCCGACCATTTTGGCGGGGCGCAGTACCTGCAGGAAAAGTACGGCGCGAAGGTCGTGATGGCCGCCGCCGACTGGGACTTCATGGCGGCGTCGGGGAGAGGGCGTGGCGGCAACAGGCCGATCCCACGCCGCGACATCGAGATCACGCGCAACGGCGAGAAGTTGACTGTCGGTGATACCACGTTCACGTTTGCGATGACCCCCGGCCACACGCCCGGCTCGCTCGCAATCTTCTTCCCCATCAAGCAGCGCGGCCAGCAACACATGGCCTCGCTCCTGAGTCTGACGACGCCCACGCGTAAGGATCTCGCGGCGCTGGAGCTCGCGGTCAACGACTACGCCAAGCCGCAGAAGGTCGCGGTTCGATTCGCGAGTCACCTGCAAGGTGAACACATCGAGTGGCTAGAGGCGCTTCGCAAGAACCCCAACGGACCGAACGGCTATCTGTACAGCGAGGAGCGGTTCGCTCGGTACCTGGACATCATGGTCGAGTGTTCACGAGCGAGGGTCGCGGCACTGGAGTACAAAGTGCCGTGAGCACGGCCCCAGTCCGCCGGCGATGCAGACTCAGGTCTGCTGTCAGCCTCGGGTTTCCTCAGCCATGCCAATGACGATGAGCACCGAGTAGTCCTGCTTGTGGCAGTTCCCGACCGGTGGCATCTCGGCCCCTGGAGGAACTGGAAACGAAGCTACTGGGGCCTTCGCCGGTGAACACGAACTGGCGTTGGTGGTCGGGATGTAACGCGCGGAGCGGCAGCGCAGGTGGGTGACGTCGTAGAGGTTGGCGCCGGAGTCGAGGTTCCAGCGCTGCGTTCCATCCCTTTCCGCAGGATGCACGGTGAGCGCGGCCTGCTTCTCTCGATCGCCCGTGACCAGGTAGGTGCCTGGAGGCATGGGAAACTTCGGCGCCTCCATGATCAGGCCGTGCTCCTCCAGCCACCAATCCGCATCGTCAAACTTCCATCCGGCCGGGGCGACGCCACCTATTTCCTTCAGGCGTGCATAGCGCCCCAGTGGCACACCCCGCGGGCCGGGATCTTGACGCCACCAGCCCCACGTTTGCGCATTGGTTCCGGAGGTTGCCTTTGGATCGCCCAGCGCCGCGATGTACTGCGTCGGAACCTGTCTGAACTTCGGCGCGCCCGCGACGGCAGCGCGTGCCGCCCCCACAAAATGGGACGGGAACAACGCGGCTGTAGCAACCGTCGTTCCAGATACGAGAAAGGAGCGCCGACTGAGGCCACCGCGGCCGGCTCGGAGGGTCGTCAGACGGCCGAACGCGTCGAATTCGTGCTCTCGGTGCATGGTCTGCTCCTTTCGACCGGCCAGGCTCTATTCGATTCAGCAGGATACCACTCGTGCCCGCACACCGTCCCTGCGGCTACCGGACATCGCCGTACGCTCGCTGCAGCGTCTGAGGCGACACGCCGAGGCGATACAGGATCGGCAGGACGTTCATGAGGATGGCAAAGTACAGGGGTTTGGCGAGAAACCGGCGCCCGGAGACGCAGACCTGGGCCCGCAACGTCCGCACACGCCCGACGGCCCGCAGTCGTCGGCTGATCTCGAGATCCTCGAAGAGCGGCTGCGCGGGAAATCCGCCGACGCGCTCGAAGGCGTCTCGCCGCACAAAGAGCGCCTGGTCGCCGTAGGGGAGGCGCGTGTAGCGCGAGCGGAGATCCGCGAGGCCGAGCCATCGCGTTGCCGGGGTGCGCTGACCCTCCGCGATCGTTCGTGTTCGGAACGCGCCCGCCACAACGAGGGGATCGGCAAGGGCCATTCTGATGAGCGACGGGGCGCCGACCGGCAGCGTCACATCGGCATGGAGAAACAGGAGGATGTCTCCGGAGGCCGCGGCCGCGCCGGCGTTCATCTGGGTGCCGCGTCCACGTGGTGCCGTCACGAGGCGGCACCGTGCGGCGGCGGCCAACTGCGGCGTGCGATCGGCGCTGCCGCCATCGACCACGATGATCTCGTTGACACCACTGAGACCGACGAGCGTCGCCAGTTGTGTGGAGATGCGTTGCTCCTCGTTCAAGACGGGCACGATGATCGACAAACGTTCAAGCATCAGACACCTGCGCGCGGCAGATTCGCATTCGCGGCCTCTCCGCCCAAGACCCGTGCCGTTGCCGGCGCGTGAATCGTGCCGTCGCGGATACGACGCCGAAGGGTGTCGAGGTCGGCCGGTTCGTCGATGTCGAACCACGAAGCAATCACCGTCGTGGCGAGGTGATGCTGACGGAGACGCGCGAGCGTGCGGGCGCAGGTGTCGGACGCACTCCATGGCACGGTGTCCAGCAGACCGCGCGGGCAGGTTGAGACGCCGATCAGATAAAATCCGCCGTCGTCAGCCGGGCCGATGACCGCGTCGGCGGTCCGCAAGGCCTCACGCGCATCCTCGAGTCGCGAAAGCGGCAGACCGGGGACGTCCGTGCCGATCGCGATGGCGAAAGAATGCGCCTGGAGCGCGCGACGGAGCACGAGCTCAAGGCGGTCGCCGAGCGTCCCCCCGCCTTGTGGCCAGACATCGGCGGCGTGCAGTGGACGCCATTCAGGTGCCTCGACTTCGGTTGCCGCGAGGACGACATCCACCCCCGGCATGCGCGTCGCGGTGCTCCAGGTGTCGAGCAGGAAGGCACCGGCGAGCGCGGCGGCGCCGTCGTCGCCCAAGACAGAGGCCAGCCGGGTCTTGACCGCGCCCGGCCTGGGCGGCTTCGCGAAGACGCACACGCAGCCCCTGCTCATCGCGTTGCGTGCCCGAGTTCGGTTTCAAGCGCACCGCGCGCCACCCGTGTGACGTAGATGGTGACGGCGACTGTTGCCGCAAGACCCGCCCAGTAAACGAATCGTCGACCCGCACTGCCTGCATCAGCACCTGGCGAGAGAGAGGCGACAGTGCTCACGAGCGAGCCGAGATACACGTATAAGAACGTGCCCGGAAGCATGCCGACGAACGACGCCAGGATGTAGTCGCGCAGGCGCACGTCCGTCAGTCCGAGCGCGTAGTTCAAGGCATTGAACGGAAAGAGGGGCGACAGTCGGAGCAGGAGCACAATCTTGAATCCTCGCCGGCCGATAGCGGCGTCGACAGCTCGAAATCTGGCGTCCGCGGCGACCCGGCGTGCGATC
>Ga0210380_10000216_pt1 | contig 29420 bp, 31 predicted proteins | sample PLM4_5_coexredo_FD_155476 | JGI IMG/M metagenome (GOLD analysis project Ga0210380, IMG submission 155476) | Groundwater sediment microbial communities from an aquifer in East River, Colorado, USA - PLM4_5_coex redo | ecosystem: Environmental > Terrestrial > Soil > Riparian zone | place: USA... | reverse complement strand
GATGGGTGTTGACCAGGATGTCGCTGACTTCCTCGTCGAGCAGCAGCGGGGTGATCGGACCGAGGTCGAAGGTGTCGTGGAGCAGCTCGGCGATCAGGCGCTCCTCGTCGCCGCGGGTCAGCCGGATATCGGCCTCGACCAGCATGCGGCGGGCGAGCTGCTCGACCTGGTTGCGGCGCTCGGTCTCGCTGAGACCTTCGATCAGCGACATGTCGAGCTTGCCGATCAGTTCGCGGTGGAGCTGCTTCTTGATGATCTGATAACGGTCGGGCTCGGATTCCGACGGACGCGCCACCGAGAACGGCGACGCTGCGGCCGGTTTGGCCGGCCCGCTGGCACGACCTCCGAGGCGCTGGCGAAGATTCATCGGTCCCTACCCCCTTCCGAACAGCCGCAGCTTCCCGGGCCGACGGGCAGGCACGACTTCGACGATGTTGTCGGAGCCGGCCTCGCTCGGCAGGAGCTTGCGGGTGAGAGTGCTGATGTCCCGGCCGGCACGGCTTTCGTCGTGGGAGCCGACCAGCGGCTTCCCGACATTGATCGCCATGCTGACCGCGGCGTAGTCGTTGGAGATGCTGCCGAACACCGGCATCCCGAGCGTCTCTTCGAGCTGCGGGATGGTGATCGCGCTGGAATCGCTGCGGCGGTTGACCACCAGCCGCACGCGGTCGGACGCAACCAGGAAGTTGAGCTTGTTGAAGATGTCGAGCGACCGGCGCGCCGCGCGCACCGACGGGATGCTCGGCTCGCACACCAGCAGGATGGTGCTCGAGCGGTCGAAGATCTCGAGCGTCAACTCGTTGAACACGTGGGGCGCGTCGACCACCACGAAATCGTGGGTCGAGGACAGGATCTCGAGCACCGACCCGATCTGCTGCGGGGTCACACCGTCGACCCGGTCGAGCTGCTCGGGCTGCGACAACACCGAGACGCCGGACTCGTGCTTAATCAGCACCTCGTGGACGTTGGCCGAGTCGATCCGGGGCGCGTTCAGCAGGTCGCCGAGCGAGCGCGCGGGATGGACGCCGAGCACGAACGCCGCATCGCCCGAGAAGATGTCGAAATCGGCGAGCGCGACCTCGCGCCGGGTCAGGTTCCGCATGCCGATCGCGAGGTTGGCGGCGAGCGTGGTGACGCCGGCGCCGCCCTTGTTCGAGAACACGGTGACGACACCGCGGCTCGCCGAGGAGCCGCTCTTCTTGGCCGAGGCGCGCGTGACGCGCTCCACCGCTTCGCGCAGCGCGGCGCGGTCGAGCGGCCGGCGCAGGACTTCCTGGGCTCCGGCGCGCATCACCTTCAGCAACACCTCGGGATCGAGCACGTCGGTGGCGATGAACACGGCGCACTCCGGGTGCTCGACCTTGAACTGGGCGGCCGCCGCCACGTCGTCGAACGGCGGCACCATGTCGAACACCAGGATCTGCGGCTTCACCTGGTGAGCGAGCGCAAGGCCTGAGCGGAGGTCGGAACGCTCGCCGACGATCTGCACGCCGGACAGCGCTTCGAACGCGCTTCTCAGGTTGGTCCGCTCGATGTCATCGCGGTGGACAATCACCACCGTCGTGGTCTGGCTCATGATGCGGTTTCCCTCGCTCCTGAGTCGTTACTTGATGAGATGCAGGACGAGAGGGCCGTTACCGATGGTGCCGGTGCCGGCAGTGCCCGTCGTGACGCTGTGCAGGAACTGGCCGCGAAGTTCTCCGCCCACGATGCGTCGCTGGAGGAAGAACGCGAGGAAGCCCCTCACCACAACTTGTTTCTTACCGTTCGGATCCCATTCGGTGAACATCGGGACGTTCACGATCCGGTTGCCGTTGCCCCGGTACTGCTCGTAGCAGATCCCTTCGCGCCGGTCGGTGTCATTGTCCCAGCGATCGTTGAGTCCCTGCGTGAACGGACCGATCTTGCCGCCGGGCATGGTCTGGATGGCCTGGCCGATTTCGACGCAACAGCTGTAACCGTTTGCGACCTCACACCGGATCTCGGCGCCACCGCCTCCCTGAACGCTGGCGCACGGGCCCTCGCTGCAGGTTGGGAAATCGAGGAGCTGGAAGTTGCCGGGGCCATTGATCTGATTGGTCTTCAGCACGTACGTGGTGTCACACCCGACGCGGAACACCCCGTTGGGATCGATCGCGCCCAGCGGAACCAGCGATTCACATACGCCCTTTGCGGGATCCGCCTTCGCAACTGCGGTCGCCGACATATCGAGACTCTTGACGCCCACCACCTGCGCGACGTGCGTGATCATCGAGCCACCCGAGGCGGCGTCGCGACGGACGGTCGCCTGGACGGTGTTGTTGGCCACGTCGACGACCACGTCGCCGGACGCCAGCGCAATCGCCGTGGGACCATCCGTGTACGCCTTGTTCATTGCGGCAATCGCCTGGGCGCGCACGGTGGCCGTATCGGGCGCCACCTTTCCGGTGGTCGGGTTGACGCCCGACGCGCCGGCCAGCGCCGCCGCATCCGCAGCGTTCTGCAGCTGGGTCCGCGTCGCCATCAGCTTGGCGACGTCGATCCCGACTGCCACGAACCCGAGCATGACCATCAGGAAGAACGCGGTCCAGATGATGACCACGCCTCGCTCGGGGTGACGCTGCGGATGCTGCGAACGGCGCATGACAGTCTCCTACTTCTTCTCGTACGGGTCGTAGACGCCCGGAACCTTGCCATCCGTCAGCGGCGCGATGGGGCTGGCCGCCGCGGCAATCAGCTCCGGCGAAATGGTGATCAACAGGTTGCGGGACTCGATCCGGTTGTGGGTCGCGGAGAAGAAGAATCCAAGCAGTGGGATCGAGCCGAGAATCGGGAGCTTGTTCACGGTCTTGAACGACTTCTGGTACTTGAGGCCGCCGATCATCAGGTGCTCGCCCGGGCGCAGCGTCACCGACGTGCTGGCGCGGTTGGTGTTGACGATCGGAACCTCGAAGCCCGAGACCTTGAGCGGCGTGTTGAAGTCGAGCGCGCTGACTTCCGGCTCGACATCGAGGTTGAGCGAACCGTCCTCGAGCAGGGTCGGCATCATGTTGAGACGGATACCGAACTCCTTCCATTCGATGGTTACCGACTGGACAATCGAGGTGCCGGTGCCGGTACCGCCGCCGGTCGCGATCGGAATCGGGAACTGGCCGCCCGACAGGAACGACGCCTTCTGGCCGCTGCGCGCGACCACGGTCGGGTTGGCGAGCGTGCGGATGTCGCCGGTCGTCTCGAGCGCCTTCCACTGCGTGCTGAGGAACAGGTCCCCGGCGGTGCGGGTGTAGGCCAGGACTCCGTCGCGCACGCCGGCTGCGGTCTTCTCGATGAACAGACCGCCGTTGAGGTTGCCGTCGAGCCACGGCACGGTGCTGGTGACGTCGAACAGGTAGTCGAAGCCCAGGTCGCGCTCGGCGCCGTCGGTCAGCTCGGAGACCGTGCAGTGGAGAGCGATCATCCGCTCGCCGCCCGGAATGTACGACTCGATTTCGTAGACCTTGAAGCGGGCGCCCTCGCCATACACCACCAGGGTGGTGATGCCGGGGGCCTTCGCGTTGACGACCACCGTGCGCTGCGAACCGACCGCAGCGTCCGCAATCTTCGGCTCGGCGATCGCGACCGTCCGCACTTCATCGGACGTGGAGATCACTTCGCCACGGCCGACCGGGATGCGGATTCGCTCCGCGGCCGCGGCTGCCACGCTCACCAGCGCTGCCAACAGCAGCGCGGTGAGCGACATCACTCGCATCGTCGACTGGTTCTTCCGTGAGAACATCGGACTTGCCTCCTGTGGAACGTGCCGTCGATGCGGACTAGTTAGCGGTGCTGTCGGAGACGGCTGGGGTCTCGGAAACACTGGCACTACGGATGATGCGAATCTTCTGCTTGTCCTTGTCTGCGGGACGATTCACGGCCACCGCCTGGGTCGGCTGGGCGGTGCGCGTCACGGTCCGCGTGCGGACCGGGGCCGGACCGGCCTTCGCCATCGGCTGCTGACCCAGCATTTCGCGGGTCGAGAGCGACGCGACCTGAACCGTCTCCTGGTCCTCGGGATTGCGCAGAACCAGGTGGATCTTGCCTTCGTGCGCAGAGAGCGCGAGGGCTTCGGCGCCGGCCGGATCGACCAGCAGGGTCACGCTCTGGACGGTGATCGGCTTGTTGTCCTGCTGCTCGGTCTTCTGGCCGGCCGCGAGCACCTCGGTGTTCTGCAGCACGGTGCGGGTCACGGCATCCTCGGTCGCCTGGCGGGAATCGACAGTCACCAGCACGTCGACCCGGTCGCCCGGGAGCACGAAGCCGGACACGCCGGACACCTGGTTCACCTCGAGGCTGGCCGCGCGCATGCTCGGACGGACCAGCATCGAGAGGCCGCCGCCGCGCGAGCTGAGCTTGATCGCGGTCACCGGTTCGCGCGCGCCCATGAACACCTTGGTGGTCTGGCCGACCACCGAGTCCATGCTGGCGTACGCGCCCTCGGGCACCGCGTCCTTCGGGTAGCGCGCAGTCCGCAGCATCGCCTTGTCGAGCTTGCTGCCGAACGTCAGATCGGTCGCGACCACGATCACGTCGCGGAAGTTCGAGTTACTGCGCGCCGATGCCGACGACGCGACCGAAGTCAGGCCGTAGTAGCCGACCACGGCCGCCGCCACGCCGAGCAGCAGCGCCACGAACATGAAGCCTCTACCCTGGTTTCCGTTCACGGCGTCATTTCCTTCCGGCTCAGAGCGAGCCTTCGTTGCGCATCACGGCCTCGCCGGTCAGCGACATCGGGTTGGTGAATCCGGCGCCGAACAGGTTGAACACGCCGGGGAAAATCCAGTTGAACTCGGCCGTCACCACGACCTTCACGGACTTGTCGGGATTGGGGCCGGTGATCGCGAGCCCCGCGAGCGTGACGTTCGCGGACTTCAGAACGTCCATCACGCGGGTGCGAACGATTGTGCTGTCGGCGGTCGAGGTCACCGCCCGCAGGCGGACTCCCTCGCGTGCCGCCTGTTCGGTCACGTTCTTGACGAAGAACGCACGACCGAAATCCACCGCCGCCACCGTGAGCACCAGCAGCATCGGCAGGATCAGCGTGAATTCGATCAGAGCGGTCCCTCGCTGAGAGGACCTGGATGGCCCGGCAGTCCCTTGCACCATGATGTCGTCGTTATCGGCCATCACACCCTCACGATTAAGGCGAACGTGACCCCGGCCACCACGGCCAGGGCGAACGGGAATCGGATTCCGGTGGTCACCGGGGGAGGCGACGTGCGGGAAACTCCCCACGCGGCGATCACCGCCGCGCCCTGCAGCGCCTGGCGCAACACACCGCGCCGCAATGCGATCCCCAGTGAAGCCACGCCCCCCGCGACCAGCGCGGCGAGCACGGCAAGCACGGCACCCGGCATTCCCAGCCAGGCTCCGGCAGCTGCCATCAATTTCACGTCTCCGGCGCCCATCCAGCCCATCAGCCAGCCGGGAATCAGGACACCGCCGGCGATCGCCATCCCCGTGATCGCGCCGGCAAAACCGTCGCGCCCGCCGATCGCCGCATGTGATGCCAGGGCGATGACGAGCGCAGGGAACGTCAGGTGATTCGGGATCCTCCTCGTCCGAACGTCCGCCCGAGCGGCGAGTGCTACGAGCACCAGGACCGGTGCTACCACCCAGAGCGGAGCGTTCATGACGGGGGAGGTTGGTGGGCTCGTCGTGACTACGACGCGTCCAGCGCGTCCTTGGCCTTCTGGAAAGCGGCCTGCAGCGAACCCTTGATGCCGAGCGGGTCAGCGATGATCGTGACGAGCGCGACCGCGGCAACGAACGCCGCGAGGAGGCCGTACTCGATGAGGTCTTCGCCGTTCTCGTCGCGAACGAAACTACGGACCAGGTTCAGCATGGGGTGTGACTCCTTCTCGGTTGGGTTTCCCGGCCAGTCGCCGGACTGCGTTGTTTGTGTCGACGGTCCGGTGACCGATCGACTTCGTCACCTTCCCCTCGGTTCTCGGCGCGAAAGTCAGTTGGTTGAGTCGCCCGGTTGCCGCTGGGTTACGGTGCTGCAGCGACACCAACGCAAGAGGTTTGCCACTGTCTCGCGATCCATGCGGCGGATGCGTCTAATCGTGTGCGCACGAACGCGCTGCGTCGCGTGTGCGTCGTAATGAGAGCCGCTTGCGAGGATGTGCGCACCGCGCGGCGATGGGGAAAGCGACGCCATCGCCGACATCGATCGTGGGTTTTCCCCCACCACGATTCGTTGCACGTCGCAATGTGCACACGCGGCTTGCGAGATGCGGGGCACCCGAGAGCGAACGCGGGCATTGTGTTGAAGCCGCGCGGCGTGCGGGCGAAACGGGTGCGCTGCTCCGTAGGAACACCGAGTCGGTGCGCACAACGACCCGGTCGGGTGCGCGAGATTCCGCGCGCGACGCGATGATCGGATCTGAAAATTCGTACGGAAGTGACGACACTCGCGGGGCGTCGCGAACCGTCCGTGACGTCAACGTCGCAGCGAGACTCGGGCTCAGGAACGTCGCAGCAATACTCGGGCTCCCAAACGTCGCAGCAATACTCGGTCGGGCTCCGCAGCGGCCGCAGGGCTCGATCGGACCCACCCTACTCGCCCAGCGACCGCTGCGGACCCTCCCTCGACCGCTGCGCCTTCAGACAGTGATTGTCCTGCGCGCACCTGCAACGAAACCCGACTGGGCAGCTATGGGGTTTTCGTCTGGGGGGTGCGTGGCCGTCTGGCAGTCAGGAACGTTGCGGTCGAGGGAGGGTCCGCAGATCGCGTACGGCGAGTAGGGTGGGTCCGATCGAGACGAACGCGATCTGCGGAGCCCGACCGAGTATTGCTGCGACGTTCCTGAACGCGAGTACGAGTATTGCTGCGACGTTTGGGAGCCCGAGGGGGGCTGCGACGATCAGCCGCCGAGGTAGGCCTTCTTGACCTCGTCGTTCTGGAGCAGTGCGCGCGACTCGTCGCTGAAGCGCACACTGCCGGTCTCGAGCACATAGCCGCGGCGGGCGACCGCGAGCGCCATGTGCGCGTTCTGCTCGACCAGCAGTACCGTCATGCCCCGCCGGTTGATCTCGCCGATGGTGCGGAAGATCTCACGCACCAGCAGCGGCGCCAGGCCGAGCGACGGCTCGTCGAGCAGCAGCAGGCTGGGGCGCGACATGAGCGCGCGGGCGATCGCCAGCATCTGCTGCTCGCCGCCCGACAACGTCCCGGCCATCTGCTTCCGGCGCTCGAACAGGCGCGGGAACATGTCGTACATCCCCTTCTGGTCCTGGCGGATCTCCGCACGGTCCTTGCGCTGGTAGGCGCCGAGCTCGAGGTTGTCCTCGACGGTGAGGTTGGCGAACACCATGCGGCCCTCGGGCGACTGCGAGATCCCGAGCCGCACGATCTCGTGGGGCGCCATGCGGTTGAGCTCGCGGCCGTTGTAGACCATCCGGCCCGCGCGCGCCGGGATCAGGCCCGACAGCGTGCGCAGCAGCGTGCTCTTGCCGGCCCCGTTGGCGCCGATCAGGGTAACGATCTCGCCGTCGTGCGCTTCGAGCGACACGCCCTTCAGGGCGTGCACCGCGCCGTAGTAGACGTCGAGTCCCTCGACCTGCAGCACTCAGGCCCCCGCGCCGAGATCGGCGGGCACTTCCTCGCCGAGGTAGGCCTCGATCACGTGCGGATCGGTGCGGATCGCCTCCGGGGTGCCCTCGGCGATCTTGATCCCGTTGTCGAGCACCGCGATCCGGTGGCAAATCCCCATCACCACCTTCATGTCGTGTTCGATCAGCAGGATCGTGAGCTTGTAGCGCTCGCGGATGGTCTCGATCAGGTGCATCAGCTCGTGCGTTTCCTGCGGGTTGAGACCGGCGGCCGGCTCGTCGAGCAGCAGCAGGCTCGGCCGCCCCGCCAGCGCGCGGGCGATCTCGAGCCGGCGCTGCTGGCCGTACGGCAGCTCGGTGGCGAGCGCATCGGCGGCGCCCGCGAGTCCGAACACTTCGAGCAGCTCCATCGCCTGACGCTGGAGAGAACGCTCGTCCTCGATGAACCCGCGGGTCCGGAACAGCGCCGCTGCCAGTCCCGACCGCGCGTGGGGATGGGCGGCGATGCACACGTTGTCGAGGCAGCAGCGCGAGGCGAACAGCCGGATGTTCTGGAAGGTCCGCGTGATCCCGCGGTGCGCGATCTTGTGCGGACGCAGGCCTGAGATCACCTCGCCCCGGAACCGCACCACTCCCTGGGTCGGCGTGTAGACGCCGGTGATCACATTGAAAACGGTGGTCTTGCCGGCGCCGTTGGGTCCGATCAGGCCGGCCAGCTCGCCCGGCTCGAGGGCGAAGTTCAGGTCGCAGACCGCCTTGAGGCCGCCGAACTGCATGGTGACCTGCTCGAGCGCGAGAAGCGGACCGCTCACGCCGTCCCCCCCGCCCGCCGCGGCCGCCGGAACAGGCGCCGCAGGTCGAGCTCGCGGGAACCGAGCAACCCCTGGGGACGCGTGATCATGAGCACGATCAGCATCACCGAGTAGATCACCATCCGGTAGTCCTTCACCGGACGCAGCACCTCGGGAAGCATGGTGAGAACGATCGCGGCCAGCACCGAGCCGGAAATGCTGCCCATCCCGCCCAGCACCACCATCGCGATCACCTCGATGCTCTTGATGAAGGTGAAGGAGTTGGGGTTGAGGTAGCTGAGATAGTGGCCGAACAGGCCGCCCGCGATGCCGGCGAAGAACGCGCCGAGCACGAACGCGAGCACCTTGTAGCTGGTGGTATCCACTCCCAGCGACTCGGCGGCGATCTCGTCGTCGCGGATCGCGAACAGAGCGCGGCCGTGGGTGCTGGTGGCGAGATGGCGGGCAACCACCAGGACCGCCGCAACTCCGAGCCCGACCCAGAACGCGTCGACCCAGTGCGGAATGCCGGGCAGGCCGCGCGGGCCGCCGACCGCGTCGATGTTGAGGATCAGCACCCGGATGATCTCGCCGAACCCGAGCGTCACGATCGCCAGGTAGTCGCCGCGCAACCGCAGCGACGGCAGTCCGACCAGATATCCCGCGATCGCCGCCAGCGCTCCGCCGATCAGCAGCGCGACCAGCAGCGCCGGTGCGGCCGCAACCGGCCCGGGGAGGCCCGCGCCCGCCAGCGCCTCGGCCCAGCGATGGCCGACGTGGAGGGTGAACATCGCCGAGCCGTAGGCGCCGATCGCCATGAAGCCGGCGTGCCCGATCGAGAACTGGCCGGTGAAGCCGTTGACCATGTTGAGCGACACCGCCAGCATCACGTTGATGCCGCACAGCATCAGCACCTGGACCACGTAGGGATTCAGGAGGTGAGGCAGGACGGCATTGACCGCCAGCAGAACGGCGAGCACTCCGACCAGCCACAGGACCTGTCTCACGTCACACCTTCTCGCCGGACGGCTTGCCGAGCAGGCCGGTCGGGCGCACCAGCAGGATCACGATCAGGAGCACGAACGCGATCGCGTCGCGGTAGGTGGGCGACACGTAGCCGACCACCATGACCTCGGCGACCCCCATCACCAGTCCGCCGAGCACCGCCCCGGGAATGTTGCCGATCCCGCCCAGCACCGCCGCCACGAACGCCTTGAGCCCCGGCATGATGCCCATGTACGGCTCGATCTTCGGATTCTGGAGGGCAACCAGCACGCCGGCCGCCGCGGCCAGCATCGAGCCGAGCACGAATGTGAAGGTGATGATGCGGTCGACCGAGATTCCCATCAGCGCCGCCGCGGTGTGGCTGTGCGAGACCGCACGCATCGCCTTGCCGACCCGGGTGTTGAGCACGATGAACCGCAGCACCACCATCAGGATCAGCGACACGACCAGGATGATGATCTGCTGGTTCGAGATCGTGACCCCGCCGCCGAGCGCGATGTTCTGTGCGGTCACGATCTGCGGGAAGAACTTGGGATCGGCGCCGAACAGCAGGGCGCCGCCGTTCTCGAGCAGCAGCGACACCCCGATCGCGGTGATCAGGGCCGCCAGTCGCGACGAGCGGCGGACCGGCTTGTAGGCGGCGCGCTCGATCACGAACCCGACCAGCCCGCAGCCGATCATGGCGGCGACCAGCACCAGCAGGGCACGCGCGGGGTTGGGATCCTGGGCGGCGCCGAACCAGCGGGCGGCGAAATACCCGAAGAACGCCCCCAGCATGTAGACGTCGCCGTGTGCGAAGTTGATGAGGCGCAGGATGCCGTACACCATCGTGTAGCCGAGCGCGATCAGGGCATACACGCTGCCCCACGTCACTCCGTTGATGAGCTGCTGGAGGAACTCGCTCACGCAGCCGTCATGGCGTCGGTGCCGACTGCTCCATGGACGCCGCGAACACCTTCTTGCCGTCCTTGACCTCGATCACCACGATCGGCTTCTGCGCGTTGCGATTGGCATCGAGCGAGATGGTGCCGGTGACGCCTGCGTAGCCCTTGGTGGCGGCGATGTTGTCGCGCAGCTTGCGCGAGGCGGCGGTGCGGGCTTCGCCACTGCTGGTCGAGACCAGCGCCTTGAACCCGGCCGGATCATCGGTCGCGAGCTTGGTGAGCGCCGCGAACAGGACCTTGCCGGCGTCGTACGCGAGCCCGGCGATCGCGTCCGGCTCGCTCTGGTACTTCGCGCGATAGGCGGTCACGAACGGCTGGAGCTGGGGCTGGTCGAGTGACCAGTGGTTGGTGTAGTAGCAGCCGTTCATCGCCTCGCCACCGATCTCGATCAGCTTCTCGCTCTCCCACCCGTCGCCGCCGAGGATCGGGACCTTGAGCCCGAGTTCGCGGGCCTGGCGGGCGATCAGTCCGGCCTCGGTGTAGTAGCCCGGAACGATCAGCGCCTCAGGGTTGCGCGCCTTGATCTTGGTCAGCGGGGCGCGGAAGTCGGGATCGCCCGACGAGTAGGTCTGCTCGACCACCACCGTGCCGCCCATCTTCGCGAACGCCTCGGTGAAGTACTGCGCGAGCGCGACGCTGTAGTCGTTCTTCACGTCCTTGAGCACCGCGACCTTCTTGAGCTTCAGGTTCTCGGCCGCGAACCGGGCGATCGACGCGCCCTGGAAGTCGTCGAGGAAGCACATGCGGAAGATGTAGTCGCCGACCTGGGTGACGCGCGGATTGGTGGATGAGGGCGTGATCATCGGCACTTCGTTCTGCTGGCAGATCGGCGCCGCCGCCAGGCTGCGCGACGAGGCGACCTCGCCGACCACGCACGCGACCCGGTCCTGGTTGATCAGCTTCTGGACCACGGTCGCCGCTTCCTCGGGCCGGCCCTGGTCGTCCTCGACCACCGACTCGATCCGGATTCCGCCGATCATCCCCTGCTGGCTGGTCTGCAGTTCGGACAGGGCGAGCTCGAAGCCGGTCTTGGTCGACTGCCCGAAGGTCGCGTCGCCGCCGGTCATCGATCCGTAGACGCCGATCACGATCTTCTGGTCGCCACCCCCGCCGCCACCTGCACATCCGAGAGCCAGCAGTGCGAGGGCGGTCAGAGTCATGGACAGACGCAGGCGCGCACGCGACGTCATAGGGTCTCCGCAGAGTTTCGGTCGTGGACGGCGAACCGGGCGCGCGGTCGCGCGCAACGGCGGGACGCGGCGCATCGCCGGTTGCGGGCGGACACGCCGGAAGACGCGGTAGAGATAGCACGCACCCCCGGTCGTGCCAAGTGCAAACCCTTCGGACTCCGCGCGTTGCCCGGCTCGAACACACGCGTTAGAGTGCCCTCGCATGAGTTCGGTCCTTCGCGCACGGATGCGCCTGCCGGTGGTCCTGGCGCTGGGCTGCATCCTCCCGGCGCTGGCAGGCTGCGGCGGCAAGCGCCCGCCGGGGCCCTCCCCGGTTCCACCCGCCCCGCCCGAGTCGGTCGCGGTGGGCGCGGTGCTCGGCTACGAAGGCCGCCAGGACAGCCTCGACTCGGTCGACCCCGCGGTGCTGCGCGGCCGGCGGATCGCCCTCGATCCGGGTCACGGCGGCTACTTCCCGGGCTCGATGGGGGTGCGCGGCACGACCGAGGCCGAGGTCAACCTGGGGGTGTCGCTCGCGCTCCGCGATCTGCTCGCCGCGGCCGGCGCCGACGTGTTCCTGACCCGCGACACCAACCGCGACTTCCTCACGCCGGCCGACAGCGCGCTGCGCGTCGATCTCGGCGACCGCATGCGCCGCGTCGCCGCGTTCCACCCGGACCTGTTCGTGTCGATCCATCACAACGCCGACGCGGGCAGCCGTCACGACGTCAACGAGACCCAGACCTACTACAAGCTGGGCGACGATGGTCCGTCCCTCGAAGTCGCGCAGGACATCCATCGCTCGCTGGTACGCAACGTCGGGATCCGTCCGCACAAGGTGGTGCCGGGGAATTACTTCGTGCTCCGCAACACCGACGCGCCCGCGGTGCTGACCGAGACGTCGTATCTCACGAACCCCGGGGTCGAGGAGCGGCTGGTGCGTCCGGAGTCGCAGCGGCTCGAAGCCGAGGCGATCTATCTCGGGATCGCGCGGTTCTTCGCGCGGCCGATCCCGGTGATCGAGCGCTTCGTGGCGTTCGCGGAAGCGAGCGAGGCGCCCGACACGCTGTTCAGCGGCGCCGCTCCACGGCTCGCGGCGCAGGTGCGTGGACGTTTCGACCAGGCGCAGATCGAGATCGACGGCGATCCGGTGCCGGTCATGTGGGGCGACGGCTGGGTGGAGGCGAACCTGCCGGCGCTTTCCCAGGGAACGCACGAAGCGCGGCTGACGGTTCGGCTGGCCGGAGTCGGAACCGCTCATCCGATCGCAACGCGATTCACCATCCGGCGCCCGATCACGCGGCTGGTCACCAGCACCGTTCCCGCGCGGGTCGGCGAGCGGGGCGGGTGGATCGCCGTGCGGATCGAGGCGCGGGACACGCTCGGATTCCCGGTGCCCGATCCGGCGTCGATCCGCGTCACCGCGGCGTGCCCGTGTGATTCCGTGCGCGAACGCACGGTCGAAACCCGGGACGGCCTGGCGTGGGCGTACGTCGAGGTCGCGCCGCATGCACGACGCTCGAGCGGCCACCGCAACCAGGTGACTCTCCGCGCCGCGCTGGTCGAGCGCGCGCGGTCGGGAGCGCCTGCGCACCGCGGCCGCGGGGTTGCGACCGGACACTCGGTCGCGTTCGATGGAACGGAGCGGATGCGGACGGCGCTCCTGCGTGCCATGCCGGGCGATACCGCACTGACCGACGGTCCGGGAACGTTCGGCACCTCGCCGGCGCGCAGCGACCTGACGCGCGATGGCTTCCTCGCGGTCTCGCTCGACTCCGCGGGACACGCGCAGGTGCCGCGCATCCCCGGCTACCGTGCGTGGGCGGACGACAGCGCCGCCGCGGTGACCGGCATCCCGCGGCGCTGGACCGAGTGGCTGGGCGGCGCGCTGCGCGGTCGCAGGATCATGATCGACCCCGAGGGCGGCGGCGAGGACGCGGCCGGCGTCGGTCCGGACGGATCGCGCGGTTCTCATCTCAATCTCGAGCTCGCACGGATCCTGGCGGCTCAACTCGCCGCGGTCGGCGCCGAGCCGCGTCTGACCCGGACCGGCGATGCGTCACTGAGCGACGGCGAGCGCGTGCAGCGGAGCGAGGCGTACGGCAGCGACCGCTACCTGCGCATCGGTCACCGCGGCGGTTCGGCACGGCTCGGCTACTACTTCGGCAGTCCCGGCGGACGCCGGTGGGCGCAGCGCACCGCACTGTCGGCGGAGCGGCTCGGACTCCCTCCGCTCGTCTTCGGCGAGGACGCCCAGCTGACGCTCCAGCAGGTCGCGTGTCCGGCGCTGTTCGCATCGCTGGCGAGCGTCGCCGATTCGGCCAGCGAGCAGCGGCTGCTCGCTCCGGGCACGCTGCGGGCCGAAGCCTATGCGCTGCTGCTGGGTCTCGCGCACGAATGGGCGCCGGACACCGCGTGGCCGGTCGACTCGCTCGAAGTCCGCGATCCCGATCAGCATCCGGTGGCGGGCGCGCTGGTGACGCTCGGAGACGCGCTGGTCCTCGAGACCGACGCGACCGGACGGGTCCGCTTCGCCCGCACCGAACGTGGACCGATGCTCGTGGAGGTCGATCATCCGCGACTGAGGGCACGACGTGTTCTGTTAGACTCGATGCGCGGTGTCGTCCTGACCGGGTATCCGCCGGGGCCCTGAGGCTGGCCGGCGACCCTCGGAGACGGCCGGATGAATCACGGGATCGACGGTTACTTCCAGGAACACAAACGAGCCCGAGAACGGGTCTCCCTGATCTCGGTGGTTTCGTCGGGCGTGCTGTTCGGCCTCCTGATCGCCCCCTCGCTGTTCCCTCCCCTGCAGCAGGTCGTCAACAAGCTGCTGCCCGAATCGGTGCGGTTCGGCTACGAGGGCCAGGAGCAGTTCGTGCGCCGGATCGAGCTGATCCAGTCGTCCGGCAATCAGCCGCGCCTCCAGCAGCTCGGCAAGGTGGAGCCGATCGCGCAGCGCAAGGGCGGCGAGGACGACGCCGAACGCAGCCCCCACCCGCACGCGCGTCCCCTGGCGCGGACCGGCCCCAAGGGTCCCGGCCTTTCGGAACAGGATCTCATCTCGCGTTCGATCTCCCGGCTGGCCGACGTCCCGGTGGTTCAGTCCGAGGACCTGGTGATCGAGATCCTGGTGCGTCCGGAGTATCCGAACGCCCTGCTCGAGCGCGACGTCGAGGGACGCGTCACCGTCCAGGCGCTGGTCGACACGGTCGGCAAGGTGGTCGACGTCCAGGTCATGGCGAGCAGCGGCGAAGACCTGTTCGAACGTGCAGCCGAGGCGGCGGTGTGGCAGTGTCGCTTCCGGCCGTTCCGTCGCGCCGGGGCAGTGAGCGAGGTCTACGCGGTGTTCCGCTTCTCGTTCAAGATCTACGACTGATCCGCTCCCGCGACCCTTTCCAGGAAGACGTTGTCCGGTTGTGATCGTGGTGGTTCCCCACCCGCAGGAGGACCTTCATGCGTCGCTCGTTTCCCGCGGCTCTGCCGATCCTGACCCTGCTGCTGGCATGCACGTTCGCCGGCAGCGCGATCGCCGACCACGACATGGCGGCCGCTCCCGCGACCAGCGGGACGCCGGCGCCGCGCCGCAAGGTCGGACAGATCCCCCATCCCGTCTCGACGAAGGTGGCCGAGGCGCAGCAGTACTTCGACCAGGGTCTCGGCCTGTGCTGGGCGTTCAACCACGACGAGGCGATCCGCGCGTTCCGCCACGCCGCCGAGCTCGATCCGTCCCTGGCGATGGCGCACTGGGGCATCGCGCTCGCGCTGGGACCCAACATCAACCTGCCGATGGACAGCGCGAACGAGCCGGCGGCGCTCGAGGCGGTGCGCAAGGCCCAGTCACTCGCGACGGGCGCGAGCGAGCCGGAGCGCGCGTACATTGCGGCGCTGGCGAAGCGCTACGGCGAGCCGGCCGGTGCCGATCGCGCGGCGCGTGACTCGGCGTACGCGCTGGCGATGGACGCGCTGCGCAAGCAGTACCCCGCCGACCTCGACGCCGCGGCGCTGTGCGGCGAGGCGATGATGGATCTGCGTCCCTGGAACTACTGGCAGCCCGACGGCTCGGCGTATCCCGGCGTCGACGAGACGATCGCGATCCTGGAAGGCGTGGTCGCGAAGAACCCCCAGCACATCGGCGCCAACCATCTCCTGATCCATCTCTACGAGGCGACCAAGCCCGAGCGCGGACTCGCGAGCGCGGATCGGCTGCTGGGACTCGCGCCGGATGCGGGCCATCTCGAGCACATGCCGTCCCACATCTATGCGCGGGTCGGACGCCAGGCGCAGTCGGCCGAGATCAACGTCAAGGCGGCGGAGGTCGACCGCAAGTACATCGAGGGGGAGAAAATCACCGGCGTCTACCCGCTCATGTACTACAACCACAACCTGCACTTCGCGGCCTACTCGTACGCTGCGATCGGGCACTACGCCGATGCCAAACCGTATGCGAAGCGCGTGACCGACCTCTCCAGCGCCGGCGTCGATCAGATGGCGATGCTCGAGGTATTCACTCCCACCACGCTGCTGATCGACATCCGCAGCCGCCGGTGGAAGGAGGTGCAAGCGATGCCGGAGCCACGGGCGACGATGCCGATCACACGCACGTTGCGCCAGTTCGGCCGCGGCCTCGCGTCCCTGTCCCAGAAGATGCCGACCGACGCGCGCGTCGCGTATCTGGCGATGATCGAGGCGCGCAAGGCAGTGCCCGAGGGGGCGATGATCGGGTTCAATCCGGCGCCCCGGGTGCTGGCGATTCCCGACGGGATGCTGGCGGGCCGGATCGCCGAGTTCGAAGGCCGCAACGACGAAGCACTGACCCGGTATCAGACCGCGGTCGCCACCGAGGATTCACTGATCTACAACGAGCCGCCGGACTGGTACCTGCACGCACGGGAGACGCTGGGCGGATTCCACCTGCGTCGCAAGGAGTTCACGCAGGCCGAAACGGTCTTCCGCGCCGACCTCGCCCGCAACCCCGAAAACCCCCGCTCACTGTTCGGCCTCGCCGAAGCCCTCACCGGCGCCGGCAAGAAAGACGAAGCCACCAAGGTCCGCGAACGCTTCCAGAAGCACTGGGCGAAAGCCGACACCAAGCTCACCATCGCGGATCTGTAAGAGGAAGAAAGAGAAGCAAAAGCTCTGAGAGGGAAAAGGCGAAACCTCGAGGCAAAAGCCCCGAGGCCGCGGATCTGCAGGGAGTTGTTTTAGGTTCTACCAATACAGACGCGTCGGAGTCCCGATCGCAAGGCGGCGAGGAGCCGCGACCGCAGACGTATCGTAGATACGTCGAGGATCGCGGTCGACGAGCCAACGCAGCGAGCGGGGGTCCGCCGCGTCTGCCCCTACATCTGGAACTTGCCGAAGTCCTCGGGATCCATGTCTTCGAGCTTGCGCCGGAGCTGCTCCGCCTTCTCCTCGTCGGTCAGCGCGCGACGCGGCTCCTCCGACTCGGTCCCCTCGCCTTCGGCAGCGGTCTCCGCCTCCCCTTCCTTGGGCGGCGTCTGAAGCAGCTTGTCGTTGACGAAGATCGGCGCCTTGGCGCGGAGCGCGATCGCGATCGAGTCCGAAGGGCGCGCGTCGACCGACAGGATGTCCTCGCCGCGCTGGACGATCACGCTGGCGAAGAACGTGTTCTCGCGCAGGTCCGCGATCACCACCCGCTCGATCTTCGCCTTGAGCCCCTCGACGATGATGTGGAGGAGGTCATGGGTCAGCGGACGCGGGAACGGCTCCTCCGACAGGATGCGCCGGATCGCCTGCGCTTCGCCCGGGCCGATCCAGATCGGCAGGATCCGCAGGCCATCCACCTCGCGGAGCACCACGATGTTCTGCTGGGTCTTGTGCTCGAGAATGAGCCCGTGGACCCTGGCTTCGACGGTGGTCACGGCTTCTTGGGCGCTTCCTTCTTCGCGGGGGCCGCGTTGGAGGTGTCGCTCTCGAGGTTCATGAACTGGGGCGCGTCCTCTTTGCGCATGTGCTCGATCATCCACTGCGCGGACGGCACCAGCTCCGACTTCGGGTAGCGGCTGACCAGACTCTTGAACGATGCGTCGGCGGCATCATAGTCCTTCAGCTCCTCGGACTGGATGAAACCGATCATGAACTGGGCCTGAGGGCTGACGTCGCTGTCCGGATACTCCGCCAGCACCTTGCGATAGCCGGTGATGCGCTCGGCCGGGGCGCCGGCACTCTGGGCCTCGTTGAACATCTCGCGGGCGGTCTTGCGCTGCGAAACGAAGCTGCGGATCGCGGCGGAATCCGGCTTCACATTGAGCGACTTCTTCGCCTGGTCGAGCTGCGACTGGTAGTAGTCCTGCGACTTCTTCGATCCGAGCGTGCGCAGGATCTGACCCCGCACCGTTTCGAGCGGACGGACCGACTCGGGCTTCACGTTGTCGACCTTCACCACGTGCCAGCCACGGTCGGTGCGCCACGGACCGCCGATCCCGCCGCTGGGGGTCGCGAACGCCGACTCGGCGAGCGCCGGCTGGGAGCCGATCGCAGCGAAGATGCCGTCCTTCGTCACCGTGCCGAGCGCGCCGTTGGTCTTGCGGGTCAGCGAATCGACCGAGTACTTCTCGACCAGCGTCTTCCAGTCCGGTTTCCCGGCGCGCGCCTGCTTGGCGACCTTCTGCGCATCCTTCTCGTTCTTCAGCTGGATGTGCGCGAGCGTGACGGTCGCCGGCTGGCGGAACTCGGCGGAGTGGGCGTCGTAGTACTCCTTCGCCTCGGCGTCCGACGGCGCCGGATTCGTCGCCATCATCTCGGTGATGTAGGTCCGGATCAGCAGATCGCGACGCGCCTGGTCGAGCTGGCTCTTCACCTCGGGACGGTTCGGGACGCCCTTCTTCTCGGCCGCCTCGAGCCACACCTTCTCCTCCACCATCCGCTCGAGCAGCCGCTGCCGGCCCTCGGGGGTGGTGAAGTTGCCGCGCACCTGCTCGGGCAGCTCGTCGATCCGGTCCTGGACCATGCGGGGCGTGATCGCCTCGCCGTTGACGCGCACCAGCACCGTTTCACGCGGCGCCTTTGATGCGGTCGACTTGGTGCTCTTCTTCTTCGACGACTTGGTCTGCGCATCGACCACGAGCGGTGCAGCCACCAACGCCACGGCCACCAGGGCCTGGATCCAGCGGCGCCCGTTCACTGACGGACCACCCAGACCTTGATGGTCGCGGTGACGCCGCCGAAGTACTTGATCGGCACGTCGTACACGCCGAGCTGCTTCACGTGCTCGGGCATCTCGATCTGGCGCCGGTCGACCACGTGCCCGGCCTTCGCCAGCGCGTCGGCGACGTCGACGTTCGTGATCGAGCCGAACAGCGTGTCCTCCTCGTTGGCCTGCGCGGGGATGTTCACCTGCACGCCTTCGAGCTTCGACGCCTCGGCCTTCGCCTCGGCGATCCTGCGATCCGCCTGGATCACGTTCTGGCGCTCGAACTCCTGGTAGAGGCGCGCCGCCCCGGATCCGGTCTCGATCGCGAGTCGTCGCGGCAGCAGATAGTTGCGGGCAAAGCCCGGCTTCACATTGACCGTGGTGCCCTTGGGGCCCACGCCCTCGAGGTCCTGCAGCAGAATGACTTGCATGATCCGTCGTCTCCTAGAGCTCGTCGCCGTCGGGTTGTGCTTCGAGGCGGCGATAGTCGAGCCAGATGTCGCTCACGCCCACGCTCGCAGTCGCCAGAACGAACACGGGTAGTGCCACGATAACCACGAACAACACGGTCAGGGCGATGATCGCGGGAGGTACGCCACGCGCGAGCATCAGCGATTCTACGACCGCCACTCCCTGCAGACAAAAGCCGAGTGCGGGGACCACCACCAGCGTCCATCCGCTCGCCTGCCAGCCGTCGAGTTCCGCCACCAGCAGGGCCATCCCCAGCATCATCAGCCACAGCGCGCCGTCCGGGAGCCGGAAGCTCCGGAACGGGCGACGTGACAACTCCGGCCACCGCGTCCACGAACCGATCCGCGCCGCGATGCCGCGTCCGGCCGAGACCATGAACGCCATCCACAGAAACAGCAGCGTCGGCAGCGCGTGCGGCAGCGCCTTGCGCATCATCGCGTCGCCGGCCGCGGATTCCCGCTCGAGACTGGCGAGCCGTTCCCCCGCGTACCCCATCTGGCGGAACAGATCGCCGCGCTGCTTCGCGCTCTCGGCCACCAGCGTGAGTCCGCGCTCCACCATTTCCGTGTAGCCGAGCGTCCACGGCAGCGCGACCGCCAGCAGCAGCAACGGCAGCAGCATCCACGCGCGCTGTCCGGCCCCCGGTCCGCCCGTTTCCTCGCGCAATCCCATCCACGCGCCGGCCAGTGACCCGACCGGGATCCACCACACCCACGGTGTGAACGGTCCGGTCGCCACGACCGTCGCGACCTGGAGCGCGACCGGCACCAGCACGCCCCAGCCACCGAACCGCCAGCACAGCAGCAGCGACAATGCGACCGCACCCGGCACCGCCAGCCACAACCAACCCCATGGCATCGGGGTCACCAGGACGCCGAACGCAAGCAGCAGCAGCAGCCCGATCGTGCGCAGGGCGCCGCGCCGTCGCTCGCTGCCGGTGTCAGCGATAGAAGTCACTGGTGAACGGCAGCAGCGCCAGGATCCGTGCCCGCTTCACCGCAACCGTGATCTGCTTCTGATGCCGCGCACAGGTACCGGAGACGCGACGCGGGACGATCTTGCCGCGGTCGGTGATGAACCGGCCGAGCCGCTTCTCGTCCTTGTAGTCGACGAACCCGATCTTCTCCAGGCACAGCTTGCAGTACTTCTTCTTGAATCCCTTGCCTTCTCGTTCTCTCGCCATGGTTTCTCCAAGGTCCTGCTAGAACAGCTCGTCTTCCTGCTTCGCCCGCGGGCGCTGCGTTCTGGACGCGCGTCCCTTCGGGGTCGCGGGCGCCGCCGGTTCCTCCGGCACCGCATCCGCATCGGCGATCGGCTCGGACGGCCGGCGCTCGAGGAAGTGCGCCAGATCGGCGCGCACCTCGAGACGCGTGCGTCGTTCGCCCTTCTCGTTGTTCCACTCGCGGAACTGGAGCCGCCCCTCGACCAGGACCGGACTGCCCTTCCGCAGATACTCCCCGCACACCTCGGCCAGCCGCTGGTACGTCAACACCGTGACGAAGCCGGTCTGCTCGCCGAGACTTCCATCCCGATTCCGGAACCGCCGATGAAACGCCAGGTCGAACGTGGTGACCGGGGTCCCATCCTGGGCAAAGCGCTTGTCCGGGTCGCGCGTCAGCCGACCGCTGATCATCAGCCGATTGATCTCGGGCAGCTTCAGTTCGGACATCGCTGCTTCCTCCCGGGGGCGCCGTCCGCTACTCGTCGCCCGCTTCCTCGCGCGCCGCGACCACATCGGGGTCGACCTTGGCCTGGGTCAGCTCCGGCGGAACGTGCATCACGGTCAGAACCCGCATCACCTGCTCGTTGAGCCGCAGCCGACGCTCGACTTCCTTCACCAGACCGCTGGTTCCCTCGTGCACGACCAGGGTGTAGATCCCGTCGCGCCGCCGCTCGATCTCGTACGCCAGCCGCCGCTTGCCCCAGCGCTGGACCTCGTGTACCTGGCCGCCCAGATCCTTGATCCACTGGGAGACCTTCTCGACCTCCTCGTTCACCTTGGTCTCGTCGAGACCCGGTTCGAGGATGAACGTCGTTTCGTACTTGCTCACGATTCGGAAGCCTCCTTCTGCACCCGTTTGTTGTACCGGTTCATCGCGGCGACGATGCCGTCGCCGACCCAGCATTCCACCGCGTCGGCGGCGGATTCGATCGCCGCTTCGACGGTTTCCCGTTCCTCGGGGCCGAATGTCTCGAGCACGTGGTCCCGCAACTGCTCGCTGCTCCCGGCCTCGCCGACCCCGATCCGCAGCCGCGGATAGTCGGAACTGCCGAGTGCCGCTTCGATACTCTCGAGGCCGCGATGACCGCCGCTCGATCCGCGCGCCCTGAGGCGCAGCGTTCCGAGTGGCAGATACACGTCGTCGAGCACCACCAGCATCGCTCCGGGCTCGAGTCCCGGACCGTCCCGCACCGCGGCGACCGCGTCGCCGCTGAGATTCATGTACGTCTGCGGCTCGACCAGCGTGACCGCCGTGCCGCCGCGTTCCGCCTGCCACCAGCGATGCGTGGGCTGGTCGGGACCGCGTTCCGCCCGCCACCGCGCGACCAGCGCTTCGATCACGCGCCAGCCGATGTTGTGCCGGGTGTCCGCATAGCGGGGTCCCGGATTGCCGAGACCGAACACCACCACGGACTACTTCTCCTTCTTCTTCTCGTCGTCCTCGCCCTCTTCCTTCTTGCCCTTGGCGATCACTTCGGGCTCGGCCGCAGTGGCAGCCGCGGCCTCCTCGGCCGGCTTCTCCTCCATCACGCTCGGCGGCACAACGGTCGCGATCGTGGTGTCGGGATCGGTCAGCACCTGGAGGTCACCGAGCTGGAGATCGCGGACGTGGATCGAGTCGCCGATGTTGAGCGCCGACACGTCGACGTCGATCGACTGCGGGATCGCGGTCGGCAGACACCGCACCTCGAGCTCGCGGGTGATCGGCTCGAGGATGCCGCCGCCGTCCTTGACGCCGACCGCGATGCCGGTCAGATGGATCGGCACGCCGACTTCGATCGACTCGGTGAGCGAGATGTGCTGGAAGTCGAGGTGCAGGATCTGGTGGGTGACCGGGTCGTACTGCACGTCGCGCACCAGCGCCGTGAAATCGCTGCCCGACACCGACAGGTTGACGATCGCGTTGCCACCCTTGTGGCCACGCAGCGCGACATCGAACTCGCGGGCACCGACCGACACCGCGACCGGGGTCTCGCCGTGCCCGTAGAGCACGCCCGGGATCTCGCCAGCGGCACGGGCCTTCCGCGCGCCGCCCTTGCCGAGCTTCTCCCGGCGGTTGCCTTTGATCGGGATGACTGCCATGGAATCCTCCTTCACGAACCCCGGATCATTCGATCCGGTCGATGCAGCCGGCTTGCGCCGGCGTGGATGTCAGACGAACAGGGAGCTGAGCGACCGCTCCTCGTGAATGCGCTGGACTGCCTCGCCGAGCAGCTCCGCCACCGACAGCTCGGCGATGTTCGACGGCAGATCCATGTGCTCGTGGCTGAGCGTGTCGGTCACCACCAGCTCGCTGATCGGCGAGGCGGCGATGCGTTCGAACGAGTCCGGGCACAGCACGCCGTGAGTGACCCCCGCGAACACGTCCTTGGCGCCCTGCCGGCGGATCGCCTCGGCCGCCTGGCACAGCGTGCGGGCGGTGGTGACGACGTCGTCGAACAGGATGACGTTGCGACCCTCGACGTCGCCGATGATGTTCATGACCTCGACCGCGTCCGCACGCGGACGGCGCTTGTCGACCAGGCCGAGCTCGGCGCCGAGCCGCTTGGCGTAGGCACGCGCCATCTTCACGCTGCCGATGTCGGGCGCGACCACCATCACGTTCGTGATGTTCTTCTTCGCGAAGTGGTCGATCAGCACCGGCGCGGCGTACAGGTGGTCGAACGGAATGTCGAAGAAGCCCTGGATCTGCGCGCTGTGGAGATCCATGGTCAGCGCACGGTCGGCGCCGGCGGTCACGATCAGATTGGCGACCAGCTTGGCCGAGATCGGTGCGCGCGGCTGGTCCTTGCGGTCCTGCCGCGAGTAGCCGAAGTACGGAATCACCGCGGTCACGCGACGCGCCGACGCGCGCTTGGCAGCGTCGAGCATCACCAGCAGCTCCATCAGGTAGTCCGCCGGTGCTCCGGTCGACTGGATGATGAAGACATCGCCGCCGCGGATGTTCTCGTTGAAGCGCACCGAAACTTCGCCGTCTTCGAAACGCGAAACGTCCGCGTCACCGAGCGGCACCTGCAGCTTGTCGCAGATCGCCTGCGCGAGCCGGCGGCTGGCGTTGCCTGCGAATACCCGACAGGGATCCACGCGGGAGCCCCCTCCTTCGTTCATGACATCACGCCCGGTCCGCCCTGGAAGAGCGAACACGCGCGCGCCCGCGTCACTTTCGTGGCGCGGGAAACGGACCCGGAGATTCCCCCGGGCCCCGGAATGGCTGGGGCGGGAGGATTCGAACCTCCGGATGCGAGATCCAAAGTCTCGTGCCTTACCGCTTGGCCACGCCCCACCAACAGAACGGGTTTCCGTCACGGTCCGGTTCCGCTTGCGCGGTCCCGGGGTGTTGGCGAATGGCCCAGGAAAGATTTACTGCTGGAGAAAAGCCGCGGGATACTAGACGGCGGCTGGAAGGCCTGTCAATGGCGCCGGATACGGGCTCCGGCCCGGTCCGGGACCGGAATTCGGGCCTTCGGGACCACCTCGACCGCCCCGGGGGACCCGGCGAGAGGGCGGCAGGCGGCCGGTATCAGTACGAATCGTCGGTGCTGGGCGCCATCGTGTGGCGGTGCGGATTCGCCAGCTCCCGCTGGTACTCCGCCATCACGATCTCCGTGAGGTACTTCCGGGTGACGTCGTTGATCGGGTGCGCGAGATCCTGGTGCTGGCCATCGGGCCGCTTGCGGCTCGGCATCGCGACGAACAGTCCGGTGTTGCCCTTGATGATCTTGAGTCCCCGGATCACGAACGAATCGTTGAGCGTGATGCTGACGAATGCTTTCAGCTTCTCGTCGTTCCGGACCGAGACGCGGACCTCTGTGATCTCGATCATGGAAGAGTCCCTCCCGGGACAAACGAGTCGAGCGGGATCGCGTGCTGCCGTGCGTCCCGCTCGAAATGGCCGTCTTGAGCGCGCTGCATCCATGCCTCCAGCTCAAGCTAGCGGATCATGGTGAGCTGCATCGACGTGGATCGCGAACGGACGAAGAAAAGTCGCTCGTCGCCAACGAAGGACGCCACGACTCGGCCGAACGGGATCCCCGCAGGTACGATCCCGAAGACCGCAGATCCGCTGCCGGTCAGTCGGGGGTGTTCGAGTCCGCTTGCGCGCAGCCGCCCACACAACGACGCGAACGCGCGGCTTCGATCTCCGAGAACATCTTCGAACGTGTTCCCTAGATGCATTGCATCTCGCGCTCTTACTTCATCGCGCGCAATGCTTTGGGCGGATCTTAGTTTCGACTTCCACCCTGTCAAGAGGTATTTCTTCCGATCGAGTCGTTGGAACGCGCGGGCAGTGGAGATTTTCCAGCGCGGCATGGCCACGACCGCGCGGAATGGGCGTTCCAGGCGGAGAGTTGTCAAGCGCTCGCCGCGCCCCTCGCCCAGCGCCGTTCCCCCGCGCATCGCGAACGGAACGTCCGACCCGACCGCGGCGGCGAGGCCCATCCGCTCGGCGATCGCAGCCCGCACCCGATAGAGACGCTGAAGTCCGACGATCGCCGCGGCCGCGTCGGCACTTCCGCCGCCCAGGCCGGCCTCGGATGGAATCCGTTTGGTCAGCCGGAACGCAGCACCCGGCAGCGACCAGCGTTCGGCGGCAAGATGTGCCGCGCGCAGGACGAGGTTGTCGGCGCCGCGCGGGATCCGCGGGACCGGCATGCCCGCGCCGCGCCGTTCGGCGGCGTCGACGGACCGGACCTGGAGGGTGAAGCCGCGCCGCCGCGGCCGCACCTCGAGCGTGTCGGCGAGCGAGATCGACTGGAAGATGGTGGCGAGGTCGTGGAACCCGTCGCGCCGGAGCGGTCCGACGGCGAGTCCCAGGTTCAGCTTGGCGCGCGCCTCGATGCGCACGCCACGGAGCCGGCCCCGGGCGCCGCGCCGGCTCACGACAGGCGGCGCAGGTAGATGATCGCGACCGCGGTCGCCAGGTAGAGCAGGACGCACACCGCGAGCGGCCGGTCCGACAGCAGCACCTGCGAGGGGTCCTCGGTGTTCTCGGCGGTCCGCACCAGGAACAGGTAGCGGAAGATGCCGTAGGCGACGAACGGCACGGTCGCGATCAGCGCCTCGGTGTGGAACTTCTCCACCGTCGCCGGCCAGATCGTGTAGAGCGCGTAGCTCATGAGGCTGGTCGCCGCCGACACCAGCAGCATGCCGTCGAGCATCTCGGGCGTGTAGTGCTTGAGAACGTCGCGCTGGCGGCCCGCCTGGTCGCCCGCGTTCGTGACCTCGCGCCGGCGCTTGGCGAGTGCCAGGAACAGCGCGCCGAAGAACGTGCACACCAGCAGCCACGGCGAGATCGCCGTCTCGGGCGCGACCGGGATCAGCAACTGGACGCCCGCGATCGCGCGCAGCACGAACCCGAGCGCGACCAGGAACACATCGAGCACCACCTGGTGCTTGAGCCCCGACGAATACGCGAAGTTCACCACCAGGTAGATCAGCGCGGTGATCGTGAACGCCTGACCGAGCCACCACGCCAGCGTGATCGCGATCACCACCAGCGGCACCACCGCGATCTTCGCAACCGTCGGCGACAGGCGGCCGGAGGCGATCGGCCGCAGCTTCTTGCGGGGATGATGGCGGTCCTGTTCGACGTCGCGCAGGTCGTTGATGATGTAGACCGAGCCGGCCAGCAGCGAGAACGCGACGAATCCGGCGAACGCGCGCAGCACCAGCGCCGGCTCGCCGAGATGCTGGGAGAACACCACGCCGGCGAACACCAGCAGATTCTTGGTCCACTGCTTGGGCCGCAGCGCCTGCAGTAGTGCGAACATCATCGTGCCCTGCGGGTGCGCGTGCGGCCGCTCGCACCGGCGCGACGCGCGGGCCGGGACGGCGTCTTCACGCCCGGGGCACGGGCGCCGCCGAACAGCGCGACCTCGATCATCTCGCACATCACGTGGCCCATCGTGATGTGGCCTTCCTGGATGCGCGGGGTCGAATCACTCGGGGTCACCAGCGCGAGATCGCACAGGGCGACGAACCGTGCGCCCTTCTTCCCGGTCATCCCGATCACGGTCATGCCGCACTGGTGCGCGACTTCGACGCAGCGAATCACGCTCTTCGATCCGCCGCTGGTGGTGATCGCGACCAGCACGTCACCCGGCGCGCCGAGCCCTTCGAGCTGGCGCGAGAACACCTGCTCGTAGCCGTAGTCGTTGCCGATCGCGGTCAGTGCCGAGGAGTTGGTGCTGAGCGCGACCGCCGCCAGTGCCGGGCGGTCGAGCAGGTAGCGGCCCGACAGCTCGGCCGCCATGTGCTGCGCGTCGGCCGCACTCCCGCCGTTGCCGCAGAAGTAGATGGTCCCGCCGCTCGACAGGCACGCGATCATGGCCTCCGCGGCGCCCGCCACCTGACGTGAACACTCGCGCTCGAGCCGCACGAGGCTCGCGCCCGCCACGTGCAGCGCCTGACGCGCCTGCCGCTCGAGCGGTCCACCGCTCGCGCTCTTCGAGGTCGACCTCATGCCTCTCCTTTCACGGCACCGGATGCAGCCGCGGCGCGGGAATGCAGGTAGCGGCGCACCGCGTCCTGCCAGTCCGGCAGGCGGTGTCCGGTGACCTGCTGGTAGAGCAGGTTGCTGAGCGTGGAGTTGGCGGGCCGCCGCGCCGGCCGCGCGAAACGCAGCGAGTCGGTGGTCCCGACCTCGATTGGAATCCCGGCCTCGGCGAGGAAGAACACCGCGAACTCGTGCCAGGTGCAGAAACCGTCGTTGGTGACGTGATAGGTGCCGTACTGCCCGGTGACGGCGAGGCGCACGAGCGCGTCGGCCAGGTCTTCAGTCCAGGTCGGCGCGCCGCGCTGATCGGTCACGATCTTCAGCGCATCCCCCGCCCGCGCCTTCGCCAGGATCGTGTCGACGAAGTTGGGACCGCCCGCGCCGTACAGCCACGACGTGCGCACGATCTGGTGGCGCGGCAGCACCTCGCGCACCGCCCGCTCGCCCGCCAGCTTGGAGGCGCCATAGACCGACAGCGGGCCGGGGTCGTCGTACTCGCGATAGGGCGAGAGCTTCGCTCCGTCGAACACGTAGTCGGTCGAGACGTGCACCAGCGACGCGCCGACCGAGGCGGCAGCGAGCGCGGCGTTGCGCGCGCCGAGCCCGTTGACCAGGAACGCGTGGTCGGCCTGGCGCTCGCAGTCGTCGACCTTGGTGAATGCGGCGAGATGGAACACCCAGTCGGGCCGGAACTCGGCCGCCGCGCGCTCGAGCGCCGCGAGCTGCGTGACGTCCACATCGGCGTGCGTCAGGGCGCGGACCTGGTGACCGCCGTGCTCGAGCGCCGGGATCAGCGCGCGTCCCAGCATCCCGCCTGCACCCGTGACCAGCGCCTTCACGCCAGCTCCACCCGGCTCGAGTCGCCGATCATCATGCGATGCGCGCGCGGACGCAGCCCGCTCGAGGTGACCACCGCCTCGCGACCGATCAGGCTCGACTCGATGCGCTGCGACACGTGCTCGAGCCGGCTCCGCTCGAGCACAATCGAGTGCTCGAGCTCGGCATGGTCGATGACCGCGCCGTCCGCGATCGACGTATAGGGACCGATGTAGGCATCGCGGATCACCACCCCGGCGCCGATCACCACCGGGCCGCGGATGTGCGAGCGCTCGATCGACGATCCGGCGCCCAGCTGGAGCGCACCCTCGATCCGCGTCGCCGCGTCGACCGTGCCTTCGATCTTCGTCGCGAGTCCGGCCAGCACGATCCGGTTCGCTTCCAGCATATCCTCGACCTTGCCGGTGTCCTTCCACCAGCCGGTGATCACGTGCGAGCGAACCCGCTTGCCGCTGGTGATCAGGTATTGGATCGCGTCGGTGATCTCGAGCTCGCCGCGCCGGCTCGGCTGGATCGCGCGCACCGCGTCGAACACCGGCGGCCCGAACAGGTAGACCCCGACCAGCGCGAGATCGCTCTTCGGGTTGGCCGGCTTCTCCTCGAGCCGTACCACGTGTTCGCCGTCCAGCTCGGCGACGCCGAAGTCGCCGGGGTTGGGAACGTGCGCGAGCAGGATCTGCGCGTCCGGCTTCTCCCGCTCGAACTCCTTCACGAACGAAACGATCCCGTCCTTGATCAGATTGTCGCCCAGGTACATCACGAACGAGTCGCCGGCGACGAACTCCTCGGCGATCTTGACCGCGTGGGCGAGGCCGAGCGGCGCCTCCTGGACGATGTAGCTGACACGCACGCCGAACTTCGAGCCATCGCCGAGCGCGGCGCGGATCTCGGCCTGGCTGTTCACCATCACCGGGATCATCTGGCCGGTGCGCGAATCCGGCTTCAGCATCTCCGCCGGATCGGCGACCACCACCCCGATCTCGGTGATGCCGGCGTCGCGCAGCGACTCGATGCCGTAGAACAGCACCGGCTTGTTGGCGACCGGAACCAGCTGCTTGGCGCTGGTGTGCGTGATCGGACGCAGTCGCGTCCCGCGTCCGCCGGCCAGGACGAGTGCCTTCAAGAGCGGCTCATCCGCCGAACGCCTCGCCGAGCAGGCGCCGCGCCTCGGCCAGCGCATCGCCCAGCTTCGTCGCATCCTTGCCGCCCGCGAGTGCCAGGTGCGGCTTGCCGCCGCCCGAGCCGCCGGTCACCTGCGCGACCTTCTTCACCAGGTCGGAGGCGTTGAGCGCCTTGGACGCGACCAGGTCGTCGGTGACCGCGGCGACGAACGTCAGCTTGCCGCCACCCTGCAGCGCCAGCACCGCGGCGCCGCTCTTGAGCGTCCCGCGCAGTTTGTCGGCCGCGTCGCGCACCGCGTTCGCGTCGGCCTCCGACTGGATCTCCGACACCACCCAGCGTCCCTTCGGGCCCACGGTCGCGGATTCGGCGAGCTTTGCGAACTCGGCCTCGAGTCCGCCCCGGGACGCTTCGGACTGTGCCTTCTTCAGCTTGTCGACCTCGCCGCGCAGCCGCTCGATCTGCTCGGGCAGCTTGTCGGGGCTGACCTGGAGCGTGTGTGCGACCCGCTCGAGCAGGGCCGATCGGTCGCGCAGCCAGCGCAGCGCCTCGTGGCCACACAGTGCCTCGATCCGGCGCACGCCGCTCGCGATCGCCGCGTCCGACACCAGCACGAACGCGCCGATGTCACCGGTGCG
>Ga0210380_10000215_pt1 | contig 29528 bp, 42 predicted proteins | sample PLM4_5_coexredo_FD_155476 | JGI IMG/M metagenome (GOLD analysis project Ga0210380, IMG submission 155476) | Groundwater sediment microbial communities from an aquifer in East River, Colorado, USA - PLM4_5_coex redo | ecosystem: Environmental > Terrestrial > Soil > Riparian zone | place: USA... | reverse complement strand
CTCGTCTTCGTCGACTGGGTGATAGCCACTCTTGCTGGCAGCGCGGGCGGGCGGGTCGGGCGGCGCGGTGGCGCGCAAGGATTCCAGATCCTTGGTGATCTCGGCCTGGATGCTTTCGGTCCCGGAGGGGCTGGCCGCGTGCATGCGGGCGACATTGGCCTCGATGCGGGTGACGATTTCGTCCGGTGTTTCCGCTGCCTTGGGTTCCGGCGTGGTCTTGGTGCCGGCGGTCTTGCCGGCCGTTTCCTTCGCGCGTTCGGCCTGCTCCTTGTCCTTGTCTTGGCCGGTGCCGGCCTTGGGCTCAGTCATGGGGAATGCTCCAGAAGAGGGACGCCGGCCAGGAGGGCATCGCGACCGGCGCCCCAGGTTAGGCAGGTACGAGTAGTAAACGGGGGCAAAGTCGGCCGCGGGGACCCCGCGAGCAACGCACTGTGGCGGCGAAGGGGTTTTAGGGTTTGGGGCCGCTGCTTAAAGCCCCTTCGCCAGGAAGTGGTGCACAGAGGCACTAGATATGCATCAGAAAGTTGGCGCGATTTATGCCGCCTGCTCCGCAATATAGCGGTCAACAAAGGCTCGGCATTCAGGCGTCAGGTCGTACCACTCGCCCCGCAGGTGCCAGGCGCGGAAGGCTTCCAACGCCCGCAACTCTTCTTGCCGCGTGCCCGGCAGGGTACGCAGAAGCGTTAGCGGCAACCCGGTGCTTTCTTGAAGATCCGAAAGGCGGGCCTCAACATCGTTCGAAATGCCTATTTTCAACAGTTCCAGCGATCGGCACTGCGCAAAATACACCGAGGCGTTCTGATATCTCTGGTCCCCGCTGATCGGATGGCCACTACGATATGCAGCCTTTGTTTCGGCAAGTGGAGCGAGGCGCGGTTTTTGAAAACTGTTCGCTGGCGGCCTCTCATGACTGCTCGGTTCAGGATGTCTCCGCTTTAGTTCGTCTTTTAGGGCGGCAATTTCTGCCGGAACGTCGGCCACCCCCGCAATCTGAAGGTGGGTTCGCCACTTGCGATATATTTTAGCCTTTTTGGCTTGAAGTTCGGCAATTTCAGCGTCGAGCACGTCAATTTCGTCTGCAACCGAAGTGCGGGTTATCATGGTGTTCCCCTCCTGCGCGCGCTGGCTCATTATGCGCTTGCGCGTGAGACCTTGCGACCCTAGCTTAGTCCGGTCTCGCGGTACGGGGTCATTCCCCTCCGGTCACGCCCGCAAACCTGCAGCGCAGGGCGAGCGGCGGGACCGGCCGCGGGATGCTTCACTCCACACACACCTATATATAATGTCTCGCTTGCGGCCTAAAGCGTGTGGCCGTCGCGCGGGTGTAACGTACAGGCTGCTGAGGCATCCTAGGAGCCAATAGCGATGCAGACACCGTTACGTCAGGAGCTTCCGGGTGTCCTTGTGACATCCTGCCTCTCTGACCTTCGCGAGGGGTGGTTCCGCTTAAACGGGGCCACCCCACACCACCTGACACACTATATATAATGTCTGTCCGTCACCCCCTGATAGGAGACGGCCGATGACCCCGGGCCGACGCAAGCGGCGCAACAAGAAGATCCTGGCCAAGATCGAAAAGCAGTTAGAGGCGCAATGGAATGCCGACACGGAGGCGCTGCATGACATCCTCAACGACCGCGTGCTGCGCGATGTCTACCACGAAACCGAATGGCGGATGATATGGGACGCCGATCACGAGGCCCACAAGCTGATCTTCAGGGCCACCCGCCCGCATACGGGCCTGAACAGCGTCACCGCCATCATCGACCGGCTCAGTAGGTCTTGAAGCCCTCGACCTGGCGCTCGAGCCGCCGGTAGCCGATATTGACCACGTTCTTCTGCTCCTTGGCCGCCCGCCCCGCCACCATCACGTCGAGCAGTTGCCCGATCAGCCCCAGCATGTCGACCTGATCGTCGTGCCGGCCGGCCGGAAACGTCAGCAACTCCGACCGCAGCGCCGGCCACCACTTCGCATTGCGCGGCACATACAGTTTGTCGAGCGCCATCCGGCCCCTGATCGACTGCGCCCGCACCGACTTGTCGCCTCTCGTCGGAAAGCCCTCGCGTGCCACATAGGCTGTGCGCTCGCGCTGCCGCCGATCCAGAAACGGCCCCACGCCGGCCCTGATCTGCCCCTGCTCCTCGGCCCACGCCATCGGCTTCCACTTGCCCACCAGGTCGCAGAACGCCTCCACCCACTCGTCCGTCGAGGTCTGCTTGCGCCACACGTCCAGCAGATACATCCGCCCCTCCGGATCGAGCCCGACCACGCCATGCACCGTGTAGTCGCCGCCGTCCGCCGTCACCGCGTAGTCGCTCGCGCCATAAACCGTCAGCCGCGCCCGCTCCGGAATCTCACTCTCCTCGACCTCGACCAGCCACTCGCTCTTGAAATAGTCGCCCTCTTCCGGCGCCGGCCGCTGCTGATACAAAGCCGACCACATCATCGGCGAGGTCTCGCGCTGGCGGCTGCGCAGGAACTCGCCGTAATTGTAACCCTTGGGATCGTCCCACAGATACTCGCCCACCGCGCGGCCCAGGACGTCGTTCTCCTCCGCAACGGCCGCGATCGAGATCACCCGGCCGCGCACCTCGCCGCGCCCGATCTGCTGCAGAACCATGCCCGAGATGTCGTCCTCATGCCAACGTGTGGCGATGATGATGCGCTTGGCATCCGGCTTCAGCCGCGCCGAGAAATCGTCCAGGTACCAGTTCCACCGCCCCTTGCGCACCGTCTCCGAGTAGGCGTCCTCCCTCGATCCGAATGGATCGTCGATGATACCTAAGTCTGCCCTATAACCCGAGATGCCCGTGCCCGCGCCGACCGCGTAATACTCGCCGCCACTCTTCAAACTCCAGCGCCCCGCCGCCTTGTTGTCGTCGCTGAGCTCGATCCCCAGCATCAAACTCTCGGCCGCGATGTCATTCCTTACCCTTCGCCCCCACCGCTCGGCGAACTCGACACTGTGGGTCGCAAACAGAATGCCCGCCTTGCGATGATTGGCCAAATACCACGGTGGTAACAGCACTGACATGAATGAGCTTTTGGCCGAGCCGGGCGGCGCAAAAATCAGCAGCACCTGATCGCTGCCCTCGCCCGTCGCCGCCAGAAACTCCTCGACACTCCTTATAATGAGTTGATGATGCTGCGCCGGCTCATAACCGCGATAGCGGCACCAAGCCTCGAACCCGCGCCGCACCGCACGCCGCTTCTGGATCTCAACCGCGGCCCGCGGCGGACTGCATTGCTCGGTCACAACCTCACTCATCCAGTCCACCCCACTCGCCACACCAGTCGTCCGCCAAAACAACCGGCCATCGCCACTCCCGACCGTCAACCGCAGCAGCACGCGGCGCATAACGCCGACACTCGTTGTGCACCTCCTCACCCGCACGACCAATCCGAAACCGAAACCGGCAGGTCACACAACACTGACCGTCCGCAACCTCGTCATCACCATCCTCAGCCATCACACCCACCCAGTGCATCAACACCCCCGCACAATACACCGGCCGCAACTCGCAGCAACAACGGGCAACGAGCGCAAACCACAGCCCTAGAACAAGCTGAACAAAGCCCGGGCCGCCCGCCTCAGGACTGCGCGCAACGTGGTAACCGTTTCCACGTCGAACCACCCAGCACACTAGCAACAGGTATCACCACAGCCCGCAAGAACACCGGTCACGATAACCGCTAGGCGGAGACCGAACCGCTCTCGCCCCCAGGCTCGAGCTATCCGTAAGCGGCCGTCCGTCCGTCGAATGCGAAGGTGCAGATGTGAAAGAACCGCAACACCGGGAGGCGTGTCTCAGGTGGAAAGACCAGGACGAGAGGCAGTGGAGGTACACCTACAAGACACTCTGGCCCCCCGGCTCTTTCCGGACATCCCCCCGGGTCACTTCCTGGGTAGATAGGGTGGTACGGCCGTTGCTAAGTATCTGATTTCTCAGGATTGTTCTGTACTGAGCCAGTATCGCTGTCTGAATCAGGGTTAGCTGACAGTGTCAGCAGTGCAGGGCTGGCAGATGCTGCGATCCGTGCCAGTTCCTCATCGGACAGCGTCTCAGGAGCGCCACTGCGGACCACGTGCTCGATCTTGTCCCCATACTTGCGTGGTGCAAGCTTTGACATGAGCCACTTGCGTGTATCGACCCGGAGCCTGGCGCGCTGAACTGCGGCGTTGTCGTTCGGTGCTACCGGTTCGTCGGCGAGCTCAATTATCTCATCGGACCAACGCTCTACGCGCTGTTCTCGGGCCCGCGCGTACATCTGCTGGAACGGCTCGTGCGCAACCAACCACGCATACAGCGTGCGTTCAGGCGGCATGTCGGGCATTTTGGCTACATCGCGGAGCGAGAGGCCTGCAGCTATTTCGGTGCAGATTGCAACGGCGATATCGTCTGAGTATCGGGATGGCCTACCGATGTTAGCGTGCATGTCTGAGACCTAGCGTTAGCTGGGGCCAGGGAGCAACGTACCGTGAGACAGATTCCGTCATCAGCATAGTATATAGAGAGATATGCTGTTGACGGTTTTTGTCTCACGTCATTTTGGGCTGTTTTTGGCGATAGTAGGTTGCGCGGCTGATGCCGAGTTCCAGCCATGGTTTTGGGGTTTGCGGCTTGGCCTTGCGGGCGCGGTATCTGGCGCTGGCTTGGCGTTGTCGTTCTTTACGCCGGGCGGCGAGTTGTGCGGGGGTCATGTCGCAGGGGGCGATGGTTTTGATTTTGAGGGCCGTTCGTTCATTGTCTGTCAGTTTCAGTTTCCAGCCTAGCTTGGCGGCGCGCCAGCGCAGTGGGCATTCCATCACTTCGCGGATGAGGCGCTCCATTTCGGGCAGGGACAGCCACGAGGCGCATGTGAGCACGTAGGCTTGGATGCGGCGATCGGCATTGGGCAGCGATCCCATGTGGTGTGCCATGATGCGCACGAGCATGAGGGTATGGTCGGATTCCGGCAGGTACATGCGGCTATAGCGGTGGTCATAGAGCCGAGTGAGTTCTGCTAGGCGCAGCGCCGCGATGGTTCGCGGTCGTTTGCTGTATTGCTCATGCCACGCATAGCGTTTGGCGATCTCTGCCTTGCGGGCTTTGATATGCGCATCCGTTGGACGCTGTGGTGGCCATGCCATCGGCCGATTGCGCCAAGGGCTGGCGACGTGAGCAACGTACCGGCAGAATGCGGCGCGTTATTCTTTGTCGCCTGAAAAATAATTCAGTTATTTTCATCTTGTCGGTTGACAAGCATGTGGCGGTCGTGCTCTATGGTGTTACCGGCCGGCAAGCCGGGGGGCGCAGAGCCCAACCTGATAGGAGAGTAAAATGGCAATTATCGGTACATACGGATCGTTCACAAAAGAGAACGACGGCCGCCTTAGCGGTACTGTGATCACCATTCACGCGCCGCGCCGCGACGGTAAGTTCCCGGTGGACTATGCCTTCGGCACCAGCGGCAAGCGTATCCGCAAGCTCTACACATTGGCGCAATGTGAGGAAGCCGCCGCAAAGTATGGCGGCTGTCCCGCCCGCGATTGCAGCGACGAAATCACCGATTTCATCAAGCGTAATCCGGACGCTTTCGATCCGGTCTGATTTCGGCCTGTAGCCCTCTCCGGAGGGTTATGGGGCGGAATTCGCCCCCCGGCGGCAAACCGGGTAACTGATAGGGGAATATCATGAGCATCTATCAAGCAATCACCACCAAATATATCGGCCCCAGCAATACCCGCGCGGGTCGCATCAAGGCCAAAGCTTGGGCTGGCAGCGTGACGGTGGAATGGGATCACGCGCTTAACTCCGATGCCAATCATGCGGCGGCGGCGGAAGCGTTGGCCAACAAATACAAATGGAAAGGCACATGGTACGGCGGCGGCATGCCGGATCAGACGGGCAACGTCTTTGTCTGCGTCGAAAGCAGTGACAAGGCATCCTTCACCACCAAGGGCGAGGGTTGAGCCATGCTGGAACGCATTTGCTGGTTCTCTATCCTCATCGGCCTCGAGGCCCTGAGCCTTGCAAGCCTGACCGCGTTCACGTTCGCCATGCTGCTGTGGGCCGGCGTGCTCGGCGGGTCGTTCTGACCATGGTCGACCCCGGCAAGCCGGCAAGCCTGCCGGGGTCTACCACCGTAGCGCCTTCAAATGCCTGATAGGACACATCGAGGAGCATACGATGGCACCCACTGATAACACAAAACGCGCCGCCCTCAAGTTGTTGCGCAACGGCAAGGCCAGTTTGGTCGAACTCGCCGCACTGGCCAAAACGTCGCGGCAGCTGGTCCGCTATTGGGCGATCGCCGATGGCATCGACTTTGAGGCCGCGCGAGCCCGCTACCTCGCCAAGCTGTGGCAAAAGACGCTCGAACGGCAGGGCTGAAACTCGACCAAATTCTCGTTTGCGACCAAATTCTCGTTTGCAAACCACCGCGTGACGACTGCAAAACGAGGCAATATCCGACACAATTGTCAAATTCTTGGCGCGGTGCCGTACCAAAGCCCGGACCCCGGTACCATATTCTGGCTTGCCACGGCCCGCGCCATCCCCCCATGCCCATGGGCCAAGGCAATAGGCCGGCCGTGACTTCGACCCACGGTCGGCCAACCTTGCCCCAAACGGAATGGCTCTTCTTTTCCGTGGAGCGGCCTGCTGGCAGGCGTGTAACTAATTTAGAATGGTGGGAGGCTGTCAGGGTACCCCTTCGTCGTCATCCTTGGATGACCCCCCTGTAGTAGGGGCCTTCCCGACAAGGTGATGGTAGGGGTGCTTGCCGGCCCGAAACGGCCACAGCGCACAATTGATCGCCTCGCATAACCGGACCTCGTGGTACTGAAAGTAACTGCAGTCATAGCATTTCGCTCGGATGGCCTTAAGCGGGCTCATCGGTTCATGGCCAGCCTCACGCGCTACTTCAGCCGTTGGCGGCCATACCGCCGCCAACTCGGTCCGCGTCCGCGCCGGCTCATTTTTCAATTTGTCCATTGGTTGCCTCCATCTCCCTTTTGGCCTTCCGCAGTGCCCGGTATTTCTTCCACCTGGCCCGGATAGCAATCTTCGCCAGCCGGGTGCGGTGTTCCGGCGACAAGGCGGCAAGCCGCTGTTTTGTTGCTTCCAACGCCCATTTGCGGCGCTCGCGCCTTATCATCCGCGCCGCAACCTTGTTCACATAGGACAGGGTTTTCAGGTGAATACGCACGACGTGCGTATTGGCGTGGCCCTCGCTCCGTCCATGCAAATGCTCGGCAATCTCGGCCAGCCGCTCCGGGTCGTCCTCCAACACCAACCGCAACGCCAGCGCCCGCAATAACCGCGGCAAGGTCTCGGGACCCAGCCGTTTGGCCGGAATCGGGCCGAGCAGCTTGGCGGCGTGGCCGCTCGCTAGCCCAGCGAGTTCGTCGATGGTGAGGCGGGTCATTCCCCGCGTTTCGGCGATCGAACGCAATTCGACCTGGATATCCTCTAGCGAGCGCACAATCCTCGGCCCTGACAGCGACATTTCCCATCCCCATTCCTCCTATCAGTGCCGTGAAACCTGGTTATTCGGCGGCTTCCTTTTTATCGAGCGCCCGCAATTTGCGTTCGATCCGCGCCACGATGTCGAAGGCTTCCCGATCGGCCACATCGCGAACGATGTAGGTCATCTCGCTCTGAATGCGCGCGATGTCGTCGATCGTGGCACTGATGCTGGCGCGCGTGCGGTCGAGCTTGTCCATCACAGCACCGCGCCATATTGAGGTTTGTAAATTCCGGTCTGTGGATCAACGTCGAAGAAACAAGCCCCTACCCGGCCGGCGCCAATCTCGCGCACCTTGGCACTAACGACCTTGCAACTGTTCTTCTCGGCGTCGCGCACGACGATCAGGCCATTGTCGCACTTGTTGAACCAAGCCATCGAGCCCTCGATGTCCATCAGGCCAACCTGCCGGCCGCCGTGCTCGTTAATCGCCTTGGTCGGATGCGCCACCACAATGACGGTGACGTTGAACGAGCGGCAAAACTGCTTCAGCAACATCAGGCAGTCGCCGATATAATCGGTCATCAACTGGTCTTTTGGCCGCGCCCTATCGAGTTCGTTCCAAGGATCGATCAGCACCACCTCGACCGCATCGCGCTCGATCGCCACCACCGCCTTTTCCAAAACCCAATCCAGCGTGCGCGGCCGTTCGTCATAGGCATCGGGCGTGGACGACTGGAGAAAGCATTGCGTGGTCGCGAAATGCTCGAAACTATCGAGGCTGCCGACCCACAATTTCTGGAGTTTGTCGCGCAAATAGGCTTCGTTTTCCGGCACATACATGAATGACCGGATGCCCTGCTCGCGCGCTATTTTGGTCAAGACATTGAGCAAAAACGTCGACTTGCCGTGGCCCGCAATGCCGGTGCAAACCACAAATTGGCCTGCGTAAAACTTGAAAATCTGGTCCAATTCCCACCAGCCCGTGCTGATGGCTTGCTTCTCGATCGACCCCCTTTGCGGTAATTCAGCGAGCGAATAATAGCCCGGCTGGTCGTGACGATAGAGACCGGGCAACGGGACCACATTGGCCATCAAACTACTCCCTCAATGGGACCATTCCAGCGGAAGGCCGGATCGGTCTTGGCTTTGTCTTTTGCGGCTTTGACTTCGCGGTTGCGCTTGGCGAGCGCGCCAGAAACGGCGGGGAACCAGCGATTACCTTGTTGTTCAGCCCATGCTGTTAGGCCGATTAATTCAGCCTTGAGGTCGAGCTGAGAGAAAGCGGCTTGCCAATTATTGAAGTGCTTTTCGGTCAGCCGAATGATGCCGCTCTCGAAAGCGTAATCTTTGGTCGTTGCCACCCCGTCAGGGGTATTCTTCTCTTCTCTTTCTCTCTCTCTTCTCTTCTCTGGGCTAGCATCTTGCTTGCAGGGTGCTAGCAAGTTGCTAGCAGAGATAAAAAACTCATGTTCAATCAGTGGCTTGAGAGCATCAATTAAATCGGACTCCGCCATTCTTAGTCGGAAGGCTATTTCCTCCGTCGTCGCCGTTATTTTTCCTTCGTCGTATTCGCTTGCTAGCAGCCACAGCATCGGTGCTAGCGCCCTGCTAGCAACCGGCAAGCGGTGAAAATCAAAATTGTCGAGCAGATTGCGATGTAGTTTTATCCAAATAGGCGAGCGGTTTTTGTAGTGCTGAAATTCAGTCCAGTTTTTTGGTTCGAGGCTCATGTCGTCCTCCCCCTTAAAAGCTGCCATTGCTCCAAAGCTTTAATTGCCTGGTCTATCCCCTCGGCCACGCACGTAAATCCGCCCGCCGCCTCGATGTCGGCGATGAACTCCAACTGCGCCACGGTCGGACGGCCGCCGGGGGCTTTCAGTTCAAGTGCGTAGAGTTTTGAGTTGTGGAAAATCAGCACGTCGGACACGCCGGCCCGCACGCCGTTCTTTTTCGCTATCGCGCCGGCGATCGAGGCCCCGCGGCGGTTGCGCTTGCCGCCCAGAAACCCGCCGTTATTTGTGTGCCAGTACACCGCCCCCGGCACCGCGCGGAAGCGGAGATGGTCGAAAACGGCCTGTTGAACAGTCTGCTCAGGACGAAGCACGGCGGCGCTTCCTCCTTCCCTTTGCATCCATGTCCCGCATGTTGTCGGACTGGGTGCCGAAGAAGAGATGGTCGACGTTGACGCAATACGGATTGTCGCAGGTATGAAGCGCCCACTTTCCAAGTGGGACCGGCCTGCCTGCTAATTCAAGAGCGATATGCGTGGCTTGGCGAAGCGAGCGGCCTATTTTGAGTTTTCCATAACCGCGGGGACGGCAACACCCCAGCCATAAAAGGCACCCGCTGTTTGGCTCAGGAATTGTCAACCGCTCAAATCGGATTCGAATATCTGTATTTTTGTTAGTTCTCTGCATGGCTAAATCATCTTCGCGATCATCATGCCGAGCGCTGTGATGCTGGCGATCGAGAGTGCCAAGACCACGACCAGGATCAGGAAGGCCGATCGGTAGGTGTCGAGGCTGTTGAAGCCGCTCATGGCTCGTTGCTCCCGGCCTCGGCCTTCCTCAGGAGTTTCACCATGGCGAGCTCGGCGCTGTCGGCTAGTTCCTGCCAGAGCTTGGCCTCGGCCCGCGTCAGCATCTGGCCAAGGTCGTCGGCATCGCCAAAACTCGCGCGCCGCAGTTTCTCGGCCTGCGCCCGCGCCGCCTTGATGAGTTCCGCGATCGAGGTTTTCATGGCCCATCCACCACGTCGCCTAGATGCGGGTCGGCCGCCTGCGGAGACACCCCAATGTGCCGCAGCAAGCCGTAGATCGCCTCCAGGTGTCCGCCGATGGCGACGAGGCTCGTTTCACGTGCAACACGCTCGGCCACCGCCTGGTCGCGCTCCAGCACGCAGGACGCCGTTCGGCTCTCCAGCGTGGCGATGTGGCTGCGCAGCGTTTCGTTCTCGGCCTCGACTTGGCGGATGATGACCTTGGCGTTGGCGAGTTCGCGGTAAGCCGTGTCCAGTTCGTGCTCGCGCATCTGCTGGTGTTCCATCGACACCCGCATCGCGTCGAGCCGGAACGTCGGGAGCGGCAGCATCGGTGCCGGCGGCAGGGTGCCGTTGGTCTGGTCGTCGCTCATTGGGGGTGTCTCCTATTGTTCGAAGTTGGATTTCAGTCCGCTGTCGATCGACGGCGCCGACACTCGCCGCGGTAGTTTGGTCCCGGCCGGATGGCTCTCCGTGGCGCGCTCCGGATGCTCGCGGGCCAAGGCCTCCAACATCGCCTCGCCCGACCGCTCCCGTTCCGCCTGCTCGCTCGGGTCGAGCGCCACCGCCTCGCCCGGCACGGGCTTGAATTGCCGCTGCCTGCTCGGGATGCCGCCCCTCACGAGTGGTGCGCCTCTTTGTGGTGGTCCGGGCAGTAGCTCGATCCCGTCCGCGCCGTTGCCCCGCAGTAGTGGTAGGGCGGCTCGCCGGTCGGCCACCGGCAGTGGTGGTCGAGCAGGTCCATGATGGTGAGGGTGCCAATCGGCAGTGGCTCGGGTGCAGGCAGCGGTGGTGCGGGCGGAATGCGAGTGTCCATGGGTCTGACCTCCCTCGGCAGTGGACGACGCTTGCGTAGTGGCGGTGGTGGGCTGGTCGGCTTGGTGCGGCGCGGCGGGCAGGTGTAGCCCTGGCGGTGGCAGAGCCCGATGATGGAGTTGCGGCTCACGCCGAACACGGCGCCGATCTGGCTCGCCGTGTAGCCCTGCGCCCACAACTCGGCCACGCGGGCCTTGGCTTCAGCGGTCCAGATTGCGGTCTGCCACGGCATGGCTAGGCCTCATCATCGGCCAACCACGGGGCGATCGTTACGGCCAAGGTCGCGCACCGCCTCCCGAGTTTGATCAATTGTCGGGCGATGAAAGTCCGGGTCCGTCTGAATGAGTAAGGCTTCAAGGCGGAGGAGCCGCGTTCGGAGGTCGTGAAGTTCATTGCGCGCGTGTTCCTCGGATTTGCGCCGTAGCGCGGCTTCAATGCGGTTGATTTCCGCGAGTTCGATCCGACGGGCTTTGCCGTACCAAATGTCGAAGGCGCGCCAGTAAGTGAGGTCAGCGGCCCGCGCCGCCCGCGCGATGGCCGCCTTGATCTTGTCGCCACGTTCCCACGGCTCCGAGAGTTCACGCAGGGAGGCAGAAATGTCCGTCATTTGGGTCTCCCAAGACTTTTGGGAGAACTCCCAACATTTCGCTGCGATGGTTTGCGCATGAGTAGTCCTCACCCCGCGCTTATGACGCTACAGTTTCGGATCGAATGAATGTCCGAACAGCGACGTCCCCGCCCGTGGCATCGCTCAGTCGCTGAGCCAGCGGTAGAGATACGCCGCGCTCACCTTTCAAGATCAGCGACAGATGGCTTTCTGAACATCGAACGGCGCGCGCGAATTTGGCCTGTGTCGTGTTTGCTTCGATCCAGTCGGCGAGCGGATGCTTTTCAGTCATCCAATAACTTTGCCACCAGCAAAGCCTTAATGTCAAGGCGAACTTTGCTGACAGGAAATCGACATGAGCGGGTTGACGACGGAAAATCCCCTCATGAAGCCTAGCCCGTCAATTCTCGAACCAAAGCTTTATATTGGTGAATGGATCGAAGCTCTTGGCCTACAGGCGCGAGCGGTTGCTAAAGATGCTGGCGTTAGCGAGCCATATTTGAACCAACTTATACATAGAACCAAAGACAACCCTAGCTTGAAAGTTCTAGTTAAGATTGCAAGTGCTATGAGGATGGGGGCCAGGGACTTACAAAGCCCACCTCCTCCTCGTGCTGTACTTGAGGAATTAAAGAAAATCCCTTCCGATCAGCTTGAGCGACTAAGGCGTCGACAGTCCGCCCATTGAGCGCTGATTCTTCCACTAAAACCTTTGGTTGAGCCCTCAAAAGAAAATACTTTGCTGAGCGCAAAGATTATTCTTGACGTTAAACTTTGCTGAAGGCAAAGTACTCCCCGTCAATCGGGAGCACGCCATCACCATGGAACTGGTTCGCTACAACGCCATGTGCCGCGCGATCGCGGAAGCACACCGGGTCGACGAGGCGAAAGAAATTCATGACCAGGCAGTGGCGCTCGAAGCCTATGCGCGCCAAGCCTTAAACACCGATGCCGAGCGCGAGGCGACTGAAATTCGCCTGCGCGCGGAGCGCAAGGTGGGAAAGCTTCTCAGGGCCTCACCCAAAGCAACGGGGACATTGAAGCAAGGCCCCAATCTCCCGCGGTCGACCAGCACGACCACGGGAACACTCAAATCTCTGGGCATCACCAAAGACCAGTCATCGCGATGGCAGAAAATCGCTGACCTGTCGGACCATGAATTCGACTTGGCGATTGGCACCGCAACCTCAAAGCCATCGACCAACGGCATCCTGAAGGCGACCGCTCCACCGGAGAGGATGGTGGTTTCAAAAGATGCGCTCTGGCTTTGGGGGCGCTTACGCGATTTCGGCGGCGATGAGTGGCTGGCTAAGTCGCCTACCGACGTGATGTCGACCATGACACCCGAAATGAAAGACGACGTTCATCAACTCGCGCCGCGCTTTGCAGCATGGCTTAAGCGAATAGGAGAGATGCCATGACCCACGAAGAAAGTCAGTTAGCGGATATTGTCGCGCGCATCATTGATGTTCGCCGCGTGCAACCGAGGATTAATCCGTCATGGATAGCGACGGAAGCCCTTAAGGAGCTCGACCCGTCCGAAAGCTCGCACCCGCTGGTCCGGGCTGGATGTCATTTACAATTACGCCAGATTGCGCGAGCGCAATGCCGCAAACTTTTCGACGATGACAGCGAAGACGATAGCTCGCCCCGCTTTACTGGCTTTAGTGGGCTGCAATGGCGATACCCGGCCGTTCATTCGAAAAACAATCCTGAGCCTGAGTATGTGCTTCTCGAACAGATGAGCCGGGCCGATATCGACTACAACGTCAATCGCCTTACCCTTGAAGGCCACGCAAAACTAAAACACGCCGACGCACTTGAGGCGTGGGGCCTCTCGCGCAAGGCTGCCGTGGGATGACGGACCCCATCCGCAACCTCGTCGACCACCTGGCGAACCGCGCCGTGCTGTTCGAGGTCGACCCCGACCCCAGGCAGCCCAACCGCGTGCTCTACAAGATCACCGCCGCTAGCCGCGATGCGGTGCAAGACGCCATCTCAGAGATCATGAACCGCGTCGACGACACCAGCGGTTATGCGGTGTTCGCCGGGCCGCGCCGCAGCGGCGACGGGTTCATGGCGCAGGGTGCCGTTGTGATCTACGGCGCGGGGCGCGCGTCGTGACCTTCACCGACACCGAGAAACGAGAAGCCGCAGAGCGGGAAGCGAAGATGCGCCGCAAAGTCTATCCGCGCTGGGTGGAGCAAAAGAAAATGTCACTCGCACAGGCTGACAAGCAAATCGCGCTGATGGACGAGATCGCGGACGACTACCGCAAGAAAGAGTTGGTGCTCCTGTGATGATGCTCACCGACGACCAAGTTGAGAGTGCGATTGCCGCCTGCGACGCGATCATTGCCGCCATGGCGCGGATCGAACGGATCGCGACCCAGGTGGAGCGCGATCTAGCCGACTGGAAGCGTGAGCTTGAGGTGATCAGCGAGCAGAGGAAAGCGTAATGCTGTCGCCGGAACAGATCGCGGCGAGGAAGGGCAAGCTCACGGCGTCTCGTGTGGCATGTCTGATGCGCGGCGACACCGCCAAGATCATGCAATTGTATATGGAGATGACGGACGACCCGAGTTTCGTCGCTGAAAATTTGGAGGAGGTCTGGCCGGTTAGGCTCGGCGAAGTTACTGAACATCTCCAAACCATGTGGTTTGACCTCAAGCACGGTCCGACATCGAGGCACGGCGAAGTTGTTGTACATGCCAACGGCTGGGCCGCCTGCACGCTAGATGCTTGGTCTGATCTGCACAACTGCGTCATTGAATGCAAACATTGCGGGGGACACGAACCGTTCGAGACATTGGTCGAGCGGTATCAACCGCAAATGCACTGGCAGATGATCGTGACCGGCACGAAACAGTGTGCGCTGTCAATCATTCAGGGTGCGCGCGAGCCGATCGTGGACTTCGTCGACTACGATGAGGACTACGGTGCCGAGTTGATGCGGCGCGGGCAGGCATTCATGGAGTGCGTGTGGAGCAAAACGCCGCCGATCGACATCGGCGAGCCGGTGGCCGCGCCCGTGCCCGGCAAGGTCTACGAAATGTCTAGTTCAAACGCTTGGGCAGCGTCGGCGTTCTTATGGCGCGAGAACATCGCCGGCAAGAAGCTTGCCGAGATGGCCGAGAAAGAACTCAAGGCGCTGATGCCGCCTGACGGCAAGAAAGCATTCGGTCATTCGGTAGTCATCACGCGCGATCGTGCGGGTCGGCTATCACTTCGCGAAGAGGCAGAAGCAACATGAACGAGATTGCAAAGATTGAACACGGGATGGCTGTCTCACTTGAGCCAACCAATATGCCAGAAGCCATGGCGCTGGCCAATCTTATGGCGGGCGCCAAGCTGGTTCCCACGGCTTTACAAAAGTCGCCAGCGGATTGTCTGATGGTGATTATGCAAGCCAAGCGGTGGAATTTAGACCCATTTGCCGTTGCGCAGGAATGCAGCGTCATCCAAGGCAAGTTGATGCACAGCGGCAAGCTCGTCGCCGCCGTCATCAACTCGCGCGGCGGTCTCACACAGCGGCTGTCATTCGAATACGATGGCGAGGGCGACAAGCGGACCATCACGGTCAGCGGCCAGCTCCGCGGCGAGCCAGAGCCGCGCACAGTGAACGTGACGCTGAAAGAAGCCCGCACGCCAAACAAAGTCTGGCAGACCCAGCCCGACCAACAGTTGATGTATCACGGCAGTCGCGTTTGGGCGCGACGGCACACGCCGGAGCTCATGCTCGGCGTTTGGTCGCCGGAGGAGTTCGACGATGGGCCAGCCAAGGAACGGCGAGCACCGACGCCTGCGCCACTAAAGATGGCCAAACTCGCCGAGGTCGCGCCCGACCCGGAGACGGGCGAGAACACAGATGACAATTCAGTAGTTCGGGAAGCCGACGCAGCCCCCCTGGTCGCTCCCGATGACTCCTCCGCACCGACTGGTAGGGAATACGGTGCGGAGGAGACCACTACCGACCGCATGGAGCGGCTCGATAAGCAGTTGAGTGTCGCCGCCACCAAGGGCACGGCCGCGCTCAAGGGGGCGTGGGATAAGATCGACAAAGACGACCAGGCCATCCTCAGAGCCGCCCTCGACAACCGCCACAGACCCACAGCAGCAAAAGTGGACAAGGCCGGGGCGACACCATGAAAGTCAGTGAACAGCGGTTGTTTTTTCCACCTTATCAAGACATTGAAACTCTCTCACATCACCTCTGCGTCTCACGGCGCACTGTTGATTCATGGGTGAAAGCTGGCAAGCTTCCGCCCCCACGGGTGCAGTATGGCAAGCGGATTTGGAAGTGGACAGACGTGGAGAAGTGGCTTGACGGCGAGTCCGCTATGGTGACGTCGTCTCCCGACGAGTTGGCTAGCCGAATAACGGAGGCGACCCGCAATGCCATCGCGTCCCGTTCTCGCTAGGATCGATCCCGACAGTTTTGCCGCGGTGATCCGGGCCTACATCACGAGCCCCAAATTCCAGGCATATGCGAAAAACACCCGCATCATGTGGTTGCGTGAATTGTCGCTGGCCGAGATCCCTCCGCTCGGCGCGCTGCCGGCCGCGCAGATCCGGCCGTCGCTCATCCAGGCCTTCTTGGACGGCTACGCGGGGCGGCCCGGCAAGCAGATGGCCGCGCTGACGGCGCTCAAGCAGCTCGAGCGCTGGGCCGTGGTGCGCGACCTGTTGCCAAACGCGATTACGCTCGGCGTGGAGGTCGAGCACTCGGACGGCGGGCATGTACCGTGGACGGACGAACAGGTGGCGATCGCGGAGGAGTTTGCGCGGCCCGACCTGGCGCGTGTCATCACGCTTGGCGCCAACACGGGCCAGAGGGGCAGCGACCTCGTGAAAATGAGGTGGACCGATATCGAAGAGTTCAGGGGCCGCCCCGGCATCAACGTCGTGCAGGTAAAGACCAAGCGGAAACTGTGGGTGCCGATGACGGGAACGCTGCAGACCGCCATGGCGACCTGGGAACGCGCCCCCGGCTTTATCCTGCTGCGGTCCACAGGAGGCCCGTGGACTCGCGAGGACTTGAGCCAGACTTGGAAGCGGGAGCGGGATGGCAACGCAGCCCTAGGGCCGCTACGGGCCGCTGGCCTCGTCCTGCACGGGCTGCGAGCGGCGGCCTGCGTGCGGCTGTCGCGCTCCGGTGCCTCGACCCGGCAGATTGCTGACATGGTCGGCATGTCGGAGGATATGGTTGGCCGTTATTGTCGGCTGTCGAGCCAGCAGGAGAACGCCTCGGCGGCGATCTTGCATCTGGAGGGAACGCCGCGCGAGCATGTCACTAATCGGTGGCAGAGTGGCCGTGAACGCCCGAAGAACAGATGAACGAAAATGCCTGAATTCGAAGGCCGTAAGTCCTTGAAAACACTCGAATTACGCATACTCGGCTACTGTGGGAAATTTAAGGCATTACGACAACTTAGCCGTCGCTGCAATGCAACGGGCTACACCAGCAACGCAAAAAATCCAACATTGACCCACCCCAGAGAGGACGACGACGATGAAGACTCTAGCCGCAGCTTTGTTAGCCGCCACCGCCCTAGTAGCCTGCTCTAATCCGACCCGCGCCGACATTATCCTCGATACCCACGGGTTAGGCGGTACTGGCGATAATGTCATCTTCAGCCAGCTCTTTCCCGGTCTCGTCCTGGGTCACCTCAATGGCCAGCACGACGAGGTTGTTCGATTTCTGGACCGCTCCGTCTTCAATCCTGATGGCGGCATCCTGGGCGGTATTTTCTCCGGAGCGGCTAACGGCAATGACATCAAGATCGTCAACACTAACGAACTGGATATCAAGGTTTACGATCCCACAAACGTCAACGTTGTCACCACCACCAGGGAGATATTCTCCCTAAAGGGGACCGGCGTTGCGTTTCTCACGGTGACGGCCTTGGAGGCGGACGGCACCACCAAGACGTTTCAGTTCAACCCGCTCACTCCCGGATTTTCTCTCGCGGACTTCCAACTCTCGGCCACTGCGCAATCGGGCTTCGATCTCAAAGCCATCAACGGCGAGCGCATCCTTGATCTGGACATCCGAATCGTCGGCGGCTCGATCGCCGATTTCGAGCATTATCGGATCGAGGTTGGCCCGACAGCGGCTGTACCCGGACCGATGGTCGGTGCCGGCTTACCGGGCGCGCTCGCGGGCGGACTGTTCCTGCTCGGGCTGGCACGCCGCCGCAAGGCTGCAGCAATCGGCTGACGCTCAAGGGTCGCTCCTAGTCGTCAGCACGATGGACCCGCCGGTAACGGACCAACCCCCTGCGCCGGCGGGTTTCTCTTTAGGCAAGAGCCATGGGATGGATATGGAAGATTGCGCTGGTCTGGGCCATGCCTGCCGTGGTCGCACTCGGCTTCGCGCTGTCGCCCCCGCAGGCGCGCGTGGAGCGGCCAGAGCCGCCGCCGCCTATGGTGAGGACCGTGCGCACGGTGCAATACCTGCCGCCCACACCGGTCGCGGCGCCGCCCGTGCGGGTCGCGGAGGTCGTGCCGCTGCCGCGGCCTAAGCCGGCCATGTTAATTTTTGCTCCCTCAAATGAGGCGAAGAAAATTAACATGCCGCGCAGTGACGGCTTCTGCGCGCGCCACGGGCTGCGCAAGGTCGAAACCCGCGGCGGCAAATCATGGAGGTGTCGGCGGTGATAGCGCGGCACATATCAATGATAAGGGAATGAACGATGGCGACAGAACTCGGCTTAGGAGTTGCCACACCAGAATTTGCGATGGCCTTCGCACTGGTCGCCGTCCCCCTAGTAATGGGGCTGCTGCTAATTGTTTGGTTTATGATGAAGCCGCGTTGATGGGGAATGAACGAGGATAATAATGGCATTCAAACCTTACTGCCCAACGTGTAAAACTTGGCACTCTGACAAAGAGGGGCACCAGCTCCTCTACAGCGAAACTAAGACCTTGTGCAACAGGTGTGGCGGGACCGGATGGCTAGAGCCCATCGGACCTAAATCTGACGGCTCATACATCACCAGCCGACCGTGTAGCTGTTCTCGTTGATGCGTCGGCAGCGGGGGCATTTGCGGAGCGGCGGCGTGGAAAGCAGACACGCGCTCTCGTCCACACTGGCACCGCAGGCTTCGGCCGTCGCAGATGTGGTGGTTCACCCAGCCGGCGTAGCGCCCGGCCCGCTCCGCAAAGCGCAAACCGTTTGCATCATATGAGCGAGAAAGGGAATGAACGATGTGCGCCAACAACGAGAGCCGTAGCGCGGGATGGCAAGAGCGGGGGCCAGAGGTGCTGGAGTTCATGGGGGATACGCTCGGCTCTGACACCGCCCTGGATCTGTTGCGGCGCGGCGCTGGCGACCTAGGAAACGAAGCTCGCATTCGATGGAAACAAGAGGTGAAGGATTTTCTCAATGCCAAGGGAAAAAGCCGCCTCCAAAGAGACGGCTTTCCCGAAGACTAGCGCGGCTGGTTAGGCTGTCCCGGTTTCGGGTTCTGCTTGTCGTCGTCCGGCTTGTTGGGATCGCGTGGATCGGCGGCCATGGTCGTTTCCTCCTCTTCGGCCCCAGATTGGGGCCTGAGGCTGGGACAACGCCGCGATGGCCGTCACCGTTCCTACGACATCGGCACGCTATTCACTGTCACCACGACATTGCCTTCCGCCTGAATGTCGACAACAACCGTCGCCGGTTTCTGGGGCGGCGGCTCTGGTTCTGGCGGTTCAACGATGGGCAGATCGCGCACCATCATCTCCACCGTTTTCAGAAAATCATCAGCCTCCTCCGTCAACTCGACCTCGCGCCGGTTGATCGGACCCCAGTGCTGCCGCCTTGTCCGCAACCCGATCGCCGCGACCATGACCGCAAAGGCCGGGCTGTACTTGGCGAGGAACTGATACGCCGCACCTTGGCCGGTGCCAGCATTCTGTAGTTCATCGGCCGACGGTGTGATCCCATCCGAGAAAATATCCACAAACCCCTGCGGATCGGCCCAGTACGCCTCCAACAGCAGCCCCATATTGGGGCTGGCTGACTTGATGTTCCAACTAGCCTGGAACAACCCCGCCTCGCAGGTTTCCGCCGATGTATTGCTGGCGCTCATGTCGCGCCCTTCGCAGTAGCGGCCGGAGCTCTCCCGCATCCCCAAGCCAATCAGCAGCGCAAACAAATGCCGCAGCGTCTCTGCGCCCGGCTTCGAGTTGTCCATACCCATCATGGAAAACTCGACTTCGTACCAAGCCAGCGCATCCAGGTCGGAATCGCCCTCAGCTTGCGCCATCTCCACCGCCGCTGGATCGCCCGCCAACAGCCACGTCAGCGCCAGCGCAAACGACTGCCCCATCCCTGCCACATAACCGCTTGGCGAACGGCCCCGGTCATTCCAGACGTATTCCTGAAGCGGATGCGTTATCGCCAACTCATCAATTTCTTTCTTTAATTCGTCGTCCAGCCCGTCACTGCCGGTGTCCATGCGCAGCACCAGGGCGTCGATCTTCTCCCAGGTAGCCGGACCCACCACGCCATCCGACTTCAACCCGGTCGCGGTCTGAAATCCCTTCACGCCACTGGTCGTCACCGGACCAAACTCGCCATCGGCGGGAATGCCCAGCGCCGCTTGTAGGTATTCGACATCGGGACCCTCGTCACCCTCTCGGATGGTGCGGCGCGGCGCTGGTGGTGGTGGTCCGGCCGCCTTCGGCCACATCAATGCAATGACCGACGAGATCTTGTAGGAAGACTGATTGACGGCATCGCTTTGATTTCCCCCGCGACACACATAAGAACTACCTTCGGTGCGCTCGTAAAATGAAATGTGCCCGCCCCCGTCACGAGTCATGACCACTGCACAGCCGGGGCGCGGAGCACCCAACTGGTAGCCCCACTCAAGATTATTGAATGATTTTGCCCACAGCCAACGATCCGTATCGGTAGGCCCCCAAACCGGACGAATGCCGGCCATGGTGAAGCAATACGCAGCAGTAAGACCACACCACGCGGTACTATCTTGGGTGTAGATAGAGCAATAGGAGGCCATGTCGGGATAAGCCTTCGCTATGGCCTCGGCCATCCCAAGAATTTTAGGGTTGTTTTCGGCCCCTGGAGCCTCAGTTAGTCCAGTCAATGACCTCATTGTTAGAAGCCAAGGAGGTGCGGGCTCGTTCATTTTGAGTGCTCTCGATAAAATTCGCCGTGAAGTTCTCGCGCCGCCTTCTCGTAGGCCAAAGAAGCTCCTTCGGCCGTATCAAAACGACCGAGATACCGTTGAACGCGGTGAATTTTGATTTGAGCTACCCACTTTCCGCGGGACCAATTGACGCCACGATGACCGGACGTATTTCTCTTTCCGAGCCCCTTGTTCCACTTCTGCTGAGAGCCGTTGGCCACCCGAAGGTTGTCAAACCTGTTATTGCTGGGGTCTCCGTCAATGTGATCAATGGTGTTAGGCGGATCTTCCGCTGTTATGATTTTCCAAATCAAACGATGCGCACGATAGGTAATATAATCTAGAGCAACAGCAAAATATCCTTTCTTGTCTCTAGAGCTGGACGTCGTATTAGCAAACCGCGCATTCCAAGACGCCCACACTCTCGCATCAACAAAATGCTCTTTGGGACGGAACTTCCACCTCATCTCGCCGGTCCCTGGATCGTAAGTGAAGCATTCCCGCAGATATTCGACAGGCGGCAGAATCTTGGTAGGCTTACGTTTAGACATCGAAGCATCTCCTGTGCTTTGGTGTTTAGAGGCGTCGCCCTGTGAAGAGGGCGGCGTCTCGCCTATTGTATCATCATTATCGCAGGCTCGGCACATGCAGGCCGCCCCCGCCCGTGGCACTCAACAAAATGCTTATCAGGGCGATAACACAGACAACGACAAACACGATCATGACGATCTTACCAAGCGGCTCCGGCAGCGGCACCTGCTGCAAAATCCACCAGATCAAAATCGCAAGGATTATGAATACCGTGATGTAGACGAGCAGCTGGATCATGGCGACCTCCTATGGATTGATGTTCAGCCTCTTGGTCATGACATCCACAATACGATCGATGCGTTGCTCGTTGCCGTGGGCAGTGGTTTCCAGCTTCGTCAGTCGCTCGTCGATTGTGGTAAGACGCCCAGCCGTGTAAGCGGCCCCGCGCGTCTCCATGATCGACACCCTTGTCTCAAGCCTCACCATGTACGTGATCACACTGACGCCCACGGTGCCGAACGCTATCGCCTGCGCCACCAGGAAATAGACGAGGGTGGAGTTGTCGCGCAGCCATGATTTGAGCTCGGTCATTTCTTCTTGCGCTTAGGCGCGGCCTTCGCGGCTGCCATCTTTGGCGCCGCCATCTTCGTTCCCTCTAATTCCTCGACGCGCGCCGCCAATTCCTTGCACGCGTTTATAAGGGCGAACACTAGCGGCGTGGTGTCGAGCTCACGCAAATCATCCACCGCCACACCATCAATATAGCCAGCGCGCAGGCTGACCATTTCGGGCATCGGCTTCTCGGCGTCCTGGGCAATCAGTCCGACAAATTCTGTCTCGCTGGCAGCAACGCCATAATGCCGGGAGTCCGCATAAGGGACGGCCGACTTGCCATCCGGCGGTGCCGGCGTGTCATTGCCTTTGTAAGTGTAAATCTTCGGGGACAGCCGCAGTATTTCATCGAGCCCGCTCTTGTAATCCCCAATGATATTCTTGATGCGCGCATCGGACGGTGCCGTCCAAGAACCGCCGCCCGGCTTGTAGGCATTCGCGCCAAAGATGGCAAAGTTTCCAGTGTTGTCAAAGTTGCCGATAGTGCCGGTCGTGCCGTTTTGGAACCAGACGCCGCCGTTTCCACCAGCGTGAACGAATAACTCGCTATTATCGGTCGAGATACCAAATGTGCTCCCGGTGTTTAGCCAGAGAGCCCCTGCTACCTTCAACGCACCGGTCATGGTGTCGCCGGCCTTGGCCACGCGCGACGTGTCGGTCGGATGGACATGATCCTCGCGCGTATACGCCGTCGCAACGCCAGGGGTCGCAACGCCGTCCACGATTGGATTGATGATGCTTGGCGTCCCGCCACCGCCGGACGAGTTGATTGTCAGCGTGTTGGCCACATCGTTGTAACTCAGCGTGACGTTGGTGCCGGCCACCAACAGTGAGCCGACGCGATCATCGACCGCCTCTGCGAAGTCGGTGATGGCTGACGCGGTGTGAGTGTGTGAGACTGCAGCACGCGATGTGTCGCTGGGGTGAATGTGGTCCGATCGCGCCCAGGTCGTTCCCACCCCGACAGCCGCCGCACCGTCCATTACCGGCGTGGTAGAGGAAGCCGGCAGCACCGTTGTCACGTCGCCGCTGGTCAGCGTGACCGCGCCGGTCCTGGTGTTGAACGAAGCCACGCCGGCCGTCACGGTGTCGATCGGCGTCCACGCTGGAACACCGGCAACGCTTTGCCTGCCATACTGCACGCCGTCGATAGGAACATCCAGAAATCCACCGCCGCCACCGAGTAGCACGGTCGGCACCAGCGTGTAGATGTGCGATATGGCATCGTAGTTGAGAACATAGTTGGTCGAACTGGTGGGGGTAGACGAAACGGTTGCAAAGTCGCTCCAGTCCGTTTCAAACGTCCAAACACCGTTTTCCTTGGTGACCTCGATGCCGGTCGTGGCCGCGACCGTGCCGGGAAACTTGACGAGCGCCCGCAGTTTTGGCGTTGGAGCAGCCTTGGGCCGTTCGCTGAAAACCGGGATTGAGGGACTCATTGCACGGCCACTTTCTCCCTGTCAGGCAAGGATGGTGTCGGTATCCGTCACCGCCGTGGAAGTCCCGGCAATGGAGTTGACGCCGGAATTCCTGTTGATGCCCATATTGCGCAGCAGCCACACCTTCGATGCGCCGGTATTGGCCACCCGGATAAGACCCGCGCTGCCGTCTCCGTTGATAAAACGAAAGACATTGTCGCGGATGACGATGTCGCGCACGGTGACGGCGCCCGGATCGAGAATGAGGCCCCAGCTTCCGAGGTTGGTGAGAGTATTGTTGTCGATCTCAACATCATAGATGGGATCGGTGGACAACAGCGAGGTCATGGAAATGCCGATGGTGGTCAGCGAAATTCGGTTATTGCGAACCGCTATATTGGTAGATCGCCCGTCGATTTGAATGCCGCGGCCGTGCCCGGTGGGGGTGCCCTCGACGATGTTGTTGCCTTCAACGATTACGCTCTGCGCTGCCAAGACCAAAATTCCGGCCGTGGCCCCGTCGGCCGGGAAGGGGGCCGCAAAGGTTGGGTCGCCACTGTAGTGAAGACCGTACAACAGTATGGTGTTATTGGCGATCGTGATGAAATTGCAGGTATCGGAAGCGCCGTCTGGCGTGCAAGAAATTCCGGCTTGCGGGCAGCGTAGAATGTTGTTCCCGGTTATGATGATGGCGTCGGACTGAAGAACGCGGATCGGCGTGGCCGAAGAGAGCGTATCGCGGATCGAATTGTTGGAGATGATGCCGCGATTTGCTTTCACCAGGGTTGGAAATGTAATTGGATCGTCGGTCACGAAATGAGCCTCGGTCACCGCGCAACACACGTCATCCGAAATGCGCAGGCAATCGTTGCCATGAATGATGAACTCCGACGCTCCATTGCTCATCTGAAAACCACCACCGCTCAAATCGGTGATGCGGTTGTATAGGATGCGGATGTTCTTGCAGTTGAACAACCAAACGGCGTTGAGCAGATCGTGGATATCGCAATTTTGAATGAGGATATTGTCGCAGGCACCATAGATGGCAAAGTTTGCCTGGGCGCGGGGAAGCGCATCCCCTTTGATCTCGATGTCCTGAAACGTCAGATTGTTGGCCGCAACATGGAATACCGGCGTCGATCCGGCTCCCGATAGCCCATCGCCGCGCAGCCAGACGCCGCCACCATTATTCGACGTGAAGGTAATATCGGGCTGATCGATGATCAGGGTGTCGGTGCGCTGATACATCTTGTCGAGGATGACTTTGCCACCGCCGCGCACGCCGAGATAGGCCACACAGGCCCTGAACGCCGCATCATTGGCGGTAGTTGCGGTTGGGCTGCCGCCCATCGTCTCTGGCGTTATGACGTTGCCCTGCAGTTCCCACCACTGCCCGTCTGCCGACTGAAAGTGCCAGGCCTGGACCGGAGAGGGCGTCGAGATGCGGGCATATGTTGCCGCGCCACCATCGCCCACCGAAGCATAGCCGCGCAGTTGGATTGTTGCCCCGCCGCCCAGTATGGTGGTGGCAATTGCCGTCGCACGGGTGTCAAAAGCAACCGGCGACCACACCCCGCTCTGCCGACCATATTGCACGCCACCAGTTGGCGCGTCGGCGATGCCGGAGGCCGCACCGCCGAGCAGATGCGATGGAACCAGAACGTAAACGCCGGTCGCCGAGTCGAAGGTGAGGATAAAACTCGTCGGGCTGGTGGGAATGGCAGAGATCGAACTGAGATCGCTCCAGTCAGTATCAATTGTGACGGTGCCATGCGCCTTGGTCACTTCAATGCCAACGCCGCCGACGATGTTGCCGGGGAAGCCGACGACCTGCCGCAGCCTGATGACCGGCATGCTCATCGCGCCACCACTCCCGCCGCGATCGGTAGCGTGCCGATCAGGGCCTGGCCGGTCTCGTCGTCATCGCCGATGGTGATGCCGAGGTCGTAGGTGCCGGGGCAGAGGTTGGTCATCTCGCTGCGGGCAAAAGTCACGATAAAGGTTCCGAGGTCGACCACCGTGATCTTGCCGTTGTCGATGGTCGCCGAGAGAACGGCGCGACAATCGGTCGGATGCTTGACCTCGAAGATGATGGTCTTGTCGGTCAGGTCGAGCAGTTCGTCGGTATCGTCGTCGACGATCTGAAACTCGCGCTGGAAGGTTGCGCGGTTGGATTGTGCCTCAAGGCGTCCAAAGTCCATGGCTACAGCTTCACGTAAAACGTGCCCATCATGGTGCGCGGCGTGTTGTTGTGCCCGGCGCCAGAGCCGACAGTGGCGGTCGAGAATGTGTGGGTGTGGGATTGGCTCTCGTCGTCGGTGGCGCCACTGCCGCCGGCATTGACGGCGTTCACAACGAAGACGCCGCCGGCGGTTGCCGCAATGGTTCCGCCACCAACCTGATCTAAGAGCGAGCCGCCGCCGTGCGTATGACCGCGGTTGTTGTCGCCCGTCACGCCGGCTCCGGTATGATCGTGCGCCGCCAGTTCGGCGATCGTGAGCGGGTGGGTTATTTCGCCAATGATGCCGGCCGGGGTGGTAGAAACGTAGCGTTCGGTCGGCACGGCACCATAGCCGCCGCGGTAACTATTGCCCATCTCGGACATGCCGCCGATCATGATCTCGCGGAAGTCGAGCGTGGCAATGGTCTTGCCGTTGGTCCAGTCGTTCTCGGCATTGCCAGTGCGACCGCCAGATACCGGGCAGGTTGTCTGGTCATAGGTGCCGTATAGGTACAGGAACAGGAAGTGGCAGTCAGCATTGGCGCGGGTCGCACCGCTGCCGGAATTGCCAACAGTGAGGCCGTTGCTTTTGACCCAGCCGGAGCGGTCAACGCCCGTTGGCAACCACAATATGTCGCCGGTCTGGAAGATTTTGGTGGGGTCAACCGAGGTGCCGCCGCCGCCGCCCCCACCGTCAGACGGCCCGACCACAAGAACAAAGTCCTCGTCGAACTGCACCACCCCGCCGCTGTCGGTCAGCCGGACGTGGATCGAGCCGTCGGCGAAATACAGTTGCGGGATGCGGCCGTCAGAGGCCAGGATGATGGGGTTGGGGTGGACGAGGGTGAGCCCGGTGTCCATGTAGGCGTTCTGCGGCGCGTCAGTCCCGGCGGCGTAGAAATAGAGCCGACCGCCCGACAGCAGGGTGCCGTTGAGCTTGTCGAACTGCTGCGACAGCGAGAGATTGATCGAGCCAGCCATGGGCGCGAGAGTGGCCGAGGGGTCGGTTTGAGCAACGCACCAAGGGGGCCAGATGATCTACGTCGCCCAACTCCTCATCATCTTCGCGGTGGTCGCGGCCAACATCCACTGGGAGGCCACGCCCAACGGCCTAATCCCGGCTGCGGCCGGGGTGGGGTTGGCCTATGCCCTAACCGTTTGGCTGCCGACGCTCTTTCGTCGCCGAAGCATCCCCCTGCAGGATCAGCCTGGCAGCGATGGCACCGGCCTCATTGGAATTACGCGGCAACCCAGCCAGGCGCTGGAGCAGGGCCCCCGACGCTGGATCGGTAATAATCCGCGCTAGGCCGTTCAGGTTTTGACCCAACTGCCATTTGGTCCATTTGTCGTTGACGATACCCAACCACTTATTCGGACTGGCGGCGGTCTTGGCGACCTCGGAGAGGTTTGTGCCGCCGGCCATAAGCTTTAATTCCTCGGCGTTGAAGGCAGTCAGGGAGCCCTTGGCTTGCCGCTCCCCGGTAGCTGCGGCGATCTCCAGCAATTGCTCCATCCCTCGCCAGCGGGCTTGCCCGTTCGGCAGCGCCTCGACGGCGGCCTGTAGGTTGGCGCGCTGCTGCGGGTTGCCGGTCAGGCGCACGGCCAGTTTGGCCCCCAGGGCTTGGTTGCCGCCGGTCTGCAGGTTGGTCGCCGCATCATTCAGGGTGTATTCGATATGGGAGCGAACCAGTTGGCTCGCGGCACCTGGATTGCGCGCGGCTACCGCACCAACGGCCTCGGAGATTTGCCGCTCGTTGGCGGTGGGGTTTTTCGGGAAAAGCGCATTAATCGCATCACGGGTTTTGATGTCGCGGTTGGCAAGTTGGCCGAGCGGCCCGTCCAAGAGCGGTTGCAGGATGCGTCCTCGGAGGTTTTCTTCAACGGCTAGTGCGGTTGTGTATTGGCGCGTCGGATCGCGCACAGCGTTTGCCGCTGCGTCTCGGACGGCCGTTGCGTCCTGTCCGAGCCCGGACGTGATCTGCATGTTGGGGTTCTGATACAGCGGCGAGCGTGAATTGATGGTCTGCTGGTCAAGATACTTTTTGACCTCATTGAGAAAACCGATCGAGTCGTCCGGTAGATGCGCAACGTTCCGGTTTAACTGGACGTTGTTGCGGACAGCCTCGGCCGCCTCGCCATAGCCAGGAATGGCATATACCTGACGCATTTCCTGTGGCGTGAGGCGGACGTTCTCGGCCTGTTGATAAAACGGCCGGGCCTGTGTGTTGATGCCGCCACGCACGTCATTGACTGCGCCCTCGGCGGCCGTTCCGACCTCACGGCCGATGCTGGTGGGACTGGCTGGGCGTGGAGCAATGTTTCCGATTTCCGCCCGCGTGGCTCCCTCTATTTGCTGCGGTCGATCGGCAAAGAAGTTTTGCATCGTAGTCCGCGATTGCGGCGTGCTTTCGAGGATGCGCTGCGTGTCGGTCAGGACCGGACGACCAGTGACCCGACTCAGCGCCTCTGGCCAGGTCAGACCCACGCCGCGGGCCTGTGCGTGGTTGATGAGGAGTTCAGCGCGCTGCACATGCGCCGGGGTGACATAGTCCGGCAGCTGGCTTCGGATGGCGGTAGATGTGGTGCGACCGGGGCTCGCCAGGATGGCCCCTGCTCCTGCCGTTAGGGCCGCAGCCGCGCGGGCATAGGGCTCGATATCTGTGCCCTCTGTGGCCTGCCCTGCGGTTTCTGACGCTGCTCCTGGGATGACCGCTCCGGCGATGACGCGGCGAGCTATGCCGCCGGGACCAGCGAGCGCGGCCGGTAAAAACGATCCGATCGTCTCAGCGTATTTCTCGCCCGTCGTCTGCGGCTTGCGAAACTCGCCGGTATAGTTTTCGATGCCTTTTTGAATGTCGGCAGAACCTGGAATGGCAAACCCCTTTGCCGGATCGATCGGCGGAGGCGCGTCCATCCCTAATTTATCCATCACAAAGCGGGTTGCCGCGTCGATCCCGCGGGCCCCGAGGTTGCTCACATCGCCGGGCAGACCCGCCAATCCGATCGCGCCTTTGGCGAGGCCTACACCGCCAGCCTTGGCTAATCCCAGCGCGGTTGCACCGGCACCGACCTCCGGATAGGCGTCCCAACTGTCGGGAGGATTTGCGTCCTGCGGGCGCACGGTGATCCGCGCCGGGTCAGATGACGGCGGGGTTACCTCGGGGTAGGCACTCCAGTCGCTCACGGGACTTTCCGAATTTTTCCATCCCCAGCAATAAAGGTGTCGCCTCTACGGAGTTGCCCGCGGGCAACGGCGGCATCCGCGTCTGACTGGGTCTTAAAGACGGGCTGCGTTTTTACTGCTTGGGTGCCCTGCGCTGGAGCCTTCGGCAGTTCGGTTTGTAGTTTCGGTATCTTCAGGTCGTAAATTTTGTTGATGCGCTGATCACCGGTCAGCGACTTATCTGCCGCAACCCGCCCAACGTCCTCTTTGTATTTTGACAGGATTTGGAGATTGCTGATGGAGAGTTCTCGGCCTTCTGGCGTGGTCATCAGGCCGCCGAGCGCGCTCTTGAACGCGGTCAACTCGTTCTGCAGCAAGCGCCCCGAGCCGATCGGCCGCAATTGCGGGGAGAAGAAATCGATGGCGCGTTCGTAGGCTTGGATGTCGCTCAAGCCCTTGGTTTCGATGCCGTAATGGCCAAGGAAACTTTGAACTTTCGGAATGATGCCGTAAGGCACCCGTTGCCCAAGCCGCCGGATTTCTTCCAATTGAGCGTCGTGCCCGCGAGCATCGATGCCGCCCTCCACAAATTCTTTGAGGGTCTTGGAAAGTTCCTCGCCCTCCTTCGTGCGTGCGGAGCGCTCGATGCCAGAGTTTTTTTCCTGCCAATCCTCGACAGCCTTGATGGTCTTCTCGGTCTGCTCGCGCCCTTCCTTCGTTCCCATGCCCGATCGCAGGCGCAACCGGGCAAGATATTCGTTAACCCCATTTGCCCCCTTTGCCTGCCAAAACGCCGGAACGGGACTGTTCGGAT
>Ga0210380_10000213_pt1 | contig 29766 bp, 26 predicted proteins | sample PLM4_5_coexredo_FD_155476 | JGI IMG/M metagenome (GOLD analysis project Ga0210380, IMG submission 155476) | Groundwater sediment microbial communities from an aquifer in East River, Colorado, USA - PLM4_5_coex redo | ecosystem: Environmental > Terrestrial > Soil > Riparian zone | place: USA... | reverse complement strand
GACGCCAGGCGAAATGGGCCCGGCTCGCCTGAAGCTGGCTGAGGTAAAGACAACACGTCGGCGGCCACGCCGCCAATCACCGTGAAGAACGGACTTTTCGACCGGTCGTCCCACGTGGCGACTGCGAGGCGGCCTCCCGGTTTCAGTACGCGCCTGGCTTCTAGCAGCGCGCGCGCGATGTCGTCGCAAAACATCAGGCCGTACGTGTTGGTCACCGCGTCGAACGACTCGCCGTCGAACTGCAGGTCATCGGCATCGCGCTCGACGAACTCGACGTTGGCCAGCGCTCTCGCCGCTGCGCGCCGACGGGCCACGGCAAGCATGGCTGGCGAGACGTCGGTTGCCACCACGCGGCCGGTTGATCCGACCCGCGTCGCACCCACCAGGGCTGGGTAGCCCGACCCGCAGGCGACATCGAGTACCCGAGTTCCAGGTCTCCAGACGCCGCTCCGGTCGAACCAGTCCGTGAGCGACGCGAAGTTCCGGACGGTCCACTCGAACCAGGTGTCCCACCCTTCGGCGACGGCATTCCAGTGCCGCAGCTGCTTCTCCTTGACGCTCGACATCGGTGGCGTTCCCGCAGCCGACATCGTCCCACACCGACGCGCCTAGACTCGAACCAGACTGTGGAGGCTCTGGAACGACCGCTTCGGCTTGATGCCTTCCTGGAGCATCGGGTGCACGTACGTCGCGAAGAACTGGTTCGCGTCGTCTTGTGTTTCCCATACCTCCATGACTGTCCAGGAGTCTCCCGATGGCACGATGGCGAAGTGCGCGATGAAGCCTGGCGCTGCGCGGATGGCGTCGCGCAACGCTGTGAGCAACCCGTCGTACCCTTCGCGCGTCTGACCTGGGACGTCTGCCGTCATCAGTACTGCCATGATTCCTCCTCCCGACGGCGTCTCTTCCGTCGGCTGCGCGTTCGAGCATAGACCCGCCGGCCACGGGACCCTCTGTGAAATCACGCAGGTCCTGATCTGCAATAATGCACAGCCGTGGACTGGGACGGTCTGCAGGTGTTTCTCGCCGTCGCCCGCGCGGGCCGCATGTCCGCCGCGGCCCGCCGTCTCGGCGTCGATCACACGACCGTATCGCGACGGCTCGCCGCCCTGGAAGACGAGTTGGGGGTGCCGCTCTTTCACCGCACCGCTGGTGGGTACCTCCTGACGCCGCACGGGCACAGCGCGCTGCCGAACGCCGAGGCGATGGAGCGCGCGGCGCTGGCCGTCGGCGCGCGCGCGCGCGAGGACAGCGGACGAGTGGCAGGCCGCGTCCGGCTGGCACTGGCGCCCGAATTCGCGTCCCACTGGTTCGCGCCACACCTCGGGGCGTTCAGGTCGTCGCATCCGGATATCGACCTGCAGTTGTTGGTCGGCACCCGCCAGCGCAACCTGTCGCGCGGCGAGGCCGAGCTCGCCGTGCAGTCGCCGCCGCCTCGACAGGGAGGGCTTGTCGCGGTTCGCCTCGGTCGCGCCGCGCTGCGCCTCTATGCGTCGAAGGCGTTGGCCGGAGGCAAGCGTCTTCGCATCAGCAGCGCCGAACAGGTGCGAGACTTCCCGTTGCTCGTGTTTATCCCGACCTTCCAGATGCTGCAGAACGCGAAGTGGTTTCAGCCCGTCCTCGCCTCCGCCCGAATCGCGCTCGAGTCAAACAGCACGCACGCGCTGCTTGCGGCGGCCCGGGCGGGTGTCGGCGTCGCCGTCCTTCCACGGTTCGTGGCGCGGGGAGAAGACTCGCTCGTCGAAATGTCTGACGATGTTGCGGTGACGGAGGTCTGGCTGGTGACGCATCCGGAGTTCCGGCGCGACCCGAAGGTACGCGCGACCGCCGACTTCCTCAAGCGGATCAGCAGCGGCCCGAACGGGATGTGTTGAGCCTGCGGTGGCGGCGGCGTTGTGGCTACTTCAACAACGGAATGCTTGCGACGTCGGCCGGCACCGGGAGCGATCGCAGGAACGCGTAGACGTCGGCCAGTTCGGCGTCGCTCATGACCTTGGCGGTGAACGGCGGCATCTGGTTGGTGGGGCGCCTCACGTACCTCAAGAAGTTCGCGAACGGGATGGGCCGCGGGCCGAGCCGCGGCCCGGTGGCCGACGACCCTTGCGCTTCGTAGCCATGGCACTGATAGCACCCGAAGCTGACGAACAGCTTGCGCCCGTTGACGGCATTACCGGGGGGAACCGCCGGTGCTGCCTGCGCCGCGGCAGTCGGCGCCGGCGCCTGGGCCGTCGTCTGAGCTGCCGTCCGAGCGCCAACGGCCATTCCCGCGATCAGCAACGTCGCGACGACAGCGTGTTTTCTCATGTCAACTCCCACTCGTCTGACTCGCCCCACTCGGTCTACCTGGGCTGCGTGACGACGTCGATGAGCGACGGTTCTCCGCGCTTGACCGCCTCGATGGCTCGCTTGATGGCGGGTCCAAGGTCGGCCGGGTTCGTGATCGGCCCCTGCGCGTGGACGCCCATGCCCTGCGCGATCTTGGCGAAGTCGATGTTGGGGTCCTCGATTGTGGTGCCGATGTGGGCGCGGGTGATGCCACGCGTGTGGCGCGCCGACATGCGCTGGAGGTGCATCACTTCCTGGTGATAGGCGCGGTTGTTGTGCATCAGCGCGAGCAGCGGGATGCGGTGGTGTGCTGCCGTCCACCAGACGCCCGGCGCGTACATGAAATCGCCGTCGCCCTGAATGGTCACCGAGAGGCGCCCGTGCTTCTTGTTGGCCAACGCTGCGCCCACCGCGGCCGGCGCGCCGTAGCCGACGCCCGCGCCGCCGGAATCACCGATCCACTGATAGTGCTTGCTGAAGTCCCACAGCCGCATGGGCCAGCCGCTGGGGTTGCCGCTCTCCGAGACGTAAGCCCAGTCTTCGTTCTTGATCTGGGCCCACAGTTCGGCCGACATCCGAGCGGTGCTGATCGGGCTGGCGTCCCACGCATAGGCCGCCTCGGCGCGCGCCCGCTCGAGCGCAGCGAGATTGGCTTCAGCCAACTTCTTTCCGCGCTCGTCGAACAACCGCCGCCGGTCGGCGGTGATGGCGCGCTTGCACGCTTCGATCAGCGCGGGCAGCGTCGCTTCGGCGTCGGCCGCCATCGCGATGTCGACCTCGGGGTAGCGCTGGAAATCCTGGTAGTTGCCCTTCGTGTAGAGGTCGCCGGACGTGATGCTGACGAGTTTCGTCCCCGGCTTGACGATCGACCGCGACGACCGGACGAGCGAGTCGCGGAAGGCGTCGACCGTGCCCCAGAAGTCGGTCAGTTCGAGCCCGAGAATCACGTCCGCGTTGGCGATGAGCTGCCGTCCGCTGCCACTCTGATTGAGCGGATGACGCGTCGGGAAGTTCATCCGCCCGCCCTGATCGATCACCGGCGCCTGCAGCGTTTCGGCCAACTCGATGAGACGCGCCATCCCGGCCGGCGTGCGCGCCGCGCGATCGGCGACGATCACCGGGTTCTGGGCGTTGACGAGCAGGCGGGCCGTTTCGGCGACGGCGCCCGAGTCGCCCTGGGGCGGCGACGTGAGCGTGAGCTTCGGCACCCGGAGCCGCGCCTGCACCTCGGGGGTGATCGGGTCTTCCTGCAGCCCACCGTCGAGGACGACGAGTACCGGCATCATCGGCGGCGTCATCGCGATCTTGTAGGCCCGCACCGCGGACTCGGCGAAGTGGGGCAGCGAGAAGGGAAGGTCGTCCCACTTGATGTAGTCGCGCACCATCGCCGCGGCGTCCTGCACGCTGTGCGCCCACTCCACCCCCGGCCGCCGCATCGTCGCGTCGAGCGAGTTGCCGGCCAGGAGGTAGACCGGCGTGCGGTCGCAGTACGCGTTGTAGATCGCCATGGCGGCGTGCTGCAGTCCCACCGTGCCGTGGACGAGCACCGCCATCGGCTTGCCCTCGACCTTGGCGTAGCCGTGGGCCATCGCCACCGACGATTCCTCGTGGCAGCACGTGATGAACTCCGGCGCGGTGTTGCCGCCGTAGTTGATGATCGACTCGTGGATGCCGCGGAAGCTCGACCCCGGGTTGGCGGCGATGTATTCGAAGTTGAGCGCCTTCAGCGCGTCGACCATGAAGTCGCCGCCCGGGCGATCGGTCGTGATCACCTCGAGGTCCGCCACGGGATCGGCTTCGCGAGGCGCGACCGGCGCCGTGGCCGGACCGCCCGCGGCTTGTGGGGAGGCTGGCGTCTGCGCGCCAGCCGGGGTCGCGCCGCCCACGAGGGCGGCCCCGGTGACGGCCGCGCTTTTGAGAAAGTTCCGGCGATCGACGGAGCCCTGCTTGGCCATCGTAGTGTCCTTTCCTCTCCCTTCCGCCACGCCTTCCGCGGACAGGTCGGCGTAGCTTAGCGCGTCCATCGGCGTTCGCGCCACACGCCCGGGTCCGGGTAATATCGCCCCCTCGCCCAGGTGCCGTGGCCGGTCCGGGCCCAGGAGAAGGATCAATGAGAAAGCTGTTCCTGCTGGTGTGTGTCTCGACCCTGCTTGCCCCGCTCGCTGTTCAGGGCCAGACCCAACAGATCCAGGTGTATGGAGCGTGGCATTGCGGCAACGACTACTGCACCTGGAGTACGCCGCGTACGTTTGCCGAGTTCGACTCGAAGAATCACTGGCTGATCGAGCGCGGAAACGGGAGCAGCGCGCCTTCGGTGAATCTGGTCGTGCTCAGCTTCGTCCACCCGCTTCGTCTGCTGAACAAGACCACCGACACGCAGACGCTTCTTGGCGTGCCCCGAGGCATGACCGCCGAGGTCGTGAAGTACTTCACCGACAACGGCATTCGCGTCATGCTCTCGATCGGCGGCATCACGTACGTCGATGCCTGGAACCAGGCCCTGGCCGCAAATGCCACACAGCTTGGTCTGAACGCCGCGGAGCTGGCCACGAACCTGGGCGTCGGCATCGAGATCGACTATGAGGAAAGCAGCCGCCCGAATCTCATCGGCCTGCAGGCCTTCATCGATGCATATCGCTCCGTGCACCCGTACGATCCGACCGGGATCGATTCCACGGCGCGCCTGACGATCGACCTGGCCGCAGGGGATCGCTGGCTGATTGGCATCACGGAGAAAGCCACCAAGGACTGGCTGAGGACGAACGCGCCCGTGCTCGACTACGCCAACGCAATGGTTCCTGCACGCCAGCCCGGCAGCGCCGCCGACGCGATCGCAAACTGGCAGGAGCACATCGACGGCAAACCCCGATACTCGCCGCCCATCCTTCCGCTCGCGCCGGCGAAGTTCACCGGCAGCCTCTTTCTGACAACAGGTCGGAAACCGATAGCGGAGTGCACGAACTTTAGTGCCTCGCTCCAGAAATCAACCGGCAGCTACGTCCAGTCCGCAAAACCAAGTGGTGCAGGCACGACGTCAGGGATGCTTGGGTACATGTTCTGGGCCGCCGAATGCCAGGGAACGCGAACCGTCTGCACGACGCCGCCAAGTGGCACCTGCGAAGGCGGGGTCGGTGAAGGCGCCCGGAGCTACGGAGTCAGCATTCCGATGCTGCCGCTTCGCCAGCAGTAGCTCGCGGCCTGCCTCGCCAGAGCTGGAGCCATCTCATCGAATCGGTGCGGCTCGCGGCCTGTCGATTTCGAGGGTGGCCGTTCGACTACGAGGCAGAGAGGAGCAACGACGTGCGATTCATGATGATGGTGAAAGCGGACAGTCGGACCGAGGCCGGCGTGCTGCCTACGCAGCAAGACCTCGAAGCCATGGGCAAGTACAACCAGGAGCTGATCAAGGCGGGCGTGCTGCTCGACGGCGCCGGTCTTCAGCCGAGCTCGAAGGGCGCGCGGGTGGCGTTTCCGGGCGGCGCACCGCGGGTGACTGACGGCCCCTTCGTCGAAACCAAGGAGCTGCTGGCGGGCTACTGGCTGATCCAGGTGAAATCGAAGGAAGAAGCGATCGAGTGGGCCAAGCGCATCCCTTTTGCGCATCTGCCCGGCGACGGGCGCGTACCTGAAGTCGAGGTGCGGCAGATGTTCGAAGAGTCGGACTTCGCCGAGGCGGCGCCAGCCGCCGCCGACACGCGAGGACACCGATGAAACTGAACGCCTACCTGAATTTCAATGGACAGTGCGCCGCTGCCTTCACGTTCTACGAGAAGTGCCTGGGCGGCCGGATCGACATGATTCAGACCTTCGGTGAGTCGCCGGCGAAGGATCACATGCCGGCCGAGTGGCACGACAAGGTCATTCATGTCCGGCTCGTCGTCGGCGACCAGGTGCTGATGGGATCCGATGCGCCGCCGCCCCACTTCGCCGCTGCGCAGGGCATGAGCGTGTCGATCGGCGTCACGTCGCCGGAGGAGGCAAAGCGGATCTTCGACGACCTCGCGCAGGGCGGGAGGATCACCATGCCGTTCGAGAAGACCTTCTGGTCGCCCGGTTTCGGTATGGTCGTCGATCGCTTCGGCACGCCGTGGATGGTCAACTGCGAGCCGCCGGCCGCCAGATAGGCGCCTGAGGCGTGTCTCGCCGCAGCCGACAAGCACGGCGGCGAAGGCGCAATTGCGCGGGTGCACCGAAGATGATGTGATCGGTCGCTGTGGAAGCGACCGATGCCCTGCGCGACAAGGTCTCGGCGGTCTATGTCGCCGAGTCGCGTCGCGTGCTCGCGACCTTGATTCGCGTGCTCGGCGACTTCGACGTGGCCGAAGAGGCGATGCACGACGCATTCAGGGCCGCGCTCGAGCAGTGGCCGCGTGACGGCGTGCCTGCCAACCCTCGCGCGTGGCTGGTGTCGGCGGGCCGGTTCAAGGCGATCGACGGGCTGCGTCGCCGCGCACGATTCGATCAGCTGGACGAGGCGGGCCCACGAGCCGAGATCGCGGTCGTTGACGAGCACGCGTGGGCCGACGACGAGAGCGTCGACGACGATCGCTTGCGGTTGATCTTCACGTGCTGCCATCCGGCGCTGGCGAGCGACGCCCAGGTGGCGCTGACGCTTCGCGAGGTCTGCGGCCTGACGACGGAGGAGATTGCGCAGGCGTTTCTGACGCCGGCGCCCACGCTGGCGCAGCGGATCGTCCGCGCCAAGGCCAAGATCCGCGACGCCCGCATTCCGTATCAGGTGCCCTCGGCTGCCGAGCTGCCCGCGCGGCTCGACACCGTGCTCCGGGTGATCTACCTGGTGTTCAACGAGGGATACGCCGCCTCGTCTGGTGCTCGCGTGACGCGACACGATCTCTCGGCTGAGGCGATTCGTCTCGGACGTCTGTTGGTGGATCTGCTGCCGCAGCCCGAGGCGCTCGGCCTGCTCGGACTGATGCTGCTGCACGAGTCGCGCCGCGCCGCACGGTCCTCTCCGTCCGGCGACCTGATCCTGCTGGAAGACCAGGATCGCTCGTTGTGGAATCGCGACCAGATCGCGGAAGGGATTCGGATGGTAGAACGAGCGCTCGCAACCCGGGCGGCCCCCTACGCTATTCAGGGGGCGATCGCGGCCGTGCACGCGGGGTCGGCCAATGCCGCCGCGACCGATTGGGAAGAGATCGTCGGCCTGTACGACGTGTTGTTGCAGATCGATCGATCTCCGGTGGTTGAACTGAACCGCGCGGTCGCCCTCGCCATGCGCGACGGTCCTGAGGCGGGCCTGGCCATCGTTGACACGCTGCTCGCCGCCGGCGAGCTGTCCGACTACCGATTTGCCCATGCCGCGCGCGCCGACTTGTGCCGCCGCCTTGGCCGGCGAGACGCGGCGCGTGTGTCTTATAAACGGGCGCTCGCGCTGACGCGGCAAGCGCCCGAACGCCGGTTTCTCGAGCGACGGATCGCCGAGCTTGACGCCCCGCCGCGCTCACCTGCTGGAGACGTATGAAGTATCTGTGCCTGGTGTACATGGAGGCCGACAACCTGCACGCCGTTCCGGACCGGGAATGCATGGCGTGTGGCGACGGCCTGAGAGAGCGCGGTGTGCTCGTGGCCGCCGAGGCGCTTCAGCCGATCGAGACCGCGACCACGGTACGGGTACGCAACGGGCGCGTCTCGATCACCGACGGTCCCTTCGCCGAGACGAAGGAACAGCTGGCGGGCTTTTATCTCATCGAGGCCGCGGATCTGAACGAGGCGATTGCCGTGGCGTCGAAGATCCCGCCGGCGCGCGCGGGCAGCATCGAGGTGCGCCCGGTCAGACAGCTGCATCCAGATATCGGCATCTGACCTCTGGGCACTTACGCTGTCACGACGATGGCGCTGCAGGTGCGGCTTCCGCTCCGGCGGTAGCCGTGCGGGACGGTCGAGTCGAAGCACATGGCGTCGCCGGCGTCGAGCACGTGTTCGTCGTCGGCGATGCGCACGGTCAGCGCTCCGGTGAGAACGTAGAGGAATTCGGCGCCGGCGTGATCGTGCAGACGCAGCTTGTCTGGCGCCATCCGCTGAAACTCCGCGTAGTACGCGTTGAACCGCCGTTCCACTGCCGGGTAGTCGAGCGATTCGAAGAAGAAGGCGCTGTCGCGCGCGCCTTCCCGTTCGGGCAGGCGCACGCGCTGGCCCTTGCGCACGACCGCGACGAACGGTTTCTCGCGCGCGCCCGAGAAGAAGAACTCGAGTCCGACACCGAACACCAGCGCGACGCGCAGCAGCGTGGGCAGCGTGGGGAACAGGCGGCCGCGTTCGATCTTCGACAGGAGCGCGGGTGAGAGCCCCGTGTGCTTTCCCAGCTCGACGAGGCCCATTTTCTTCTTCAGCCTGAGCTTTCGAACCGTCTCTCCGATCGCGTAGGCGGCCAGGCCGCGCTCGAGCGTCGCCGACAGCATTGCGCCCTCGTTTCTTTCCTGACAGTCAAATTCTTCGCGAGCGTTGTCTCCTCGCTCACACGACTTTCACGATCCCGTCGATTTTACTTGTAATCAATTGTATGTGCATTACATTCAAAGCCTGGATGCCCGGAATGACCCGGGCGCCCTGTGTGAAGGAGAGAGACATGTTGAAGATGCTTGCTGTGGGAAGTCTGGCGGTCCTGATGACGGGTGTTGCGTCAACCGCGCGTGCCGCCGACATCGTTGACACCGCGGTGGCCGCCGGTTCGTTCAACACGCTCGCGAAGGCGCTCGACGCCGCTGGTCTGGTGCAGACCCTCAAAGGCGCTGGGCCGTTCACGGTGTTTGCGCCGACGGACGAGGCGTTCGCCAAGCTGCCCGCGGGCACGCTCGAAATGCTGCTCAAGCCGGAGAACAAGGCGAAGCTCCAGCGCGTGCTGACCTATCACGTCGTCTCCGGGAAGGTGATGGCGTCAGCCGCCGTGAAGCTGTCGTCGGCCAAGGCGGTGAGCGGCGACACGATCGCAATCAGCACGAGCAACGGCGTCATGGTGGACAACGCCCGCGTCGTCAAGACCGACATCGAGGCGAGCAACGGCGTCATCCACGTGATTGACGCAGTGATGATTCCGAGCGGGCTGTAAGGCGCCATGGACGGACACGTCCTGATCACCGGCGCCTCCGGCTACATCGGCGGCCGTCTGCTTCGAACGTTCGAAGCAGACGGCCACGCCGTTCGTTGCCTCGTGAGACACCCTGCGCGGATGGGCCCTACGCGGCCGACAACGGAGGTGGTCGAGGGTGACGTCCGCGACGAGGCGTCGCTCGACCGCGCCCTGAAAGGCGTCCACTCTGCGTACTACCTCGTGCACTCGATGAGCGCGGGACCCGACTTCGCTGGGATCGACCGGCAGGCCGCCGCCACCTTTGGCCGGGCGGCGTCACGAGCCGGCGTGCGGCGCATCGTCTACCTTGGCGGGCTCACCGAATCGGCCCACTCCCGGTCGGCTCACCTGCGAAGCCGGGCCGAGACCGGCGCCATTCTCCGGGCGAGCGGCGTTCCGGTGGTGGAGTTTCGCGCGTCGATTGTGATCGGAGCGGGGAGCCTCTCGTTTGCGATGATCCAGGCGCTCGTCGAGCGGCTGCCCATCATGGTCTGTCCGTCGTGGGTCGGCACCTCTACGCAGCCCATCGCGATCGCGGACGTGCTGGCCTATCTCGACGCGGCGCTCGGTCTGCCCGACGGCGTCAGCGGCGTCTTCGAGATCGGGGGCCCCGAAGTGGTGTCGTACGGCGACGTGATGCGCGCCTACGCCCGCCTTCGCGGACTGCGACGCCTGTTGTTGCCGGTGCCCGTGTTGACGCCGTATCTCTCGGGCCTGTGGCTCGCGCTCGTCACGCCGGCGCAGGCCCAGGTCGGCCGCGCGCTCGTGGAAGGGCTCAGGGAAACGACGGTGATTCGGTCGACCAGGGCCCGCGACGTCTTTCAAATCAAGCCGACGCCGTTGTCCACCGCCATCACGACGGCGATCGAAGACGGCGCCCGCGCGCGCCGGAAACAGGATACGAGGACGGTGGTTGTCTGCGCGCCCCCGGCGCGGGCGTTTGCGCCCATTCGACGTATCGGCGGCGGCACAGGTTGGTACTTCGGCAATATGCTCTGGGCCGCCCGGGGCTGGGTGGACCGGTTGATGGGCGGCACCGGGATGCGCCGCGGACGTCGCGATGCCGACGCGTGCGCGCCGGGAGACACGATCGACGGGTGGACGGTCGAGGCGTATGAGCCCGACCGCCGGCTGCGTCTTTCGGCCGACCTGAAACTGCCCGGTCGCGGCTGGCTCGAATTCGAGGTCGCGCCACTCGAGAACGGCACGAAGGCAACCATTCGGCAGACGGCAACGTTTGACCCGCGTGGGTTGCTGGGCCTGGCGTACTGGTACGCCATCCTTCCCGTCCACAATCTGATGTTCGGGGGCATGCTCGATCGGATTGCGCGCGCGGCGTCGCGAACCTGTCGATGACGGTGCTAGCGTTGCTCATGGCGTTGACGGGCGATTCCACCAACCTCCGGCAGCAGGAACCGGTGCGGACGGTCGCCTCGGTGGACCTCGACCGGTATCTCGGGACGTGGTACGAAGTCGCCCGTCTGCCGAACAGGTTCCAGCGTTCCTGCGTCGGCGACGTCACGGCCACTTATGCGAAGCGGCCCGACGGCCGCATCGACGTCGTCAATCGATGTCGTACGCAGGAGGGCAGCACGATCGAGGGAGTCGGGGTCGCACGGATCGTAGACCTGGAGTCGTCGGCCCGGCTGAAGGTTCGCTTCGCGCCTGCGGTGCTCTCGTTCCTGCCGTTTGTCTGGGGCGACTACTGGGTGATCGGCCTTGCGGACGACTACTCGTGGGCTGCCGTCGGGTCGCCGGATCGCAAGTATTTGTGGATGCTGGCGCGCATGCCGGTACCCGACGTCGGGCGATTCGACGCGTTTCTGGCCGTAGCTCGCGACAATGGGTTCGAGGTGGGTCGCCTCACGAAGACGATCCACACGATTCCGTCGATCGAGGCCGGTGTGGCCCCGCCGTGAAGCGGAAGGTCGTGGTGAACGACCGGATGCAGCGCGGCTACGTGTACTATCGCACCGCGCCGGCCGGCCGGAACTTCGCTTCCGGCTTCGCGCCGCAGTTGACGCCGAAGCAGATGCTGCGGCTCGGCGTGTTCGGCGGGAAGTACATGACCGACTGCTGCGCCGAATTTCCGGCGAGCTGGTTCAGCCAAGCCAAGCTCAGTCGTTCGCGGCGCGACCGGCGGCTCAACCATTTCGGTGTCAACGCCTCGCTATCGCTCGCCCAGTGGCGGCGCAAGGGCTGGATCCGACCCCAGGATCCGCGCGGGTGGTTTCAGTGGTATTGCCGCTACTACATGGGTCGGCGGTCGGCCGACGATGCGCGACAGATCCGGCGGTGGCGAGCGATCGCGCGCCACGTCGCCGCGATCAGGAAAAACTGCGAGCGGGGCGACCTCGACTGTCGCCGGCGGCAGCGACAGGCAGTGCTGCATTGGGCGTATGACAGTCGGAAGCTCTGACGAGCGGCCTATTCGTGTCGGGATTTCGTCGTGCCTGCTGGGCCAGCAGGTTCGCTACGACGGCGGCCACAAGCGCGACTCGTTCCTGGTCGATACCTTCGGTGCGTTCGTCGAATGGGTGCCGGTCTGTCCCGAGATGGAGTGCGGCTTAGGCGCGCCGCGGGAATCGATGCGGCTCGTGCGCGTGGGCAAAGAGATTCACCTGGTCACCGTGAAGACGGATGTCGATCTGACCGATCGGATGCGGCGGTTCGCGCACAAACGTGTGGCCCAGCTCGCCTCCGAAGACCTGAGCGGCTACGTGCTGAAGAAGGATTCGCCGAGCTGTGGCGTGGAGCGCATCAAGGTGTACGACAGCCACGACGTGCCCACCAGGTCGGGGCGGGGAGTGTTTGCGGGCGCGCTGATCGACGCATTGCCACACCTGCCGGTCGAGGAGGAAGGCCGACTGTCGGATCCGAGGCTGCGCGAGAACTTCGTCGAACGCGTGTTCGCATACTGGAAGCTGCGCGGACTCTTCAGCGGCACATGGAGCGCCGGCGCGCTCGTGCGGTTTCATACCGCGCACAAGCTGACACTGCTGGCGCATTCGCCGGTGGCCTATCAGGAGCTAGGGCGTCTGGTGGCGCGCCTGCGGGCCGTTTCGCGTGCGCAGATGCGTGAGCAGTACACGGCCGCGTTCATGGCGGCGCTCACGGTCATCTCCACGCCCAGACGTCACACCAACGTCCTCCAGCACATGGCGGGCTATTTCAAGGACGTGCTGGATTCAGACTCGAAGGCGGAGCTGGCGGCGTCCATAGACGACTATCGACAGGGGCTCGTGCCCCTGGTCGTGCCGCTCACCTTGATCCGGCACCACGTCCGGACACACGACGTGACCTACCTGGCCGGGCAGGCGTATCTTGCGCCGCATCCGAAGGAACTCATGCTCCGCAACCACGTCTGAACGGCTGCGGCACTCCGGTTAGAGGCCGCGTTCGACAACGTGGCAGAGGATGTGTTCGATCGCGAGGTGCGCTTCCTGGATATGTGCGGTCGAGATCGCGGGTACCCGGATCGCCACGTCCCCCATCCCCGCCAGGTCGCCGCGGTCGCCGGTCAGCGTGATCACGCGGAGGCCGCCTCGTCGCGCCTCGTCCACCGCCGCTACGACGTTGCGTGACGATCCGCTCGTGCTGATACCGAGCAGGACGTCGCCCGGCCGACCAAGCGCCTGGACCTGGCGCGCGAACACGCCCGAGAAATCGACATCGTTCGCGTAGGCCGTGAGCAGCGACGTGTCGGTCGTCAGCGCCAGCGCCGGCAGGGCACGGCGATCGAAGTCGGCCGTCAGGCGATTCACCAGCTCCGCCGCCATGTGCTGCGCGTCGGCGGCGCTCCCGCCGTTGCCGCAGATCAGCAGCGTGCCTCCGGCCTTGAACGCCTCGGCGATCATCGCCGCGGCGCGCTCGATGTCGTGCGAACAGCGTTCGGCCGTGAGCCGCTTGATCTCGGCGCTCTGTGTCAGGTGGTCTCGGATGAATGTCTGGACACCGGTCATCGCACGTTCTCGGGAGCGGCAACTATAGTCCACTACAATGCGTCGATGCGCGCGTCGCTGGTGACGACCGCGGGGTCCGCCCGCTCTGCGTTCATCGACATCGCGCGTGCGATCGCCGTCCTGATGATGCTGCAGGGTCACACCCTGCACGCTGTGCTGTCGAACGACGTACGAACGGGTCCGCTATACCTGCTCTGGTCGTTCGCGCGCGGCCAGACCTCCTGCACATTCCTCCTGCTCTCGGGCTTCGTCTTCACGCTGGCGACACATCGCCATTGGACCGATCGCGCGGTGGCGAGGGCGGCCCTGCCCAGGCGCCTGCGCCGCTTCGCCTTTTTCCTGATGCTGGGCTACGCGCTGCACCTGCCCACCAACCGGATCGGCAACCTCCTGGCGGTGAGCGACGAGGCGTGGCGAAGCTTCGTTGCGGTGGATGTGCTCCAGTGCGTGGCGGTGATGCTGATGTTGCTTCAAGGCCTGGCGTTCGCTACGCGGGGGCCGCGACGATTCGCCGTCGCCGCCGCGCTGGCGTGCGTCGCGGTCGTGTGCCTGACGGCGCAGGTCTGGAGAGTGGACTGGACTGCGCAGCTGCCGATGGCGATGGCAGCATATTTCTCACCGATGACCGGGTCCCAGTTCCCGCTGTTCCCGTGGGGCGCGTACATCCTGTTCGGCGCAGTGCTCGGCGAGTTCTACATCAGGACACCCGCCTCGGGTTTCAACGTGTTCGCCAATCGCGCGCTGCTCGGCGGCGGCTTCGTGATGCTCGGTCTCTCGTACGCGGTGTCGCAGATGCCGCTGCAGCCGTTTGGGCCAACCGACTTCTGGACGACGAGCGCGAGCCTGTTCTTCATGCGCACCGGCATCGTGCTGCTCGTCCTGAGCGTCGTCGCGCACATCAGCCGCGCGCGGCCGCAGCCACACCACGTGCTGCAGGCGCTGGCGCAGGAGTCGCTGACGATCTACGCCGTGCACTTGTGCCTCGTCTACGGGTCGGTGTGGAACATCGGCCTGTACCAACTTGTCGGCCAGCGACTCGCACTCGCTCCGGCGCTGGGGATCACGGCGTCGATGTGGGCCGCCATGGTGTCGCTCGCCGTGTGGTGGCAGTGGTGCAAGCGGCACAGGCCGCGAGCCGCCCGATGGACCCGCGTGGCGCTGGGCACCGTCCTTCTCGCGCGGCTCGTCTAGCCCGCGAGCCGACAACTGTCGGCCTCCATCGCAGGGGCGGCAATGGCAAAGATGTACTCAGCCAGTCGCAAAACGTAGCGCCGGTGCGCTGCCCCAGCCACGCGTGGGTGGCCGGCCGGGTCGCGTCGGGGTCGACCCGACCCGACAACCCCATGCCCTCGTTGCATTTAGAGCCACGTCACGGGACCGAGTCCTTCCATTCGTGGGCGGGGCCAATGCTGGCCACCGGCATGCAATTCACCCTCTCATGACTCAACAGGTTTTCACACGGCTTGCGGTGGTCATCGTCGCGGCGGGGCTGATCGCCGGATGTGGAGGCAGCAGTGACTCGACGGTGCCGTCGACGGCGCCGTCTCCTGTTGCCACCCCGACGCCGTCGCCCTCACCGACGCCGTCTCCGACGCCACAGCCCTCGACATCGGGCTGCACGGCCACCGTGAGCGGCCTCCCCTCCTCGGTGGCGGCTCCGTCCGGTCACTATCCGTTTTCGATCACCACCGGTCCGACCTGCGCATGGAGCGCGCGGACGGATGTCGACTGGGCTGACGTCGCGCCCGGTTCCGGGCAGGGCAGCGCGAGTCTGCTGCTCAACGTCAACGAGAACATGAATCGGGACCCTCGGACCATCACCGTGACGGTCAACGGTCAGTCATTTCGGATCGTGCAGCAGGTGCCCAGCTGCACATACAGCGTGGAGCCCAAGAAGCTCGATCTCGGCGGTCTGGCCGGCGGCGTGGTGGTCAATTTGACCACGGGCAAAGACTGTCCGTGGAGTGCGTCGGCCAGCGAAAGCTGGATCCATGTCGTCACGCCGAGCGGCGCCGGAAGTGCCGAAGTGACGTTCCAGCTGGACACGAATCCGAATGGCAGCCTGCGGACGGGCTACGTCACCGTGGCGGGTCTGCGCATCGACGTGACACAGCAGCGGAAGCCGTAGGAGGCTACTTCTCCGACTCGGCGAGCAGCCGCGTGAGATGTTGCTGCCAGACCACCGGAATCGAGTGCGTGCCGTGGCCGCGTGTCTGGTCTGTGACGGGCACGAGCACGAACCGCCCGCGGGGGACGCGCTTGATCGCGCGCTCCATGAGGCCCAGCTCGGGCGGGTTCACGAAGTCATCGGCCGAGTTGATCGCCACGAGCGGCGCCTTGATCGACTCGAGCTTCGATGAGGGGTCGTAGTCGCGCGACGCCGCGTACCTGTAGATCGTGTCATTGGCGTCGGCGGTCGCGAGCTGTGCCTTGACCTGATCCTCGAGAAACTTCTCTGCGGCTGCGCCGGTCGGGTACTGCTTCTGCCACTGCAGGGGCGAGCTGCCGGCGAGCATCGAGATGTAGAGCGCGTTGACGAGCCCGCGCGGCTGCTTCGTGTAGTTGCCGTTGTTCCACTCGGGGTCGTTCTTGATCGCGTTGATGATCATCGTCCGGTAGATGCGGTTGCGTCCGGCGACGGCGACGGGGTTGCTCGCCAGTGGCATCAGCGCGTCCATGAAGTCGGGATAGGTTTCGCCCCACATCCAGGCGTGCATCGCCCCCATCGAGGTGCCGAGCAGCAGCCGCAGGTGCGTGACGCCGAGCTTCTCGGTGAGCAGGGTGTGCTGCGCCGCAATCATGTCCTGGTAGGTGTAGTGCGGAAACGCCGCGCGCAGGCCATCGCTCGGCTTGCTCGACCCTCCGGAGCCGATGGCGTCTGGCAGGATCAGGAAGTGCGTGTTGCCGTCGAGCGGCTGCCCGCGCTCGAAAAGCTGCCCGGCGAAGGCCGGGTCGAGGAAGTTGGCGCTCGTGCCGCTCGTGCCGTGCAGGAGCAGCACCGCGTTCACGACCATGCCGGCCGCGTTGCGCCGCGGCGTCCCGATCGTGCGGTAGTGGAGGCGAAGCTCGGGAAGCGTTTCGCCGCTCGCGAACCGGAAGTTCCTGATGACCTGATCCGCTTCGACGGGTGTCGGGTAGGTCGCCGCGAGCGCGGGGCTCCCTCCAACGACCAGGGATAGCACAACAGCGGGCGCAAGCTTCATCGGCGTCTCCTACGATGAAATACTATGGCCAAACATATGTCGCGATCGTGGGTGACCACTGTGGCTGGAATAGGCGTCTGGCTGGGCGCGGTTTCGGGGCTCGTCGTCGGGCCGGCGTCGGCGCAGGCGGGCCGAAGCGTCTGGGACGGGGTCTACACCGACGATCAGGCTATGCGCGGGAAGAAGTTGTACGTCGAGAGCTGCGCGAGCTGCCACCAGGAAGGGCTGCAGGGCGCCGATTTGGCGCCAGCGCTCAAGGGCGAGGAGTTCGTGCTGAAGTGGTCCGGCTTTTCGGTGCAGGACCTCTTCACGACGGTCTCGACGACGATGCCCGCGGACAATCCCGGCAAGCTTAGTCCCCAGGAGAGCGCCGACCTCCTCGCCTATGTCATGCAGGTCAACAAGTTTCCTGCCGGTCGCGACGAGCTGAAGACCGACGCCACGGCGCTCAAAGCGATCGCCATCGCCCCGAAGCCTTAAGCCCGTTCACTTCGCAAGCGGGTTGGGGCGAAGCTGCAGCTTGATCGCCTTGGCCCTCGTGCCTTGTCCGCCTTCGAGATGCCACGGCGTGCGATTGGCCGACGTCGTCCAGAGCGCCTTGCCCTTCCATCCCGCGCGCGGGTCATCGAGCCGGCCGTCGATCTGCTTGACGAAGAACCCCATCGGGTAGGGCACGCGCAGCGTGATCCACTTCCCATCCTTGAGAAAGAGCAGCGAGTCGGAGAGGTTGCCGGTGGCGATCGGAATGTTCCTGCCCAGGCCGAACATGTCGTACTTGTCCACCCAGTTGTAATAGTTCGAGTCGGCCGCGGCCGATTCGGGATTGCCCTTGAAGTTCGGGCCCGGCACCGGATAGAACGACCAGCCTTCCGGACACTGCTGTCCCGTCGCCTGCGGCCCGTTCAGCGGTCCCTTGCACTTTCGTCGATCGAAGCTGGCGTAATGCCCGCTGGCGAGCACCGTCCAGAAGACGCCGTCGGCGTCTACGTCCATGCCGCGCGGGTTATATCCCGCGCCGGGCACCCGGCCGTACGGCACCTCGTAGATTTCGGCCAGCGTCGTCATCGGCGGATTGGGGCCGGGGATGACGTGCACTGCGGCGCCGGGGAACGCGTTGACGTTGCCCCAGACCGTGCCGTCCACCGGGCTCACCGCGATACCGTAGAAGCTGGCGTCGATACGTTTGTCCTTCGTGGGATCGACCGGATCGTCCGGCTCCACCCAGGCGTCCTGCCTGCCGTTGCCGTTGGTGTCGAGGATGAGCGGCGCCCAGCCCTGCGCCTTCTGCTGGTCGCCCGTCTCGTCGAGCACCTTCGTGTTGATCCATCCCGCCACGCCGCCCTCGCCCGACCAGAGCGTGTTGTCGGCGTCGTGCGCGAAGTTGAGATGGAACGTGCCGAAGCAGGTGTCGATGGCCGTGAACGTCTTCGTGCTCGGGTCGTAGACCGAGTACTGCCGGCTGCTCGTGTTGAGCGGGAAGAGCTTCGCGGACGGATGCGCCGATCCTGCCTTGCAGAACGCCGGGTTGGCCGCCGGCCGAAGGCGCGAGGTGTTCCAGAGCCTGCCCTTCTGATCCATCACGTTGCTGTGCGTGATGACCTTGCTCGTCCAGTACGCCTCGTCGCCCCAGTACGGCGATCGTCCTCCGACGCGCTGCACCACTGGAGGCAGTGCCGCATCGATCACGGGGATCGTCAGCTGCGTCGCGACGTTCGTGCGCGGGTCGAGAATGCTCATGTGGTCGGAGCTCATCTCGTGGACGCCGTAGAGAGGACCGTTGGCGTTGACGGTGGGATTGCGCTTGTCGCTAGCGACCGAGTCGTGAAAGTACTCGCGGGGGTCGGCCCAGTCCCATTGCGTGATGACGATGTTGCGCTCGACGCCCTGGGGCCGCGGCGGGGCCTCGCGCGGGAACTCGCCGCCGGCGATGCGATCGGTCCAGTCCGCGTACATCTTCAGCACGCGCTCCTTGCCGAACTTGTTGGTGTAGGCGTACATGTTGCCGCCACCGTCGATGCCCGACTTGAGCCGCGCGTCCCACGCAGCCACTGAAGAGGCGAAGGTGCCGAGGCTCGGTGGGATCTCCCGTGTTGCCTTGTTGCCGATCTGGTGACACGGCGTGCAACTGCTCGTCTTGATGTTGTTGATCCACTGGGCCTGGCTTCGCATCGCCTGCGAGATACCGTTGCCGTTGGGGCCGGTGCCGGGGAATTCGGTCTTGTCGGGCAGGTTCACCAGCGCGTACCAGTAGTTGGCCGGGTAGTACTCGGCGGCCGCCTTTGGATTCGGCGCGAGGACCGCCGTGAGGTTCAGCGCGCGGCCCGGCGCGCTCTTCACGCGGGGCGAATCGACGAGCCCGTATCCGCGCACCCAGATGTCGTAGTTCGCCCGGGGGAGGTCGGGCACCACGTAGCGGCCCTGGTCGTCGGTGACGACGGTTCGGCTCATTTTCGTGGGGAGATCGACCGTCTCGGCAATGACCCAGACACCGGCCTCCGGACCACGGGCGCTGGCGACGACGCCGCCGATGTCGTCGCCGTCGATGGCGACCGCGCCGCCGCCCTGCGCCGTGGTCCTGGTCATCGAAACCGCGAGCCACCCGGCAACTGCTATGGACACGACGACTGCCGACGCGCCGCCGCTGAGGCGATTGGGATGTTTCACAGCTACCTCTGCCCTCCGTGTCTCTATGGCCCGTACCTCCGAAAACAACACAGGCCGGCGCTGATTGTAGTGCGATGGCTACTGCCGACTCTACTACCGGCTGCCGACTGCCAACTGCCGAGAAGGCTCCACATGGATTAACACATCGGCCACCCACGGCAGCTCGCGCTTGAGCGTCGCGCGCACGTGACCGCCGATCGCGTGAGAGGCGGCGACGGTCTGGGTGGGATCGACTTCGATGTGCAGGTCGATGTGATACTGCAGCCCGGTCTTGCGCGCGAACACCTTGTCGATACCCCGAACCCCCGTCACCGATTGCGCCACGCGCACGACGTCGTCGGTGAGCTCGGGATGCGGCATGGTATCGACGAGCTCGAGCGAGGCCGTCGCGATGACGCGGATGCCCGTGATCACCACGACGATGCCGACGACGAACCCGCCGTAGTGATCGGCCGCCAGAAACCTCACGGGATCGTGCCTGGCCAGGGCCACCGCAGTCAGCGCCGCGAGCGCCGACAGGATGTCCACGGCATCGTTCCACCCATCTGCGATGAGCGCCGAGCTACGAAGCTGGCGTCCGATGCGGAACTTGACTGACGACATGACGCCCCGCAGCACGATCGCCCCGACGAGCGCAGCGGCTGCGCTCAAGCCGGGCGGCGCATGCCTGGCGCCGATGCCCTGGAGTGACTGATAGCAGATCGCCACCCCGGCGCTGGCAAGGATGACGCCGACGATGAAGGCCGACAGCGTCTCGAAGCGCCCGTGCCCGTAGGGATGATCGGCGTCGGCCGGACGTGCGGCGACGCCCATGCCGATCAGCACGACGCTCGACGCGAGCACATCGCCCGCGAACTCGAACCCTGTAGCCACGACCGCCGTCGACTGCGCCAACAGGCCGACGACGATGTTGGTGCACGCGAGGAGCCCGCTGACGGCCATGCCAGCAACCGCCACGCGACGCGCGGTTCGATACGAGTCGCTCGCGGACACTTGGTTGGTGGTTGCTGGTTGGTGGTTGGTGGTTGGTGGTTAACGGTTGGTCAGGCCGGCACGGGCTCTGGCGCGCGGAGTAGCTCGACGGCGTGGCCGGCGAGCGCGCCGACGCGCGGTCCTGGAGTGATCACGCCGGCGAGATTGAGCGGATCGGCGGCGGCGACCACCAGCGGTGTGCGCGACATCGCCCGGCGCGTGTCGCGCAGCGCCTCGACGGCCGCGGGCAGCGCAAACTGTTCGCCCACGAAGCCGGCCACGAAGCGGCCGCCGCGAATCTCTCCGCGCGCTTCGAGTCGTCGGAACGCGATCAGCAGGTCGCGCCAGGCGGGAGACAGCGCTTCGCGCGCCAGCAGATCACGAAAGACCACGCCCCAGCGGCGCAGCAGGAGCCGGGCGAACGCGTCGACCCTGGCCGCATCCGGAGGGGCGTCGCCGGCGTCGCCGTCCGCGCGCAGCAGCGCCCATCGGCCCGCCGCATGGCGAGGTCGCAGAAGCCGATGCCGGCCTTCGCCCCTACGTCGCTTGGGATCGATCAGCGCGCGCAGGTTCTCGAAGCCGTCCGCCGTGACCAGTCCCGCCGCGGCGAGTTCCCACAGTCCGTCCTCGACCTCGCTCGTGAGCAGTCCGCTCGTCTTGACGATGTCGCGCAGGAACGAGGCGCCGCTGCGAGTCAGGGCCTCGAGCACCGCGCGGCCGCGATGCGAAAGCGCAATACCGGTCTCCTCAGGCGGCCGATGTCCAGCGAGGAGCCATCCGGCATCGTCGCGAAGGAAGAGGGCGACCGGCGCCACGCGCGTGGGACGCACGCGTCGCATCGAGACGTCGGCGGCAAACGCCGGATGCGGCGAGAGGCGCCCCCACATCACTTCGCCCGAGAGGCAGAGCTGATCGAGAAGGTCGGGAGTGTATCCCGCAATTCGCCGGCGAAGGACGTCGGCTTCCCAGCCCGCCGCCGACACTTCGTATCCCTGCAGCTGCGCGATGACCTGGAGCGTGCCCGTCGCTCCGTGCAGTTGGGCACCGGGCGCCGCGTGCTGCCACGTGAAGAGAAACCGCACGAAGTCGGCCGAGCTGACGGGCGCAATTTCGCTGCGAAGACGCCCGAGCGTCAGCCGATGGATGCGTGCGAGCAGGCGTCGGTTGCACCACTCGATGTCGCTGTCGGGCGTCTGCGCGCTCGGCGTGAAGCGGCCGCGGAGAATTTGTCCGTCCGATTCGAGGTGGAGCAGCGCCGCATCGACGACATCGCGCGCGAGCGCAAGTCGCGCCGTCAGGGTCGCCGCGGTCGTCGGTCCGGTTGCCTCGAGCCAGCCACGCAGGACGTCGGACGCCGCCGCCTCGCGATCGGCAGGGATCGGCCGTTCGTACGACGCGATGATCGGGTCGCACGCGCTGTCCGGATAGAGCACGCCGGCGGTCGCCAGCCGTTCAGCCGCCACCCAGAATGCGCCGTGATCGGTGCGCACCGTCGTCGCGCGTCGGCCCGAAGCCAAATGCTCGAAGTGCGATGTCCACTCGGGCGCCTCCGGCAGCACGACGAGCGTCAGCAGCGCGTCGTGTAGCTCGTCGGCATCCCGCACGACCGGCCACGACTCCTCCGCCACCGTGGCGATCGCCGCCGGATCGAGCGCGCCGATGTCGGTGCCCGCGTCGCCCAGCGTCCGTCGCATCTGCACCGCGCGCGCCCGCCGCTCCTCGAGCGGTGCATCGTCGAGGTACGCGTACGGGTTGGCGTTGAGGATCTCGTGCGAGAACGGCGAGGGCTCGGCCGTGTCGATGGCCACGAGCTCGATCTCGCCGCGATCCATCCGGCCGAGGATGTCAGTGAGCCCATCGAGGTCCATCGCCTCGTGCAGGCAGTCGCGCATCGTTTCGTTGACCAGTGGATGGTCGGGAATGCGGATCTCGCCGACGAGATTCTCGCCGCAGGCGGCCTGATCGGGGAAGACGGCCGCTAGCAGGTCGTCGGCGCGCATTCGCTGGATCGGCGGCGGCACCTTGCGTCCCCCGGCGAATCGGAGGATCGCCAGCATCCGGGTCGCGTTCCAGCGCCACCGCGCGGTGAACATCGGCGCGTCGAGCAGCGCCTGCCGCAGCACGTCCTCTACGGTCGCGGTCGTGAGGAAACGAAAAACCATATCGAGCGGAAAACTGTGCTGCTCGCCGAGCGAGATCACGATGCCGTTGTCGGTGGCTGCTGCCTGGAGCTCGAAGTTGAACGTGCGGCAGAAGCGTTTGCGAAGCGACAGGCCCCAGGCCCGATTGATACGCGCGCCGAAGGGCGCGTGGATGACGAGCTGCATCCCGCCGCCCTCGTCGAAGAACCGTTCAGCCACAATCCGGTGATGGGTGGGGAGGGCGCCGATGGCCGCCGCGCCAGCGCGGACGTAGAGCGCAGCCTGCTCGGCGCCCCGGCGGTCGAGGCCGCACTCGCGCGCCAACCACTCGACCGGCTCCCCTTCCGACGCAATCGCTTCGCGGATGCGCGAGACCTCCTCCGACAGCTCCACTGTGCGGCCCGGCGCCTCGCCGTTCCAGAAGGGGATCGACGGTGCCGCGCCGTGCGCGTCGTCAACCCTGACGCGGCCGGCCTCGATGCGGCGGATCTTCCACGAGCTCGACCCGAGCAGGAAGACGTCGCCCGCCATGCTCTCGACCGCGAAGTCTTCGTCGAGCGTGCCGACGATCGATCCCTCGGGCTCGGCGACCACGAGGTATTGCGCGTTGTCGGGAATGGCACCGCCCGACGTGATGGCGGCGAGGCGCGCGCCGCGCCGGCCGCGCACGAGGCTGTTCACCTGATCCCGATGGAGGAACGCGCCGCTTCGTCCGCGACGGGTTGCGATGCCTTCCGACAGCATCTCGACGACCGCGTTGAAGTCGCGTCGCGGCAGGTCGCGGTACGGGTGCGCCTGTCGGACGAGGTCGTACAAGGCATCCTCGTTCCACGGCTCGCACGCTGCCGCGGCGACGATCTGCTGCGCCATGACGTCGAGCGGCCACTCGGGAAACTGGAGCGCGTCGAGCGCGCCCGATCGGATGGCGCGAACGAGCGCGGCGCACTCCACGAGCTCGTCCCGAGTCGTGGCAAACAGACGCCCCTTCGGAATGCTCGACGGATCCGCGGTGTGCCCTGACCGGCCCACGCGCTGAAGCGCCACCGCAATCGATCGTGGCGAGCCGATCTGGCAGACGAGGTCCACCGATCCGATGTCGATCCCGAGTTCGAGCGATGCGGTCGCCACCACGGCCCGCAGGTCGCCGCGCTTGAGCCGCTGCTCGGCGTCGAGGCGGAGGCGGCGCGACAGGCTGCCGTGATGCGCGAGCACGGCCGTCTCGCCCAGCCGTTCGGCCAGATGATGCGTGACGCGCTCGGCGAGCCGGCGCGTGTTAACGAACACCAGCGTGGTCCGATGCGCCGCGATCAGCGCGGCGATGCGGTCGTAAATCTCGACCCACATCTCGTTGCTCGCGACGACGCCCAGTTCGTCCTTGGGCACCTCCACGGCGATGTCGAGCGTTCGCCGGTGACCGCTGTCGACGATGCGGCAGGCGTCGAGCCCGGCGGGCCCGACGAGGAACTTCGCCACCGGTTCGATGGGTCGCACCGTGGCCGACAGGCCGATGCGCTGCGGGCGCGCGCCTCCTGCCTTGAAGACCAGATCGTCGAGCCGTGCCAGCGACAGCGCCAGGTGCGCGCCGCGCTTGTCGTCCACGACCGCGTGGATCTCGTCGACGATCACTGCCTGCGCGGTCTGCAGCGCCGCGCGACTGCGCTCGGCGGTCAGGAGGATGAACAGGGATTCTGGGGTGGTGACCAGGATGTGCGGTGGCCGCCGCAGCATCTGTTGGCGTTCGTATGCCGGGGTGTCGCCGGTACGCAACGCCACGCGAATCGGCGGCAGCACCAACCCGCGTTCGGCTGCCAGCGCGGCGATCTCTGCGAGCGGCTGCTCGAGGTTCTTCTGGACGTCGTTGCTGAGGGCCTTGAGAGGAGAGACGTATACCGCGTGGATGCGATCGTCTAGCGTGCCCTCGAGTCCTTCGCGGACCAGTCGGTCGAGACAGACCAGGAACGCCGCCAGCGTCTTGCCCGACCCCGTCGGTGCCGAGATCAGGACATGGCGGCCCGCGGCCAGCTCGGGCCAGGCCTCGGCCTGCGGGGTCGTGGCCGCGCCGAAGCGGCGGTCGAACCAGTCGGCGACGAGCGGATGAAATGACATCGTTCGACGCGAAAAGCCAATTCTACCGCGGGCAAAAACGCTGCTCTACAGTGACCGCAGAGTGCGACGGATAGGCGGCGGCTATGCTCCGTCGAATGCACGTTGCAACTCGCGCAAGTCGAGCTTGTTCATCTGCAGCATCGCCTGCATGACGCGACCGGCCCTCGCGGGATCGCCGTCTCCGCTCAGCAGCCTGCCCAGGCTATTCGGAATGATCTGCCACGACAGCCCGAACTTGTCCTTCAGCCAGCCGCATCGCGAGGGCGACCCGCCGTTGGCCACGAGCTTCCCCCAGTACTCGTCGATTTCCTGCTGCGACTCGCAGCTCACGAGCAGCGAAAACGCTTCATTGAACCTGAACTGAGGGCCGCCATTGAGGCCAATCAGTTTCTGGCCTTCGAGCTCGAACTCGACGGATATGGTCCGCCCTTGGGCACGATTGACCGATATAACCCTAGACCGCTTGAAAAGCGATGAGTAGAAGGTCATGGCTTCCTCTGCCTGCGAGTCGAACCAGAGAAATGGTGTGATGGTCGGCATCAATTCCCCCTCCCACTTGTCGAAATACTGGCCTGTTTTTCGACATTACCCCAAAGGGAATCGAGCCTTCGCCAGGAGAACCGAACGCCATTGACAAACTGAACACCGTTCAATGTATAAATGACGTTCAGGGGAATCGCATGGGAACAAAAGAACGCCAGGAGCGCGAGCGTCAGCAGGTGCGCAAGGCCATTCTCGACGCGGCGCGCGACCTGTTCGTGATCGAAGGGTTCAGCAACGTCTCGATGCGCAAGATTGCCGATCGGATCGAGTACAGTCCGGCGGCGATTTACAGCTACTTCCCTGGCAAGGACGACATCTTTTTTGCGCTGGCCGAAGAAGGATTTCGACTGCTCGTTGCATCGGCATCGGCGAGTGCGCTGAATGTCGGCGACCCGTTCGAACGGCTGCGACGAAGACTCTGGGCCTTTTATGAGTTCTCGAAGGCGCAGCCCGAGTACTTCGCGCTGATGTTCGTCGATCGCGCCGTGCCGAGCCTGAGCCGCGATTTCCAGCGTTTCGAGTTCTTCCAGGAGACGACTGCGCACGCCGAGGCGGACATTCAAGCGTGCATCGAACGCGGCCAGTTTTCCAGGTCCCTCGATCCCGCCGCCGCTCTCCACATCCTGTGGAGTGGCATGTTGGGAGCCGGCACGATCGCACTCGGCCAGCGTCTCGCTCCTGGTGAAGATCCCGACGCGCTCGCGCACGACCTCCTCGAATGCCTGCTTGCCGGGTTCACCACTCCTGTGACCACCACGTTCGTTGCGTCCGACTGCGCGCTGTCCGCGTCCGCCACCGAGGTCTTGAAACATGCGTAACAACCACGTTCGTCACACCCTCCTCGTGTTCGTCGCCGCATCGGCGCTGGCCGTGTCCGGGTGTCGCGACGCCGAATCGACCGCAGTGGCCGCAGCGACGACCGAACACCGTGTGGACGTCGCCGCGCTTGCCGTCCAGGTCACCGATCTTGAGTCGTCTCTCCAAATCTCCGGCAGTCTCGGTCCGGAGACGCGGGTGGGCATTGTTTCGAAACTGCCCGGGACGCTCTCGCAGGTGAACGTCGACATCGGCGACCGCGTGCGCGCGGGTCAGGTGGTCGCCAGACTCGACCGCCGCGAGGTCGACGCCCAGGTCGACGCGGCAGAAGCGGCGGTGAACGTGGCACGCGCCGCGTTGGAGTCGGCCGAGGCCGCTCTCGCCAACGCCGAACTGGAGCGTGATCGTGCGCAGAATCTGTTCGACAAGGGCGCGATTCCGAAACAGCGGCTCGACGCGACGGTGACGGCCGGTCGGGCATCGGCGGCGCAGCGCGACCTCGCTGCGGCGAGTGTGGCGCAGGCAGAAGCGTCGTGGCGGCGCGCGCGCGAGGTTCAGCGGGATGCGACGCTGACGGCGCCGACCGCAGGCGTCGTGGTGGAACGCAACTTCGACCCGGGCAGTGTCGTCGGCTCCGGCGACAAACCCGTGGTCGTGATCGCAGATCTCAGGGTCATGAAGCTGGAAGCCGGCGTGTCGGAGCTCGATGCCGGGCGCCTCACCGTGGGTCTGCCTGTGCAGGTCAGCGTCCAGGCGCGACCGGGCGAGGTGTTCGACGGTAACGTTGCCGCGATTGCTCCCGAGGTGGACGCGCGGAACCGCCACTTCGCCGTCGAGGTCCGCATCAGTAACCCGGGCACGTTGTTGGCCGGAATGTATGCCACAGCCAATGTTCCGGTGGCGCGCGTCGTTGGCGTCATTGCGATTCCGCCCGATGCCATCACCACGCGCGGAGGCCGCCGGGTGGTGCTGAAGATCGATAACGCGACCGTGCAGGAGGCGCCGGTGACCGAGGGCCTCTCGAGCGGTACTCTCGTGCAGGTTGTGGCCGGTCTGAAGGCCGGCGACACGATCGTGGCGGACGCGCGGCGTGACGTTGCACCCGGCGCCCACGTCAATCCGGTCTTCGCGCGTTAGCGCCAGAAGAAGCTACATATGTGGATTTCAGACATCTCCATCCGCCGGCCGGTGTTCGCGACGATGGTCATCATGAGCTTCATGGTGCTCGGTGTCGTGTCGATGACGCGCCTCGGGATCGACCTCTTTCCCGATGTCAGCTTCCCCTTCGTCAACGTCACCGTAGTCTATCCAGGGGCGTCCCCCGAAGAAGTCGAGACCCTCGTCACCAAGCCGATTGAGGATGCCGTCGCGGGCATCAACGGCGTCAAGCGCGTGCAGTCGCGATCGACCGACTCGACGGCCCTCATCGGCGTCGAGCTCCGTCTCGAGGTGGACGCGCAGAACGCCGCCGCCGAAGTTCGCGAGAAGGTGGCGGCGATCCGCAGTCGTCTGCCGAAGGAGATCGAGGACCCGACGATCGTCCGCTATGAAGTGAGCGCTCTGCCGATCATGACCTTCGCGGTGGGGTCATCGCAGCCCTCCGACGTGACACGGCGCCAGGTCGAAGATGACCTGAAGCCCCTCATCGAACAGATCGACGGCGTCGCCGCCGTGGAGGTCAACGGCGGGGACGTGCGGGAGATTCAGGTGGACCTCGACCCCCGTCGCCTCGAAGCGCTCGGGCTGCCGGTCAGCGTCGTGGCCGACCGGCTGTCGCTCGACAATCTCGATCTGCCCGGCGGCCGCATGACGCGCGGTGGGCAGACGATTTCGCTGCGCACGAAAGGCGAGTTTCAGACAGTCGCCGAGATCGAGAACGTGATCCTCCGGTCCCAGGGCGGTTCAACCGTCCGCGTGCACGACGTCGGCCGAGTGGTCGACGGCTACCAGGAACGGCTGTCCACCACACGACTGGACGGTGTCGACGCGGTGTCCTTCTCGATCAAGAAACAGAGCGGTGCCAATACGGCCGCGATCGCCGAACGCGTACACGCACTGCTCGATCGGGTGGGGCCGGCGTTTCCGGGGCTCGAAGTCCGCCAGGTCCACGACGACGCCGAGTTCATCAAGTCCAACGTGGACGACGTTCGCACGCACATCATCTTCGGCGGCATCATGGCCGTGCTCGTGGTGTTCCTGTTCATGCGCGACTGGCGCTCGACGTTGATCACGGCCATCGCCCTCCCCACGTCGGTCATCGCGACCTTCTTCTTCATGTGGGTGGTCGGTTTCACCTTCAACATGATGACGCTGATGGCGCTGTCGCTCGTAGTCGGCATTCTCATCGACGACGCGGTGGTAGTGCGCGAGAGCATTTATCGCCAGATGGAGCGCGGGGCCGATCCGGTGACGGCGGCGCACCGGGGGACCTCCGAGATCGGCCTGGCGGTCATGGCGACGACATTCACGATTCTGGCCGTGTTCTTGCCCGTGGGATTTATGACGGGCATTGTGGGTCAGTTCTTCAAGTCGTTCGCGCTGACCATCGCGTTCGCGGTGGCGATGTCGCTGCTGGTGGCGTTCACGCTGGATCCGATGTTGTCGTCGAGGTTTATTCGCTACGTGCCTCCAGAGGAACGCACGCGGACGCGGGTCGGCCGCGTCTTCGAGCAGTGGGGCCGCGCGTATGACGAGCTCGATCGTCGGTACCACGTCGTGCTCGGCTGGGCGCTTGAGCATCCGTTGAAGACGCTCGGCGCCGCCGCCGCGGTGTTCGTCGTGAGTCTCGGGTTGATGACCATCATGGGCACCGAGTTCGTGCCGGCCGAAGATCGCGGCGAGTTCCAGGTCATCCTCGACCTGCCGCCCGGCACCGCCTTCGACGAGAGCGTGGCCGCGGTCAGTCGGATCGAAGCGCAGATCCGGGCGATTCCCGAGGTCACGCAGGTGTTCAGCACCGTCGGCGTCAACGGCCAGGTCCGCTCGTCGATCATTCGGGTCCGCACGACGAAGAAGGATCAGCGGGCCCGCGGGATCGCGGCGATCAAGTCGGAGATGCGCGCCAAGCTGGCGCCGATGCCCTTCGTGGACGGCAAGGTGGCAGAGCCGGAGTTCATGCAGGGCGTGGGCTACGACCCGCCGATCAACGTCTTCGTGCGCGGCGACGACCTCGCCTCGCTCCAGCGGATCAGCAGCGAGATCGAAGCGAAGGTCCGGAATATCCCGGGCGCGGTGGATATCAGCAACAATCTCGAAAGCGGGCAGCCGGAGGTGGTGGCGCGCGTCGATCGCTCGCTGGCCGCGGACGTCGGCTTCGACGTGGCCACCGTCGCCGGGCAGCTTCGGGGGATGGTCGAGGGCATGGTGCCGACCAAGCTGCGCGACGGCGATCGTCAGCACGACATCCGCGTGCGTCTAGCGCCGGAATTTCGCAACGATCCGGCGGCGATCCTCAGGACGCCGCTCTACTCGCCGACAGGCGCGGTGGCGCGAACCGGAGACGTCGTGCACTTCGCGCCGGAGGTGGGTCCGAGCAGCATCGAGCGCGAGCAGCGGCGTCGGCAGGTGAAGATCGGCGTCGACCTCGCGAGTGGATACGCGCTGGGCGACGTCACCAATGACATCGAGGCGGCGATGGCGACCATCCAGATGCCGCCCAACTTCGAGTGGGGGTTCGTGGGCGACGTCGAGATGATGCAGGAGTCGGCGGCCGCGCTGGGCCTCGCGCTGCTGCTGGCGGTGGCCTTCATCTACATCGTCCTCGCGTCGCAATTCGACTCGTTCCTCGAGCCGTTCATCATCATGCTGTCGCTGCCGCTGGCCGTGGTCGGGGCGCTGCTCCTGCTGTTCGTGACGGGCAAGAACATCGGCATGCCCGCCATGATCGGCGTCGTGATGCTGATGGGGCTGGTGACGAAGAACGCCATCCTTCTGGTGGACTACAC
>Ga0210380_10000212_pt1 | contig 29768 bp, 18 predicted proteins | sample PLM4_5_coexredo_FD_155476 | JGI IMG/M metagenome (GOLD analysis project Ga0210380, IMG submission 155476) | Groundwater sediment microbial communities from an aquifer in East River, Colorado, USA - PLM4_5_coex redo | ecosystem: Environmental > Terrestrial > Soil > Riparian zone | place: USA... | reverse complement strand
CACGCCGCTGTAGCCATTGATTCTCGAGTTGTTCAGCAGGTTATTCACACTGACGTTCAGCGTGGTCTGCGGATGCATCAGCGAAGGCTGTTGTACTGTCGTCGTCGGGGCATCCAGCCGTCCGTTCAGAAGCCCGGGTTGCGCAGCGGCCTGCGCCAGCAATTGCTGAATCGCCGCAGCCGGCAGTCCGGCCGCCATTGCGGACTGAATCAAAGAATCCAATGCCGCATTGTTTCCTGCTGCAGCAGCAGGCGCAGTCCCTGTGGTGGGCGCCGGCTTCTTTTTGCGGAAATTCAGCACAGGACTGTTGTAGTTCAGATTGACGGTATACACGCTCGGACCGCGCAGTGAATTGCGCGGAACGCCAGCCGGTCGATCATTGATGTTCTGATCGAAATTGTCGTCCTTGCCGGAAGTGATGCTGTAGGAGCGGCCGGAATTCGCATTCATATTGAAGTTAAACGTGCCAACCCATGGAGGCCTGATGGAAAACTGGGTCTGAAATCGCTGACGCTGGTCGTTTCGCGCCCAGTCAGATCGGATGTCGTACGAGTTCTGGACCTGGTTGTCGTCCGCCGCCCAGGTCAGTCCGTATTGGAACAGTCCCGAAAGCTGGGTCTTCAGAAACTTTTTCGTGGATGGAAACTGTACGGTGAGATTCAAATTCTTCGAAAGCGAATTTCCCGTGGGTTCGTACTGGTTGAGCCGGCTGACGATTGGAAAGTACGGCCGGAGCAGATCGATCTCCTCCTGCGTGATGAAGGGATCCAGCGGCGTGCCCGGATACGGGGCATTAATGTTGCGATTCCGAAGCTGGTGCACGCCGCGGTTGATATTAAAAGACGGTGAAACTCTCCAGCCTTTCGGCAGCGTCTGGTTCAACGCCAGTTGCATGTTGATGGTGTACGGCGAAACCAGATCCTTCACCCGTGTCTGAAACGAACTGTTCACACCCACCGCGGTTGCCTCCAAAAGAGACGGAGTGGGATCCGGATAGGACGGGTTCGATATCACCGTGTTGAACTGCTTGGTCGTGCCGTTTCCACGCAGCAGCTGTTCATAGGAGCCGATCGAAAAGCCGGTATTCGGATAGCTCAGCCGGGCGCCGATGCTGATGATGCTGTTCTTCTTGATCTGGGCCTGATACTGCATGGTCGGACCGATATTGTTGTAGTCCCTCAGGTGCGTCTGAATCGTGTAATTCGCGCCCATGTTCAGGCTCATGGTCGATTTGATGCGATATGTCGCCTGTATCGACGTATTGCCGTCGGTCTGGCTGATGGAAGCCGCCGGGTTTCCGGAAGTCTGTGTGAACGTCAGCGCATTTCCGGCCTCATAGTCCGCCAGGCTGGAGAACGTATAGGTACCCAGGTAATTGTTCACCGTCACGTTGTTGTTGGACTGGTGGTTCCCATTGATTGCGAATTGAATATTCCATTTCGCATTGGGAGTCCATCGCAGAATCTCAGTGACGTTGAAGTTGGTGTTGCGGGACGAACTCATGTTCTGAGCGCCACCGCCATTGAACGCATCGAGCACATTGATTGCAATCCCGGTGGTCAGTGGGTTTGTTCCGGAGCTGCCGTGGTTGACCCGGAACTGAAAGGTATTCGTCATTTTCGACGATATGGTGAGGTTGTCGGAAACCTGGATGTTCCAGCTCTGGTTGCTGCTGTTGTATCCACGTTCCGGCAGGTTGAACCCTCCAATTCCTCCGTTCGGACTCCTGCTGCGGTTGAAGCTGAAGCTGTCCTGAAGGGTGTGTTTGGTGGTCAGGTACCAGTTCTGCGAAACGCTCACGTAATCGTACGTCGACGGGCTCACGACCGTTGCGTTGACAGGACCGGCCAGCGTCACGGCCTTGATGGAACTGCTGGAGGACTCGGATTGCTCCTTGGATACATTGAAAGTCATTCCCAGCTTCCCCTTGATCACCGGACCGTTGTAACCAAGCGAAATAACCGATCGATGGGTTTGAGGCTTGTTAATGGAACCGGGAGTGGCGGCATTCAAGGCCGAATTCTTGTACTGGAAGCTGAGATTGCCGGCCCACCGGGTTGGTCCGGGATTCCTGGAGATGATTGTGATGCGCGGGCCCGTGCCGTTGGCGTTGAACGAATTCGGCTCGATGATGATCTGCGCAATCTGGTCGCGCGTTGGAAGGCGGCCTCCTTCAAAACCGTCGATGATGAGCTGAGCATTACCCGCTCCGCCGGCCAAGGCTTGAAGATACGCGAGCAGGGATTCTTCATCGTCCGGCAAAGCGTCGAGTTTCTCGCCGGTCAGTGTTGTGGCATCCAGGCTCTGTGAGGCATCCACAACCGGCTGATCCACATTCTCGGTGACATTCACAATCGACGTGATTCCCTCCACCGACAATGTCACCGCCAGTGCGGGCGTATTGGTAGCCACACGAACGGTCCGCATATCCGGTTTGAAGTCGGGGGCCAGCACGGCAAACTGATACTCGCCTGCTGGCAGATCCAGGGAGAACTCTCCCTCACTATTGGTCTTGGCCGCCTTGACGACGTTCCCTCGCTGAAGAGCCGAGACGTCGACTCCAGGCATCACCGCGCCGGAAGGATCCTTGATGACGCCCCGCAATTGCGGGGATTGGACAGACGCCTGTGGAGTTGTTCGAACCACGTTTTGCGCCGGAGCGGCGGACGAAATGAATGTGAACAACACCGTAAATCCCACGCCAAGCGCGATGGATTTAAAATTCCGCATACTGTGAGTACCCCCAGATCCATGCATGTGCAACATCCTACAGACGCTCTATCCGTGCGTCTGGTTCACAAGGCAGTACGCTAAATCTGCCAAATAGTTTCGAAAAATGGGTAAGACGCAAAAAACAATTCCCCTTTTGCGTAACTAAAGAGGAATTCTCCATTTGTCACTAATCAGCGAAAAGGGGAATGAAACTCCCCTCCTGGAACAGGAGGGGACGGCGAGCCTGGCGAGCCGGGGAGGTAGACAAGTTCAAACAGAGAATTCGTTTGGGATTTGACCTACCACCCCGGCCTTCGGCCACCCCTCCTGTGCCCCTCCCATTTGACATACCGAACACTTGTACGGTATACCTTCCTTACTCCGATGGTTGCTCCAGCTCTTCGCGCTCAGTTGGAATCCTCTTTCGGTGAACGGATCACCACGCCTTTCACCGACCTGGGCCGGCGTGTGGGCGAAACCGTTTCCACGGGAATCGCCGCGCTCGATGCGCGAACCGGAGGCCTGCTCCGCGGCGCCATCACGGAAATTTACGGCGGAGCGTCCTCCGGCAAAACCAGCATGATGCTGTCGATTCTGGCAGCGGCAATGACCCGTGACGAAGCTTGCGCGCTGGTCGACGGCCACGACTCTTTCTCGCCTGGAATGCACTCGGGAAAATTCCTCTGGGTGCGCTGCCACAACGTGACCCAGGCGCTGAAATCCACCGACCTGCTGCTTCAGGGCGGAGGATTCGGCGTCGTCGCGCTCGATGTCAGCGACCTGGACGCGAAAGCCTTGCAGGAGGTGCCGCTATCCACATGGTTCCGATTCCAGCGTTCGATTGAAAAAACCCCGACCATCCTGACCATCGTCAGCCGGATGGGAATCGCCAAAACCTGCGCATCGCTGGCAATCCGCGCCGCATCGGATTTCGAGTTCGAGGACCGGCTGCTGGCGCACTCCGTCACGATGGCCGAAATCGTCCGGCTTCGATTCAACCCCGGATTGAAACCCGGTTTTAAAAATGTTTGCTTCAATTTTTATCCCTCACTTTCAGGTTCAATCGCTCGCCCGTAACGAGCCGGAGCTTTCGGGAAAGGCGATCGCTGTGGTTCACAGCGATGCCGGCGATCCCGCGCTGCAGAAGGTCGTGGAAGCAAACGTTGCAGCCGTGCAGTCGGGAGTCGAACCGGGAATGACCAGGCTGCGGCTGCAACATTTTCCCGGCGTCACGATTCGGCAGCGATCCGTGGCGCAGGAAAACTCGGCACACGCGGCTTTGCTCGACTGTGCCGGCGGATTCTCGCCGCGAGTGGAAGATGCTGCGCACGACACCGTGGTCATCGATCTGGAAGGGCTCGACCGGCTTTTCGGTTCCTATGCGGTGATCGCCGATCAACTTTACGATCAGACGATTCTGCTCGGGCTGCAGCCGAACGTCGCGGTTGCAGCAAATCCCGATGCCGCCATTTGCGCGTCGCGGGGATTTGAAGGAACGCGGGTCATTCCACGCGGCATGGAACGAAAACAGCTGGCATCGATTCCACTCGCCCTGCTGACGGCGGAACAACCGTTTCTGGAAACCATGTTTCGATGGGGTCTGCATACATTCGACGATTTCGCCGCATTGCCGCCGGTGAAAATATCCGAACGTCTCGGCCAGGCCGGCGTCCGGCTGCACACGCTGGCTCGCGGCGCATCCGCGCGGCCACTGGATCCGCACATGGAACCGCTCCGCTTCGAGGAAACGATGGAACTGGACGACGCCATCGCGATGCTCGAACCGCTGAGGTTTGTTCTTTCGCGTCTTGTCGATCAGATCTGCCATCGATTGCGCATGCGCCATCGCGCCACGCATGAAGTTCACGTGCACCTGGACGCGTATGAACGCGTGCTGCAGCTGCCCATGCCGGTGTGCGATTCAAAGATGATCGTGGAGTTGTTGATGCTCGATCTGGAGTCGCATCCGCCGAAGGCGGCGGTGACGAGGGTTTCGGTGGAAGCGATTCCGGCGAAACCGCGGGCGGTGCAGAACGGATTGTTTGTGCCGCTGTCGCCGGAACCGGAAAAACTGGAGGTGACGCTGGCACGGATTGCGCACGTGGTGGGGAAGGGAAATGTGGGATCGCCCGAGGTACTGGATACGCATCGGCCGGATGCGTTTCGCGTGAGCCGGTTCGATTCGATGAAGCCGGCGACGGCCACTGCGCCGTCTTTTCCGTCTCTGGCGCTGCGACGGTTTCGTCCTCCGCTGGAGGCGACGGTGAAGTTGAGCAACGGTGCGCCGCGGTGGATTGCGTTCCAGGGATTTTTCGGGCCGGTCACGACGGCGAGCGGGCCGTGGAAGTCTTCCGGTGAGTGGTGGCAGCAGGATCACTGGGCCCGCGAGGAATGGGATGTCCGGGTGGGAACGCAGAAGGGCTCGATGTTGTTCCGCGTTTATTGCGACCCCAACAACGGACGCTGGTTCGCGGAGGGGGTGTATGACTGAGTCCGATCACCCCTTCCGGGGCTTTGCACAACGAATCATGATTCGAGAACCGTGGTCCGGAAATCAGCATTCAGCATTCGCCGATCGCCGATCTGGAACATCCTTCTGCACTATCGATAGCAATCCCTTGTGTTGGAAAGTTATTGATAAGGCTGATTGCAAAAGGATTTTCCAAATTGGCGATCGGCGAATGCTGAATGCTGATTTTCGGACAACATCCTTTCTATGACCATACCTCCCTACATTGAACTCCACGCGGCCTCCGCGTTCAGTTTTCTCGACGGGGCTTCCCTCCCCGAAGAACTCGCGCGCATCGGCGCGGAGCTGGGAATGCCCGCCATGGCCCTGCTCGATCGGGACGGCGTTTACGGCGGACCGCAATTTCACAAAGCCGCAACAAAGGCGGGCATCCATCCGCACATCGGTGCGGAGCTGACATCCACCGACGGCAGCTGTTACCCGCTCCTGGCCGAATCCCGTCGCGGCTATCAAAACCTCTGCCGTCTCACGACGCGAATGAAGATGCGGGGGCCAAAAGGCGGCGGCTCCGCCATCTCGATTGCGGAACGCGAACTCGAAGAATTCGCCGACGGACTTATCTTCATGACCGGCAGTGAGCACGGCCCGCTCACCGCAGCCCTCCGACGCGGCGGACTCGCCGAAGCACGCCAAACACTCCAGCGGCTCGTGCACATTTTCGGCCACCGCAATGTCTACATCGAACTGCAGCGCCACTTCGACCGCGACGAGGAAGCCATCAACCATCGCGCCATCGACCTGGCGCGGGAATTCCAGCTTCCCCTCCTCGCCACCAACGGCGTGCGCCACGCCACGCGCGAATCGCGTGAGATACTCGACGTGTTCACCTGCCTGCGTCATTACCGCACACTGGAAACCGCCGGACGGCTGCTCACCCGCAACGCCGAGCGTCACCTGAAATCTCCAAAGGAAATGACAGAGCTGTTCCGCGACCTTCCCGAAGCCATTGCCAACACCAGCGTGCTGTCTTCACGCCTTCAATTCACTCTGAAAGATCTCGGATATGAGTTCCCGCCCTATCCCGTGCCGACAGGCGAAACCATGACGTCGTACCTGCGCGAACTTACCGAAGCCGGATCGCATCGGCGCTTCCAGCCGTACGGCGAAAAAGAACGGAAGCAAATCGAACGCGAGCTCCGGCTGATTCAGCAGCTCAAGCTGGAAGGCTATTTCCTGATCGTCTGGGACATCGTGCAGTTCTGCCGCACCCACGACATTCTCGTGCAGGGCCGCGGCTCGGCCGCCAACAGCGCCGTCTGTTACGTGCTGGGAATCACGGCCGTCGATCCGGTGAAGATGAAGCTGCTCTTCGAACGCTTTCTTTCCGAAGAGCGCGGCGAATGGCCGGACATCGATCTGGATCTGCCCAGCGGCGACAAGCGCGAACGCGTGATCCAGTACGTCTACGAGCGCTACGGAAAACTCGGCGCCGCGATGACAGCCAATGTCATCACATATCGCGGAAGGTCTGCGGCGCGTGAAGTGGGAAAGGTTCTGGGTTTCGATTTCGACATGCTCGAGAAGCTGACGAAGCTCGTCAGCTCCTGGGGATACCAGGATTCGGAAGATACATTGGCTGCAAATTTTCGCGATGCAGGCTTCGACGTGAGCCATCCCCGCATCGGAAAGTTTCTCTCGCTGTGCATGGGATTGCAGGAACTGCCGCGGCATCTGGGCCAGCACTCCGGCGGCATGGTGATCTGCCAGGGACAGCTCGACTCCGTGGTTCCGCTGGAGCCCGCATCGATGCCGAACCGCACCGTTGTTCAATGGGACAAGGACAGCTGCGCCGACATGGGCATCATCAAGGTCGATCTGCTCGGTCTCGGCATGATGGCCGTGCTCGAGGATTCCATCCAGCTGATTCACGATCACTACGGCGAAGACGTCGACCTCGCGCATCTCCCGGAAGACGACCCCACGGTCTACTCGGCCCTGCAGCAGGCCGACACCGTCGGCATGTTTCAAATCGAGAGCCGCGCGCAGATGTCGTTTCTGCCGCGCATGCAGCCAAAGACGTTTTACGACATCGTGGTGCAGGTGGCCATCATCCGGCCCGGGCCGATTGCCGGAGACATGGTGCATCCTTATTTGAAGCGCCGGCAGAAACGCGAACCGGTGGAATATGCGCATCCCGCGCTTCAGCCCGTGCTGGAACGGACTCTCGGTGTGCCGCTGTTTCAGGAACAGCTGCTGAGCATGGCCATCATCACGGCGGGATTCACCGGAGGTGAAGGCGAGGAACTGCGCCGGGCGTTCGGCTTCAAGCGATCGGAAAAGCGCATGAAGGAAATCGAGGTAAAACTGCGTGACGGCATGACGCGCAATGGAATTGGCCCGGCCGCTCAGGATCAGATTGTCCGGTCGATCACGTCGTTTGCGCTGTACGGATTTCCGGAATCGCACGCCATCAGTTTTGCGTTGATTGCGTATTCCAGCGCGTATTTGAAATGCCATTACCTTCCGGCCTTCACGGCCGCGATGCTGAACAATCAGCCCATGGGTTTTTACAACCCAGCAACGCTGGTGAAGGATGCACAGCGTCATGGTCTGCGGATAAAACCCATCGACGTGACGAAGTCGGACTGGCGGTGCACGCTGGATGACCTCACGCTGCGGCTCGGACTTTGTTACGCGCGCGGACTGCGGCAGGCCGCCGGCGAAGCCCTGGTTCGCGAGCGGGCTCGGGCGCCGTTCGCGTCCGTGGAGGATCTGGCGCGGCGAGTTCCCGAATTGCAGAAAAGCGAGCTGGTCCTGCTGGCGGAAATTGGCGCATTGAATTTTCTGAATCCGGAGAATCGCATGCATCGGCGCGATGCCTTGTGGCAGGTGGAACGGGCGGCACGGCATTCGGGGCCCTTGCTTGAGGAAATCGAGACTACCGATGATGTTTCCCCACTCCACATCATGACAACGGAAGAACGCATCGTTGCAGACATGAACCTCACGGGACTGACCGTCGGCCCGCATCCGATGAGCTACTGCCGCGACCGGATGAATACGCTCGGGGTGAAGCGCGCGATGGATCTCCACCGTATGCGAAACGGGCAAATGGTACGCATTGCCGGATGCGTGATTGCGCGACAGCGTCCGAGTACGGCGAATGGGTTTGTGTTTCTGAGCCTTGAAGATGAGACCGGCATCGCGAACGCGATACTCACGCCGGATATTTTCAAGCAGTACCGTCAGACGATTATCGATGGAAGGTTTTTATTGCTGGATGGGCGGCTGCAGAATATCGATAAGGTGGTGTCGGTGAAGGTAACCGCGGCGAGAATTATTGATGTGACTGCGGCGATGGCCGTGTCGCACGATTTTCATTAGGGAAGAGCAGGAATCGGGAAATCGGAAATCTCGAAAACGAACGATTCCAGCAGTTTAAATCCAAAATCAGAAATCTTAAATCCGAGGGAAATAAGATTCCGGGCAGGAGGTGCGATCGAACCGCTCACTCGGGTTATCCTAATTCCTCTCGGATTTAAGATTTCTGATTTTGGATTTAAACTGCTGGAATTGTCCGTTTTCGAGATTTCCGATTTCCCAATTCCCCGTAACTACCGAACCGTTCCGCCCCACTTGAACTCGGGGGTCGTACCGACGGCCGGCCGGGTCACGGTTCGGATCAAAACCTTATGCTCTTCCGTATCGCGCGAAGGAGCGCCATCGATGATGACTTTGTCCCCAACCCTCAGCGTGAATTTCGTGACGCCGCCCTCGGAGAGCTGAGTCACGCCGCCCCATTCACCGCCCCAGCGGGAAGGCTTGCCGTCTTTGCCGATCACTTCGATATTGATAAAGGAATGGGGGTTTCGAATATCGAACTGAACCACCTTGCCTTCGATCGTGACCGTCTTGTCCTCGATATAACTCCCGGCGAAGGAGTGATGGGCGAATGCCGTCACACCAAATACAAGAATTGACGCAAACATTAAAACCAACATCCTGGACTTCATATCGCTCCTCCTTACGGGAATGGGAATTTATCTACTGCATTGAGAACATTAGGTCCCTAAGCATAACCCTGTGGCAACTGAAAATCTCTGAAGACTTCCTGAAGATTTTGTCAGATTTCAGGAGAATTTAAGGTGCATCTCCGCATTTCGTAAACCTAATATGGAGGCAATTTCGTGGAGAAACACCTATGACCATTGCCGGGATTGCATTCTTACTACTGCTCGCTCAGAACGCTCCTCCGCTGCAACCCGCAGCCCCGGCCGCGCCCGCGTCGATTGAAGGCGTCGTCGCAAAAGACATCACAGGCGAGTCGCTATCCAAAGTCACCGTCGTGTTGGCGGAGGTTCGAATCCCGAATCCCGCCGCCGCGAATATTCCGATCGCCATTGCACCGAACTCGCCGGAATTTGCACTCGTGGTGTCGTCAATCAATCAGAGAGTCGGGCCGGCTCAGGCTGTGACGACGACGTCCGACGGAAGATTCCTGTTCGAAAATCTGAAACCGGGGACGTATTCCCTCAAGGCAATGCTGGGCGGCTATGCGCCAACCGAATACGGACAGCGCGGACCCAACGGCCGTGGAATGAACATCACCCTGAAATCCGGACAGAAACTGCAGGGTATCTCGTTGACCATGACACCCGGTGGAACGATCACGGGTCGTGCAACCGACGACAATGGAGAGCCGTTGATCCGGGCACTGATTCAGGCACAGAAGCTCATTTATCAGGAAAGAGGACGCTCGCTGGTCACCACTCAGGCCGTGTACACCGACGACCGCGGGGACTACCGTCTTTTCTGGTTACCCGCCGGGCAGTACTACATCAGCGCGACTCCATCCGACGATCGAATGCGCACGATGACGGCCCTGATGCCGTCCCCCAACGGTACGACGACGACGGCGCCACTGACTGCCAACATGGTCCTCAGTGCGGCCCGGGATATGGGCCTCGGCCCCATTTACGGATTGCCGTCCGGATTGAAGGTGAATGGCCAAAGTCTTTCGAACGGCGACGTGATCGAGGAAGCTGCGGTACAGGTGTTCTATCCGGCAGCCACGGATTTATCCACTGCAACTTCCGTCGAGGTTCGGCCCGGCGTGATCATCAGCGGAATCGACATCCGGACGAAGCCGGCACGCGTATACCAGATCCGAGGCAGGGTCATCAGTGGCTCAGGGCGTCCGGTATCCGCAACAGAGATCATTCTCGTTCCGCGGAATAGCCAGGCTGCGCCGCAATCGACTCGTGTGCCTCAGGCTCCCAACAGTCCGGTTTTCGAAATCGCTGGAGTTCTTCCTGGGTCGTACTATCTCATGGTCACCGCGACGGAAGGTCCTGGAATGCCGGTCGTTGGCCTGTCATCCATCGACGTTCAGGCTTCAAGCCTCGACAACGTTATCGTCACGGCTTCGCCGCCGTTCTCAATCCAGGGACATATCTCCCGAGGAAGCACGATTTCAAGCACGTCGGCCCCTCAGAACAATGTGCTCCGAGTGGAACCGCAACTGACCGGGCTGTCGAACGCACTAACTTTGGGAACCAGCTTACCCCTGAGGCAAGACAACTTCATCGTTCCCATATCGGTATCCGCAGACTACCGAGTCTCCGTCTCAACGCCGGTCAATTCCTACGTGCAATCCATTCGCTTTGGCGGGCAGGACGTACTCCGCGATGGGCTCCATATCGATGGCGCAACCGGCGAGACACTGGAGATCGTTGTGAGTCCAAACGCCGGCCGGCTGGAAGGAAACGTTTCCCAGGACAGGCAAAAGTTCGCGAATGCGACGGTGGTGCTGGTGCCATCCACCTCACTCCGTCAGCAGACGAGCCTGTATCAAACCACCCAGACCAATGTCGAGGGCCACTTCACCTTCGAAAGCATTCCTCCGGGCAGCTACAAACTATTCGCCTGGGAAGATGTCGAACCGCTCGCGTGGTTCGATGCGGATTTCATCAGGACCTTCGAAAATCGTGGCACGGAAATTCTCATTCGCGAATCTGCCAAAGAGAGTGTTGAAATCGCTCTCATTCCCCGATGAATACGCTGCGTACTGCACTGGTCCTTCTCTTTGCGGTCCTTCAGCCTCAGGCGACTGGGACGGTCCAGGGCATCGTCTTGAAGAATGGGAGCGGTGAGCCGATCCCCGGTGCACGCGTGGAACTGATTCGTACGGACGGCACGACGCCTCAGACCTACTCCAGCGTCAGCGCGCCGGACGGTTCCTTCACCATCCAGAATGCCCGCCCGGGCCAGTATCGGCTTGCGGCTTCGCGTACCGGCTATCTGCGCCGGGAATTCGGCCAGCGCAGTCGGGACGGATTCGGGTCCGTACTGAACCTGGAAGCGGGCCGGCCGATTCGAAATCTCGATATCGAACTTCGGCCGTCGGCGGCGATTTCCGGGAGAGTGACCGATACAGACGGTGCTTCTGCAGCGACCTCTGAAGTGAGGGCGCTGGTGCAGGCGTATCAGAATGGCCAGCGGATACTGAGAGCCGTGCAATCGACGATCACCAACGATCTGGGTGAATATCGATTATTCGGACTGCCGGCAGGCCGGTACTACGTCAGTGCCGCGCCGGCCGTCGCGGATCTTCCACTGAACATCCTGATCGTGAGTCCGTCGTTACCGGCATCGGGTCCCAACGGCCCCAGGCCACGCGCCGCGGTCTACTACCCAAGCACCACGGATTCCCGAACAGCCACACCTATTGACCTCACTACTGGCGGAGACTTCGGAGGCGTGAATATCACGATCGTGCCCTTCAAGCCCCGCCACATCCGCGGAAGCGTCCCGGGCGGAATGGCCCGCGTGACGCTCGTGCCGAACGATCCCGGCCTGGTGACGTCTGCTCGTGATGCGGACGCCAGTAGCGGGCCTTTTGATTTCGCAAACGTCGCGTCCGGAGATTACACACTGGTCGCGAGATCCGGCGAAATGCTGGGAATGGCTTCCGTCAGCGTCGGCGATGGCGATGTGGATAACATAACAGTCGGATTGAGTCCCGGAGTGCCGGTGCCAACACGCGTGTCGGTTGACGATCGAAGACCGGGCGACCTGGATCCGGATCTCGAAAGCGTGAACTTCACCCTGATCGCGGACCCTCCCATTCCTGGAGTAGAGCCGGATCGATATGGCCCATTCTCAAATGGATTCCTTTCCTTCGGCGTACTTCTGAGGCTGGACTATCGCATTACGCTCATGCCAGTCCGTGGTGATCCTCCGGCTCGCTTGCGCGATGTTTACGTCAAATCGATCCAGTTGGGAACGCGAGATGTCCTGAATGACGGTTTGCGTATTGACGATCCCGCCAATATTCCTCCGCTTGAAATCGTTCTTGGCACGCGGTCTGGAACTCTCACAGGAACCGTTGTGAGCGAGAAACAGAAGCCGCAGGCCAACGCGACGGTACTGCTGATTCCCGATGCGGGACGACGCCGCTGGTACGATTCGTTTCGAATCACGAGCACCGATATTACAGGCCGGTATACGCTCGATCGCATTCCGCCAGGCGACTACATCGCTCTCTCCTGGGAGGAATTGGAAGAAGACGCGTGGATGGATCCGGAGTTCGTGAAGAAGTATGAGTCGAGGGGAACGCGCGTTCGCATCCGGGAGGGGCAAAACCCTATTATTAACATCACGGCAATTCCATAAAGGAAGACCGGCGGCAAACTGAAATCGGAAAACGAACGATTCCGAAAGTTCCAATCCGAAATTTAAAGTTTAAGATCCGAGGACGATTCCCCATCGGATCTCAAACTTTAAATTTCGGATTGGAACTTTCGGAATCGTTCGTTTTCCGATTTCACATTTCCCCGCCCCTACATCCAGAAGTCGCGGGGATATAGTCGATAGACAACCGTGTCCGCCCCTTCCACCGACTTCAGATATTCCTCCCACGCGGCAACCTGCTTCTCCGGCCCAATCACAAAGTAGATTCCGTCCTCGACAGTCGACACTTTCACACCCAGCCCCGGCAGCACCGCCGACGATACCGCATCCTTACGCCGATAGAGTTCCGCTGTAAGATCCCCTGTCGATCGCAACTCCAGAACCTGCTTGTGAAACCGCGACACAATCTCTGGCGTGAGCCCGTCGGCCAGATTCTGAGCCATGAGTTCCCCACGCGACTCGTAGGAATTCGCCGACCGCGTTCCTCCGAACGCCTGCGCAATCGCGTAATCCACGAGCGAAGGATCCGGAGTTGCGCTCTTCAACTGATCGATGACGAACCGCAGGGTCTGCGGCAGCTCCGGCGTGCGTTCCGCGTAATAACGAAGCCGTCCCAGCGACAGACTGCTGCCAATACCGTTGCTATAGGCAAGTCCGGCCGCGGCAGTTTTCATGAAGATCGAGTGCCCGCCTCCGCCACCATACAGACTCGTGGCAAGGTAGTTCAGAATCCGTTCGCGATCCGTGTCCTCGTATGAAACCGCAGGCGCAGAGTTGATGAACACGCCGCCCTGAGAGTTCGGATTCAGCAAACCAACGAAGATGGGCCTTGTCGCACTGGAATCGCGTTCGCGCAGCCGTGAATCGATTCGCCGCACGGTTTCGTATTTCGCCTTCACGACAGCCGATTTGTCGAGGCCCGCAATCAGATTCCGAATCGGCTGCGCCAGAGTCTGCTGCGTGCCGGCGGAAGAAATCATGAACATTCGCGCGTTGCCGGCCTTTAAGACCTGCTGCCGAACGGCTTCGAGATTCGCCAGCGTTTTTTCCGGACCCACCGACAGATCGTTCGCCATTTCCCGACAGAGGCGCGGCCAATCCATCGCCAGGCTGGAATCGGGAATTTCGACCAGCGTGATGTCGATGTCTTTCGCGGCCTCGGCGAGAAGCTTGTCGGAACCGGTTTGCAATTCTGCAAGTTTCGCCTTGAGTTCGACGCGGGTTCCCTTCTGCTGTGCAAGGTCGTTTAGCGACTTTGCGACCGAAGCCCGTTGTTCCGCAGTCGCTTCCTTCAACATCCATCGGAGGCGGTACACATTGTGCGTCTGTGTCAGGAAGGACGTTGTCGCCAGAAACAGCGGATTGTCCTGCCGCCAATATGCGATGGGAACCGGATTGACCCAGTTCTCCTCCGCAGTCTGCGGCGTGCGACGGAATGCATTCAGCGCCTGATCGACCAGGTCGCGAATACGCGGGAGATTCTCCGGCCGCCAATCCGGATGAAACAGAGCAAGCTGCATCCACTCGATCGAACGCCGAGCTTCTTCGGCATTGTTGCCGGCGCCACGCAAAGTCAGCTCGACGCGGCCGGTTTTCGCATTCGTGCTGAAGTCCGAGGTGAGGCCCGTGATCTCCTTGCGAATCCGCTCCGTCATTTCCGGGTACGACACGGGCTTACCGTTTTCAATCACGCCGACGCGCGTCATTAACTGCGGAAGTATGGCGAGATACATCAGCTTGTCTTGCGGCACTCCGCTCAGATTCAAACCGATGCCGGTGGTCGCGCTGGTCATGGTAGTGAACGTTGAAGCTACCATCGGCACGCCGCCTTCGAGTGTGGACGTCTTGAAGTCCAGCTGATCGTCCAGAGTCATCGGAGGATTGCTGACGAATCTCGGCGGCATCACCTTCGCGGCCGCCTGATCGATCACGGCCGATGCCGCATCGTACGACGCGCGAAAACGGCGAAGTGCTTCCTGATCGTCGGAAACACCATAGCTCGCCTTCAGTCGCGCGATCTCCGCCTTCACGCGTTCTTCTCGCTCACTCTGCTGGCTTGCGATGAGTCCCGCCGCGGGCTTGCTCGCAGCAATCCACGGTTGGCGCGATTGCTGCGACGGTGCAAGTTTCCAGTTTTCGATGTATCGCCGCCAGATGTTGGTATTGCCGGCGAGAAGCTTATCGATATCATCGAGCGTGGATTTCATGGTGACCGATCGTCGGAATCCGCCGATCTTTTCCAGATCCTTCAGCTGATAGATCCAGTCCGAGTAGACACTTCGAAAGCCAAACCCCGGAGGCGAATTCACAAACTTCGCCAGGCTGCGCCGGGTTTCCACAATGCGGCTTCGAACCCTGTCGTTAAATGCCTGGAGTTCCGAAGATCCGTCCTTCCACTCCGCTACTTTGCGGAATTCCTTAATCACCCTGGAGCGGACTTCCGACAGATCCTTTTCGTTCATCTTCGTAACGGGAACATCTCCAAATCCAATCATGACGGCGAAGCCCGGATCTTTCTGCATCGATGCGAAAACGCTTTGCGCCCCAAGGTCGGTATCTCGAGTCTTGCTGTCGATAAAACGCCGATACAGATTTGTTGTGGCATCGCCGGCGAAGGATTCGAGAAACAATTCCGCCAGGTATTGTTCTTTCACATCCAGATCGAGCTGGGCCGGCCATACGATCCAAACCGAACCGGGCTGCTGTTCGTTTCGATTCGGGTACTCGACAATCTGGATCTGCCCGGCCGGCGCCGGCCTCGGAGATGGCAGATCTTTTTCACTCAACGGCTTCAGATTTGGACGGCGCGGCTCGATACGATTCAACGTTCCGTCGAGCTGTTTCAGGACGGTTTCCAACGACATCTCGCGGGGAACAGAAACCACGGCGCCCATGTTGGCCAGGAAGTAATGAGACTCGTGGAATTTTCGAATATCCGAAGGCTGAATCCTGCGGAGCGCCTCGGGCGAACCACCGGAATTGAATTGCAACGGATGATTCGGCCCATAAATCATTTTCAAAACGGCGGAGTAGAGCCGGCGGCCGGGCTGGTCGGTGGACGTCACCATTTCGTTATAGACAGTACCCTTCTCATCAAGCGTGAGCTTGCGATCGAGGTTATCGCTCACGCCAAAATTGCGCACCTCGCGGTGAACCTCTTCATCGGTGTAATCGGGATGAAGGAGCGCATCCATGCGCCGTTCGAACTCGTCATAGAAAACATCGGGGCCGGCCGACGTGTAGAAGTGGTAGCAGGTTCGCCATTGTTCCGTGAAGGCGGTCGAATTCGACAGCGACATCGGCTCGTGACTGGCCACGGCACGGCCCTTGTTTCCCTTGCCGAGAAGCAGGTGTTCCTGAGTGTGGGGTTCGCCCATATCGGAAGTCGGATACGTCGTGACCCAAACGAACGCCTGCGGTACCGATTGGATTTCGAGCAGGTCGAGCGTAAAGCCACTTTTCTGATGAACGAACCGCGCGCCCATGGGCTGGTCCGTATCGTTGAAATAGACGGCAGAGGCGCGAAAGCCCTGTATGGTCTGGCCTTCGGTGAGTGTCCCGTAATTCATGGTGCGTTGTGCCGGTGCATCATTGGCGAAAGCAGCTATCAATACGCCGATCAGGAAATGGATAGTGCGAGGCCGTTTCACAGGCGTTTGTTCCCTTCGCTCGTGGCTTGAAAATACCAGAGAGAATATACCGTGCTAAAGCGGTGGGGATCGACGGAATGTTAGTCCTGAGTGAACGTTTTGGAGTCGTCGATCGTGATGCGTTTGGGGGCTTTCGGGTCCGTGCCGAGGTATGTTGCGGTGATTGTAAAGTGCTCGCTGTTCGCCTCGATGGAGTATTCGAAGTCCGGCCGTGTGGGGACGTGAATGTCTCCATCCGTTCGCAGTTCGTCCAGTGACGCATAGGCGTTATGCGTCACCGCGTATCGTTTCTCAGCGCTCGCCATTGCGAGCAGGTCGTTCTTCACTCCGGTTATGCTGACGACGGTAGCCGGCACCCCTCCAGTCGCTGCGACCTTCTTCAGCTGGCTGGTATACATGTACCCGATAATGGCCACAACGACCACGAGACCGATAAATCCTGTGCTGCGCATGTTCGGAAGTGTATTTTCGGGACATGCCGCCGCAAGAACTTTTTTCCGCCCAACCGATGCAACTACTTACAGGATTCGGATCCTGGGGGCATTCCCTTCCACAGCCAGGGCAGCCGCATACTCCTGGCCTGCATCAAGTTCCCCAACCCAAAGGGACAGGGCCTGGCCGCCATTGGGAAGCGAGATCCGGGGTGAAATCCGGGAGAGAACATCCGATGCGTCAACGGCCGACAGGGAGAGTGACAATCCCTTGCCATCTGCCTTGAGGATGGATTCCTTCACCGCCCAAAGTCGGAAGAATCCCCGAACTCTCTCGCCTGAGGGCAGGGACTGCAGCCAGCGGTTCTCACGCGCACAGAAGAATCTTTCCGAAATGGCCCGATCCGATATCCTGGAACGCATTTTTTCGATATCGATGCCGCAACGCATGCCGGGTGTCACGATCAGCGCGGCCCGTGTGCCGGAATGCGAGAGATTGAATTGAATGGGAATGGATGGCTCCAGTAGAAACGGCTTGCCATGATCAGCGGCGCCGAACGCCAGGGTCTCCGGAGGCGTCGCGCAGTACGCACCCAGCCGAATGCGAAGCTCGGCGTGCGACGCGATAAATCGAAAACGGTCGGACTCGAACATGAACCGATCGGCGCGGGCACATTCCTCGGGCGATAAGATTTTCCGTAATTCCGCACACTGGTCCGCGGAAATGTCCGTTGGAAACATCCATACGTGCACGTCATTTGGCGTCAGCGCCGGAATGTCGGGGATCCCACTCATTAAATGCAGAATACCCCAGTCAGTACTCGCCTTCGCACGGTGTATACTCGCGTCGCTTTTCAACGTCGTGATCACCAGGAGGGCTCGCTTTTGATACGTCTTCAAGGACTATTGGGCATCTTTGTATTCCTCGGCATCGCCTGGCTGATCAGCGAGAAGAGAAAATCCGTCCGCGCATCCACGATTGCTGCAGGAGTCGTGGTGCAATTCGTGGTTGCGGGCTTGCTTCTCCACGTTCCGATCTTTAAGCAGTTTTTTCAGAAGCTGAATGAGGTCGTACTGGCTCTCGAAGCTGCCACCAAAGACGGAACTTCTTTCGTGTTTGGATACCTCGGAGGCGGAACTCCCCCATTCATGCTTTCCGACCCCGCATCGAACTTCATCCTGGCGTTTCAGGCGCTGCCATTGGTGCTTGTCATTGGAGCTCTGTCGGCACTGTTGTTTCACTGGAAGATTCTTTCCTACATTGTGAAAGGACTTTCCTTTGTCCTGCAGAAGACGCTGAATATTGGCGGCGCGTTGGGCCTCGGGGCATCCACCACTATTTTCCTCGGATTGGTGGAGGCGCCCCTCGTCATCAAGCCTTATTTGAAGAAGATGACGCGCAGCGAACTGTTTTCGCTGATGACGGTTGGCATGTCGTGCATCGCCGGCACGGTCATGATTTTGTACGCAACGATCCTGACGCCCGTAATCCCGGACGCTCTGGGCCACATTCTGGTTGCATCATTCATCCATGTTGCGGCAGCTCTGACGATTTCGCGCATCATGGTTCCCGACACGGGACAGGAAACCGCGGGAAGACTCATCCCCCAGCGGACAGCCACCAGTTCCATGGATGCCGTGGCGCGCGGAACGATGGATGGACTGAGTCTGCTCCTGAATATCATCGCCATGCTGATTGTGATGGTGGCGCTGGTTCACATTGCAAACGGGCTTGTCGGACTGCTTCCGGGGATCGGCGGCCAACCCCTCACGCTCCAGCGTATTCTGGGATTCATAATGGCTCCGGTGGTCTGGCTCTTCGGGATACCGTGGGCCGAAGCGCAGACGGCAGGATTCCTGATGGGGACCAAAACCATTCTGAACGAGCTGCTCGCTTTTATTTCCATGTCTCAATTGCCCGCTGGAGCGCTGGACGAGAGAAGCCGCCTCATCATGGTCTACGCACTGACAAGTTTTGCGAATTTCGGAAGCCTCGGAATTCTGATTGGAGGACTTGGAAGCCTGGAACCCGATCGGCGTGATGAAGTGGTGAGTCTGGGAATGAGAGCCATACTCGCGGGAACCCTGGCAACCTGCATGACCGGAGCGGTTGTCGGAATTTTGTTATAGCAGAGAACCGGATTGTGGAAATTCCGGTACTCAAGATCACATCTTTGTAGCGTCTAAAAAACTACATTCCGGAAAATCCGCGTCCTTTTGCTATACTTATCGTTTCGTAGTCTCCGGAAATAGCTGATTATACAAGGATAATCAGTGAATAAGTAACTCTTATGCAAGGACTTCTACTAGAAAAGGAGAACCAGACGTGTCAGACCAGTCTCCCCAGGCGTTAGAGGAGGAGCAGCAGCAGCGGCCAGGTAAGACCGAGCTCATGGTGAACGACTTCAGCATTCAAGTCGCAACGGTCAACGGCTCCGGCAGTCAATCTTCCAACAGCGTACTTTTGCGATCGATATTCCAGATGGGAATACCGGTCAGCGGCAAGAACCTCTTTCCATCGAACATCGCAGGCCTTCCCACATGGTTCACAATTCGCGTCAATAAAGATGGTTGGATTGCGCGCAAGAAGGAAATCGATTTCCTGATTGCGATGAATGCGGATACCGCCCGCGAGGACGTGATGGGGCTCGAGCCCGGCCGCGTCGTCGTTTATGAGGAAACGCTGCGATTGAATCAGATTCGCAAGGACCTCACCTTCTTCCCTGTTCCATTTGCCAAGATCGCCACAGGAATCACCACCGACGCACGACTGCGGAAGCTTCTCGCCAACATGATCTATGTCGGCGTCGTTGGCGAGTTGATGGAGATCGACCCGGCGGAGCTGGATGCGGCATTAGCCAAGCAGTTCAAGGGCAAAGCCAAGGCAGTAGCGTTAAACAAACAGGCGCTGGAAGCGGGACGAAAATTTGCGCAGGAAAATCTCGATCGCCAGCTTGTTCCGATTCGATGCCGACGGCTGGATAAGACCGCCGGCAAGATCATTATCGATGGGAACTCCGCCGCCGCGTTGGGATGCATGTTCGCCGGAATCACAGTCGCCACGTGGTACCCGATTACTCCCTCCTCCAGTCTCGTGGAAACACTTGCCGATTACATGCGGGACTATCGAGTGGGGCCGGATGGCAAATCGACATTCGCGATTGTCCAGGCCGAAGACGAGCTTGCCGCTCTTGGAATGGCGATAGGCGCCGGATGGGCGGGAGCGCGGTCCATGACATCCACGGCCGGCCCGGGAATTTCGTTGATGAATGAGTTTATCGGGCTTGCGTACTACGCCGAGATCCCTGTCGTGATATTCGACGTCACCCGCGTCGGTCCGAGCACGGGGCTTCCGACGCGTACACAGCAGTCCGATATTCTCGCAATCGTTCACTGCTCGCATGGCGATACGAAGCACATCATGCTGCTGCCATGCAGCGTTTCCGAATGTTTCGACATGGCCGTGGATGCATTCGACCTGACCGAGCGATTCCAGACACCGGTTTTCGTGATGAGCGATCTGGATCTCGGCATGAATAACTGGATGTCGGATACCTTCAAATACCCCACACGGAAATTCGATCGCGGCAAGGTTCTTACCGCGGAAGACCTGCAGAGGCTGGGAGGATTCGAGCGGTATCGCGATGTGGATGGCGACGGAATTCCTTACCGCACTCTGCCGGGGACCGATCATCCGGCGGCCTCGTATTTCACGCGTGGAAGCGGCCACAACGAAAAGGCGCTCTACAGCGAGAAGCCGGAAGACTACAAGAACAACATGGACCGGCTCGCGAAAAAATACGAAACCTCTCGGGAGTATGTACCGCAGCCTGAAGTTCAGTATGTGAAGGACGCCAAAATCGGCTTTCTCGCATTTGGGACGACGCACTGGGCGATCATTGAATCGCAGGATCAGCTTCAGCGCGAGCAGTCCATTCCTGTCAGTTATTATCGGTTGCGAGCGGTCCCCTTCACCAAACACCTCGTCGAGTTTTTCGAGAAACACGATCGCGTATACATCGTGGAACAGAACCGTGACGGCCAGATGGCGAGCCTGATCAAACTGGAATTGTCATCCGAGTTGGGAGCGAAAATGAGAAGCATCCGCCACTACAGCGGACTGCCCATCGATGCCCGGTTTGTTACCGACGCCATAGTTGCCGCAGAAGCTGCAGAACCTGCAACGGGAAAAGGAGCGAAGAAGTAATGTCTACGACAATGCAACCACCGACATCAACGCCGCCGCCCAAAGTCAATCGTATTGGCCTGAGTCTGGCGCAATATAAGGGCGCCGACTCGACCCTGTGCGCCGGATGCGGTCATGACGCCATCACAGCAGCGATCATCAAAGCGTTTTATGAGTACGGAGTGGAGCCTCATCAGGTCGCCAAACTCAGTGGAATTGGCTGTTCCAGCAAGACGCCTGCTTACTTCCTGGGGCAATCTCACGGGTTCAACGGCGTCCATGGCCGTATGCCCGCCATTGCCACGGGAGTCATGCTCGCCAACCAGAATCTTCTCGCGGTCGGCGTCAGTGGAGACGGAGATACGGCTTCAATTGGTATGGGGCAGTTTGTTCACCTGCTTCGACGCAATATTCCGATGATGTACATCGTCGAGAATAACGGCGTCTATGGATTGACCAAAGGCCAGTTCTCGGCGACAGCCGATTTTGGATCGAAGGCCAAGGGAGGTTACGTCAACGATCTGCCGGCAATCGATATTTGCGCGCTGGCAATCGAACTGGGCTGCAACTTTGTGTGCCGGTCATTCGCCGGAGATCCCAAACAGCTTAATTCCCTGATCAAGGCCGCGCTTGGCCACAAGGGCACGACATTGTTCGACGTCATCAGCCCATGCGTGACGTTCAACAATCATGAGGGATCCACGAAGAGCTACAAATACGCCAAGGATCACGAAGAACTGCTGCACGAGATTTCGTATGTTCCATTCTTCGAGCAGATCAACGTGGATTACAAGGAAGGCGAAGGCAAAGACGTGGAGCTTCATGATGGTTCGCGAATCCGGCTTCGGAAGACCGCGCACGATTACGATCCCACCAACAAAGCCCAGGCGCTGAATATGCTGCGCTCGAGTCAGGAGTCCAACGAGTTTCTGACAGGATTGATCTATATCAACGAAGAGAAGCCGGACTTCCTGAGCCAGCTTCGAATGGTCGACGCTCCGCTGGCCACTCTGCCTCAGGAAATGACGCAGCCCAACGAAGCAGCCTTGAACGAGATCATGAAGGAATTGATGTAGGACCAGCAGATGCGCCGATCGCCCCTCCTGGCCAGGAGGGGCGATTGCTTACCTAAGAGTCAGTCCAACCTATCTTTTCGCGGAGGCCTGGATCTCAAGCTGTTGAAGACTGATTCGGGCCTGACCCAATTCCCTTTGCACATCCGCCAGTTTCGCCTGAGTTTCTCCAAGCTTTGTCAGAGCCTCGTTGTGCGTTCCGCTGTCCGACAGAGGAGCGTAGACCTGGTTGGTGATATCCGTGATTTGAAGCTTCAACGAAGTCTCCTGGTCCTCCAGGGCACGCACCCGGATGCGCAGTTTCTGCATCTCTTCCAGGATCGGATCCGACGCAGGCGGACCCACCGGTGCCGCAGCAGCATTCAAGGCAGCACTGGCAGCAGGCGAATTCTTAGTTAAAAGATCCTTCGATCCGGCCACGGGAACAAGAAGCGGTTCCGCCGGAGTAATCGGCTTCAACAAATGCGCATTCGCATCGGAGAAAACGCGGGTACTCTTGTATTGGGCCTGTCGTGCACGCTCCTGGCGCGCCGCATCGGCGAGGTTTTGTGCTTCTGCCGTAACCGACACCAGAAGGATCAAAATTAGAGGTTTCATGTCTCGCATTATACTCATGCAGTGCCGAGCCTGTGATAGTGAGGTTAGTTTCAATCCGGCAGAGGCGGATCCGCTGACCTGCCCCCACTGTAAAAGGCCTATCCCACTCCGGGTAGACTCATCGATATCCGAAAACAACACCGTCCATAGGTGTGTAGCATGCGGACACGAGAATCTATATATCCAAAAAGACTTCAATCGGACCCTCGGAATTGCCATCGTGGTCGTGGGGGGACTGACCAGCGTTTTCTTCCTTTCCCGAAGCGAACCGCTGTTTGCCATGCTATCGCTCGGAGGCACTGCGGCCGTGGATTACCTCCTGTATCGGATGGTAGGGGACGTCACGGTTTGTTATGCCTGTCACACCATTTATCGAGGATTTGAGAAAAACCCAAAACACTCGACTTTCGACCTCAAGGACCTTGAAAAGTACGGCGGCAGGGAGCCCCGGTTCTAGCCTTGAAAACGTTGTATCCTTTGAGTTAATGTCGTTAAACACGTGACGAAAACGGTGGATCCGCACACACTCGCCATGGCTCAACGCCCGGCGCTCCCTCCCAGAGAGACGCAGCTAAAAATCCTGTATTACATGAAGGTTGTCCGTGAGCTGGAAAACCGTATCGAGCGCAAGCTCTACCGGCAGGGCAAGATACTGGGCGGAGTCTATGTTGGCCGGGGCCAGGAGGCCATTGCGGTGGGCAGCTGCATTGACCTTCGCGCCGACGACGTGGTTTGCCCGTCGCATCGGGACATGGGCGCATTCCTGATCCGCGGCATGTCGCTGAGAACCATATTCGCCCAATACATGGGGAAAAAGACCGGCGCCACCCGCGGCAAAGACTCGAACATGCACATGGGCAGCCTGGAACATAACCTCATTGCCTTTATCAGCATGCTCGGAGACAGCGTGCCGGTAGCCGCCGGAATCGGATTGTCCTTCAAGATGCGCGGCCAGGATCGTGTTGTGGTTTGTTCTTTTGGAGACGGCGCCACCAGCCGCGGAGACTGGCATGAGGGCCTGAACATGGCAGCCGTCCTGAAATGTCCGGTAATCTTTATCTGCAACAACAATCAATACGCCTACTCCACTCCACTGGAGCGGCAGATGGCCGTGGAAAACGTTGCAGATCGAGCGCCGGCCTATGGGATGCCCGGAGAAATCGTGGACGGCAATGACGTCCTCGCCGTCTGGAGCGCCTCTCAGCGCGCAATCGATTATGCCCGCAGCGGGAACGGCCCATCCCTGATTGAGTGCAAGACGTTTCGCATGACCGGTCATTCCGCACATGACGACGCCAGCTACGTACCACCGGAACTGTTCCAGTACTGGGAAACACGCGATCCGATACGGCGCCTGGAACGGACGCTTGTTCAACAAGGCATCATCTCCGAGGCGGGCGTTGCGGAAATGGACAAAGGCATTCACGCCGAAATCGACGAAGCCATTGCCATCGCGGAAAAGGATCCCTACCCCGAACCGGAGGACTGCCTCCGCGACGTGTACTTCGAAGAGCAATAATGGCGCTAACCACCTACGTCGATGCCATCCGTCAGGGAATTTCCGAAGAAATGGAGCGAGACGATAACGTCTTCGTTCTTGGAGAAGACGTCGGCATCTACGGCGGCGCATTCAAGGTAACCCACGGCCTTCTCGAAAAATTCGGCGAAACTCGAGTCATCGACACTCCCATTTCGGAATCGGCGATTGTCGGCGCCGCGATTGGCGCCGCCCTGATGGGACTTCGCCCGATTGCGGAAATGCAATTTGCGGACTTCATTTCGTGCGCGTTCGACCAGATCACGAATTTCGCCGCCAAGTGCCGTTATCGCTGGGGCGCGGGTATTCCCATTGTCGTGCGGGCTCCAAGCGGTGGCGGAATTCACGGCGGACCGTTTCATTCTCAGAATCCGGAGATGCATTTCGTGCACACACCCGGACTCAAGGTCGTGTGCCCTTCAACGGCATACGACGCCAAAGGCCTGCTGAAAGCGGCGATTCGCGATCCCGACCCGGTGATCTTCTTCGAGCACAAGTATCTTTATCGGAGAATCAAGGAAGAGCTGCCCGACGGCGATATCGTTGTCCCTATCGGCAAAGCAGCATTGCGCCGCACGGGTTCCGACATTTCCATCATTACCTACGGCGCAATGGTTTATGTCGCACTCGATGCAGCGAAGGAACTGGAAAAAGACGGCATCGACGTTGAAGTGCTCGACCTGCGTTCTCTGCTTCCCTTCGACAAGGAAGCTGTTCTGGATTCCGTAAAGAAAACCAACAAGGTCATTCTGCTTCACGAAGACACCCGCACCGGCGGCTTTGCAGGCGAACTCGCCGCGTTGATTTCCGAAGAAGCATTCGACTATCTCGATGGCCCGATACGACGCATCACTGCGCCGGACACGCCGGTCCCCTTCAGTCCTCCAATGGAAGAATTCTTTCTTCCGAAAATCTCAGACGTCCTTCGCGTGGCTCGCGAGCTTCACGCGTACTAATTCGGAGAACTCATGGCTGAAACAAAAGTAATCATGCCTCAAATGGGTGAGAGCATCTTCGAAGGCACGCTCACGAAATGGCTCAAGAAGCCTGGCGACAAGGTGGAACGCGACGAGGCCCTTTTTGAAATCTCGACGGACAAAGTGGACTCGGAAATCCCTTCGCCTGCCTCGGGCATACTTCAGGAAGTTCTCGTCAAGGAAGGACAGACGGTTCAGATCAATACGGTCGTTGCGATCATCGGAGATGGAAGCGCAAAACCTTCAGCCAAGTCCGCACCGGAAGCGAAGGTCGAAGCTCCGGCGCCGGCATCGAAACCGGAGTCCGAGCCGAAGCCCGAGCCGCCCGTGCAGGAAGACGACTCCCGGGTTCCCAATTCTCCACTGGTTCGGCGGATTGCAAAAGAGCATGGAATCGACCTGGCCGCGCTTGCCGGAAAAGGCACCGGCATCAACGGCCGCATCACGAAAGACGACATTCTGGCGTACGTTGAAAGCGGCGCCGGGAAAGGCGCCGCGAAAAAGCCCGCCTCTCCCTCGCCAGCGCCGACGCCCACACCCATCGCGTTTTCAGGCGAAGTCGAACGGGTCCCGCTGACGCCCATGAGAAAGTCCATTGCCGAACACATGGTGGCGAGCCGGCGCACTTCGGCTCACGTCACGACGTTCTTTGAAGTGGATTGTTCCAGCATCATGAAAGGGCGTGAAAAGCTCAAAGCCGAGTTCGAACGCGCCGGAGTGCGCCTCACGATTACGCCATTCTTCGCGCAGGCTGTCGTGCGCGCACTGCGCAAGTTTCCGATCGTCAATGCGTCCCTGGATGGTGACTCGATCGTCTATAAACGCGACATCAATATCGGAATCGCAGTCAGCCTGGACGGAGGCCTGATTGTCCCCGTTCTACGAAATGCTGCGGAGAAGAACCTGCAGGGACTGGCGCATGCCATCAACGATCTTGGCGAGCGCGCACGGAACAAGAAGCTGCTTCCGGATGAAGTCAAAGACGGCACGTTTACGATTACCAATCCCGGCGTATATGGCGCTCTCACCGGAACCCCGATCATCAATCAACCGCAGCTGGCCATCATGGGAATGGGCGGCATCAAAAAACGTGCCGTTGTGATTGACGATGCCATCGCAATCCGCCCGATAATCGTGCTCTCGCTGTCGTTTGACCACCGTGTGATTGATGGCGCTCTTGCAGACCAGTTCATGGCCGACATTCAAAAGCAGCTGGAAAACTGGCAGGGATAGCGAGACTTTGCCGTGTGGGACAAACTACTCAGGAATCGAACGGCCATTTCGGCCATCACGCGCGAAGTCCTCGACACGTTCGGCAAACTCTCGCCCAAGCTTGAACATCTGGCCCCGACTCCTCTACCCGACAAGGCGCTAATCATCGGATTGCTCGATGACTTTCTGGAAGTGATCTATCCCGGATACTTCGGCCGAAAGTTTATCGAAACTTCCCACATTGAACACCACGTGACAGGTTTGGTGGATTCCATCTACGAGCGGCTCGCCGTGGAGATTTATCGGAGCGTGCGCCCGGTTTGCGGGGAGGCGGCCGTGGTTTGCACACACTGCCAGGAAACTGCGGAAGAGGAAGCGCTAAAACTTCTGCGAAAGCTTCCGATGCTTCGCTCGAGACTTTCGGACGACGTCCAGGCCGCATACGACGGAGACCCTGCTGCAAAAAGCATTGATGAAGTCATCTTCGCGTATCCGGCAATTGTGGCGATTACGATTTTCAGAATTGCCCACGAGCTGCATGTCCAGGGGGTCCCGCTGTTGCCGCGCATCATGACAGAGCATGCGCACTCGATTACCGGTATCGATATTCATCCCGGCGCGACAATCGGAAACGGATTCTTCATCGATCATGGGACGGGCGTGGTTATCGGAGAAACGACGGTCATTGGCAATCACGTTAAACTCTATCAGGGCGTGACTCTTGGCGCTCGCAGCTTTGCCATGGACGAGGAAGGCCAGCTCATTCGCGGGAAAAAACGCCATCCCACCATCGAAGACGATGTCGTCATTTATGCAGGTGCGACCATCCTTGGAGGCAATACCGTAATCGGAAAAGGATCTGTGATAGGCGGCAACGTATGGCTCACACATTCAATTCCGCCGAATACCAAGTACCGCAACGAGGCGTAGACCGGAGGATCTGATCAATGTTCAATTCTCAATTTTCAATCTTCATCCGAATGGAAGGGTCAAAGGTCTCTTTCCGCTCGGATGAGAATTGAAAATTGAGAATTGAACATTGATCAGATCCTCGGGCCCCTCCCAGGCAAATCAGTATCTGTACCGCACGCCCGCAACGGCCCAGATCTTTGGCCCGATAAAACCATCTTCGTAAGGCCGCTGATTGAGCAGGTTTTCCGCTTTCACATAAAACTCTGCGCTGCGATCATTTGCCAGCGGGAAGTCATAGCGAAACACAGCGTCCGCCTTGATCGGTGCATCGAACACAAATTGACGCTCGCCGCCTCCGGAAATGGTGTTCGTGTATTTGCTGTATGCGGACATATCAAATGAAACATTGACGCGCCGTCCGAACCACTGGGAAGCTGTCGCGGTGAACATATGAGGCGACTGTCCGAGAACCTTGTAATAGTCCGCCCCGATTGTTGGCGTGTTCGAATCCGAATTCAGGTATGTGTATGACAGACCTATATTCGTTCTTGAAGTCGGCGATGCATGAGCGCTCAGTTCCATGCCTCTGGAAATTCCACCGCCGCCGTTTTGATATCCAAACAATCTCCCGAATGGATCGCCAGGACCAGTTGGAACGATTGGATCGGTCGGATCGGTTGGATCGGTCGGATCTGTCGGATCTGTCGGATCGGTCGGAGCTGGTGGAATGTTGGTAGTCAGAGAATTGGTAAAAAGTATGGTCTCCTGCAGCCTCGTATAAAACGCGGTGCCGCTAACGGTGAGCTTCGATCCCCAAAATTTCTGATCGATGCCTCCATCGACCGCAATTGCGCGCTCCGGTGCGAGAGTTGGATCGCCATAGTAAAATCCGCTGTCGCCGCCAAATCGTTCATAGCCCGAAGGTGCACGGAAGCTGTTTCCCACGTGACTGCGCAGCTTGGTTCCCGTCGACCGAATGAACCAGGAGATAGCCCCATCGCCTGTATAAGCGGCTGGAGGAGCAATGATCGGAGCATCCTGATAAGGCGACGAATACCCGTAAAACTCCGGGATCTTAAGATTGAAGAACTGCGCCCGGCCCCCTACTGTCAATTGCAGCCTTCCATCCGCAAGACGGATTTGATCCTGCACATATACCGCATTGCTTCGCTGATTGAATCGTGTGGATCCTGTCGACGACGGGGCGTCGTACGTGCCGTTGAGATTGACGTAACGTTCACGCTCGTAATCGTATCCGCCGGAAATGTGATTGTGTCGTCCCACTTGTTGCTCGACATGGGCCTGGCCTGAATTCGTATATCCGCTAAAGCTGTTTTGAGTTGTAGCCGCAGGTTCAAACGAACCTGGTCCGGCCGGTCCATCCGAGTAGACCCGGGAAGTACTCACTCCCTGGTATGCGAGCTGATACGAGGTGTTGTGCGACACCTGGTGTTGAAATGAAAGAACACCGGTATAAAAATTCCCCATGCGCCGGCTATCCGGATCGATCTGGTTCGGGATGAATGTCGCATTACCTGCATTGAACGGCTGTAGACTTTCGAATAACTCCAATTGATCGATCGGCAGAGCAATGGCTTTAACTTCCCCAGTGGAAGGCGAATTGGCGAGAATGTCGCTGTTCAGTGTCGGGTTTTCGGTGGTCGCGAGATAGCTGTTGGAGTACCAGAGTTTTCCCATCAGCGAAATCTTGGGATTGACGATGTATTTAGTGGAAATCTGCAAACCGCTGTTACGGAATGGCAACCCGTCGCGGGGACCTTTCGTAACATTGATATGGGACGCACCGACGCTGTAAGTGAAAACATCCTTCGAGATACCGCCGGTAACGGTGGCAACGCTGCGTATCGTTCCGAGGCCACCGCCTTCGGCCAGGAATTGCCCGTGCACTGGTCCGCCACCCGAAGGTGAAGTGATGTTGATGACGCCACCCAGAGCATGCGAACCGTAAAGCGACGATCCGGATCCACGCAGGACCTCAATCCGCTCGGTGTCAATGATGCTCATGTCCTCAAACATTGCTGTCGCATCACCTTGAAGGCTTGCGGCATCTCGAAATCGAACACCGTCGACCAGAACCGCCGTGTCCTGGGATCTGAGTCCGCGCAACTGGATGGTCGTCAGACTACCTGGCCCCTCCTGCGTCTGAACGCGGATGCCCGGAAGAGTCCGCACGGTGTCGGGAATTGAATTCTCATCTCGCAATGCGATTTCGTCTGAGTCAATGGCGTCAACAGCCTTTGAAATTTCATCAACGCTCTGCGGTGTGCTGGAAGCAATTACCAGAACTTCAGACCGGAT
>Ga0210380_10000211_pt1 | contig 29829 bp, 33 predicted proteins | sample PLM4_5_coexredo_FD_155476 | JGI IMG/M metagenome (GOLD analysis project Ga0210380, IMG submission 155476) | Groundwater sediment microbial communities from an aquifer in East River, Colorado, USA - PLM4_5_coex redo | ecosystem: Environmental > Terrestrial > Soil > Riparian zone | place: USA... | reverse complement strand
TACGACTTTGTCAGATCCGCAGTTGATGAAACCGCTGTTCGGCTTGCTTCATCCATCGCATGTATTGAGGCCGGCTGATAAACAGAAGCCCCGTGAAGATCTCTTGGACGAACGCTCGGATCTGCGGAAAGGTCAGCGCTGGCCCCCTGCGCGGCCGGCGGCGTTCGGCCTGGAGAAACGCGAAGGCCACGGCGCTGATGACCATGTGGTGCTGCCAGCCGGGATATGAGCGGCCTTCGAAATGATCGAGGCCGAGTTCGGACTTGAAGTCTTGATAGTGCTGTTCGATCGCCCAGCGGTGATGCGCCAGCCGCACGAGTTGTTTCAACGAGGCCGACGCCGGCAGCGAGACGAAGTAGTGCCTGCGGCGGCCGGTCGGCCCGAGCCCCCGCTCGCAGAGCAACCAGATATCCGGGGCCAGCCGTCGCCGCCGCCAGTCGGTGGCGGGGGTCACGCGCAGGGCCGCGAAATCGGCGGTCCACGGCGCATGGGTCCCGTTGCGCCACTCGACCCGGTGCCACGCCCTGGGCCGCAGGGCGTCGCTGATCGTCCGGACGCTGACGGCCTCCTCGGTGGGCCATCCCCCCCGGCGATTGCGCGGTGGCGGTTGGGTGCGGTCGACGTGCAACGTGGGCGTGCCGCGGAACACGGTCAGGGTCGGCGAGATACCCAGGGCATACGGCAGTCGCAACCGATGCAGCGTCTGACGGACCGTGCTGTTGTCCCCGTATTCGGCATCGGCCACGACCGCGGTCAGCGTGATGCCCGCGGCTCGCGTCAGGCGCAGGAGCGTCAGCGCAAGGCGCCACTTTTCCTGAAAGACCGCCGTCGCAGGAATGCGCGCGGCGGCGCGCCGCACCAGATCGCGGACCCACGACTCGGGCAGATAGAGCAACGCGCCCATCGGCCAGGCGCGCTGGCCGGTCCACAAGGCGGCCGTCACCGCGACTTGGCAATTCGCCACCTTGCCCAACGCGCCGCAGTACTGCCGCGCCGCGCCGACCGAATGCGGCCCCGACTTGGGGAAGCTCGTTTCGTCGAGGATCAGAATCCCCGTGCGTTCCGGGATGACGGCCCGCAACCGCCGCCACAACACCGTCGCATCCCAGGGGGCATGCGTGATGAAGTGCTGGAAGGCTTGGTACGAGGTGGGCTCGCTGACGCGCGCGAGCATCGCGGACATCGACTTGCGAGCGCTGTCGCCCAGCAACCCGTCGACGTACTGGCGCAAGGACACGTGCTGCGCGCGATGACCGAAGCAGTCCTTGAACTGATCCAGCCATCCCGTCAGTCGTCGCAACAGCGACCACGCGCCTCGATCGAGCACTGGGGCGCAGCGTACCGGCAATCAGCGAAACGTACAATGTCCTCAATTCAGATCACTCACGGATTCCTTCGGGAATCCGATGATGTGACAAAGTCGTACTAGTGCGATGAGCCATGGGCGACTCTTCACATTCGTGGGCGGCGACGCTGGACCCTGGGAAGTGGTGTCGCAGCGCGCCGTGGTCGGAGAGCTCCTGCCCGCAGTGGATCGACTGCGAATCGTGCCCGGTGAAGTGCCGAAGGAGAACGGCCGCGGGTGGGCGCTGCGCGGCGTGACGAGCCACGAGCGCTACGTCACCCGTGACGAGAAGACGAAGCTCGTCGCGGTGCAACCCGATCTCGGCCGTCCCGAGGCCACCGCGGCCGCGTTGATCCCGATGCGGAAATCGGCGGCGTGGTGGGCCCTTGCGCAGGACGAGCGGCGAGCGATCTTCGAGGACACGTCGGCGCACATCCGGATCGGCCTCGACTATCTGCCGGCGGTGGCGCGGCGTCTCCATCACTGTCGCGACCTGGCCGAAGGCGCCCCGTTCGATTTCCTGACCTGGTTCGAGTTCGCGCCGCCCGACGCCGTGGCCTTCGACGAGCTGCTGCATCGTCTTCGGGAGACGCCCGAGTGGCGCTACGTGGATCGCGAGGTGGAACTCCGGCTGCGCAAGACACCGGAGTAGCGAGGAGTTGCCGTGTCGATCAAGAGTGCCGCCGATCGGCGAGGACTGGAGGCGGCCGGCACCGTGGTCCGGCTGACGCTCGACGCGCTGGCCGCTGCCGTGCAGCCCGGCGTGACGACCGCCGAGCTCGATGCCCTGGCCGCGGACGTCTTTGCCGCGCACGGGGCCCGTTCCGCGCCCGCGCTCGTCTACGGCTTCCCGGGGACGGTCCTCATCAGCGTCAACGACGAAGTCGTGCACGGCATTCCCGGGGCGCGCCGGATCGAGCGCGGCGACGTGGTGAAGCTCGACGTCACCGTGGAACGCGGCGGCTACATGGCCGACGCGGCGCGCACGGTGGTCGTGGAGGGCGCGGCGGCCGAAGCGCAGCGGCTTGCCGGCTGTGCGGAGCGCGCCTTCTTGGCGGCGCTCGAGGTGGCGACGGCCGGATGCAAGGTGCGCGAGATCGGACGCGTGGTCGAGCGGACCGTGCGGGGCGAGGGGTTCACCGTCATTCGCGGACTGACCGGCCACGGCATCGGCCGCACCATTCACGAGCCGCCTTCGGTGCCGAACCACTTCGATCCCTGGCAGCAGGACGTGCTCACCGAGGGGCTGGTGCTGACCATCGAGCCGATCATCTGTGCCGGACGCGAGGGGGTGACCCAGGCTGCCGACGGCTGGACCATCCGCACCCGCGATGGCAGCCTGGCCGCGCACCACGAGCACACCCTCGTCGTCACGCGCGGCCGACCGGTGCTCTTGACGGCCGCCTGAATCGGGAGCGGCCGGTGAGGCGGGTCTAAAGACCCGCGGCCACGTACGAAAGGACAGCGGGGCTGAAGACCGCGGCCACGTACGGAACGAGGGCGGGTCTGAAGAGCCGCGGCAACGTTCAGATGTGGAGGGCGGTCTTCAGACCGCCCTGACGAGGCCCTAAGCCCTGAGCCCTGAGCCCTAAGCCCTAAGCCGACAAGAATCATCGTAGGATCCCGTCCATGAGAAAGCCTGCCCGCCTCGCCGCCGCGCTCCTCGCCATGCTCACGATCTCGCTGGCCGCGCAGTCGCCCGAGCCCACACCCGCGTTTCCCGGGCAGACCGACGCGCCGCCGCCCGCGCGCCCGTCGCCGGCGTTCAACGTCGAGACGATTGCGACCGGCCTCACCGGCGCGTGGGCCGTCGCCTTTCTGCCGGACGGCAACTTCCTCATCACGCAGAACGGCGGCACGATGCGGATCGTGAAACCGAACGGCTTCGTCTCCGCGCCGATTGCCGGCGTACCGGGCGTCAAGACGATCGGCGCGCAAGGGCTGCACGATCTGCTGCTCGACCCGGACTTCGCGCGCAACCGCACGCTCTACTTCACCTACTTCGCACCGCCCCCGGGCGAGGCGCCTGGCGCCTGGCCGCTGCACTTCCTCTACGAGGACGTGTGGACCAAGTCGCTCGCCGAGCGCCGTCTGCTGAACATCGGTATGGAGAAGGTGGCGCGCGCCCGCCTGAGCGAGGACAACCAGCGGCTCGAGGACGTGCGCGATCTGGCCGACGGTGCCGAACGACGCATCCAGCTCGGGCGCGACGGCAACCTCCTCGTCACCGGCTCGGATCGCTTCCGCTTCTACGACTCCGATCTCGACGGCAACGAGCGCAACGCGGTCCTCGACCCCGACGAGCGCCGCAACTTCGCGGGCGGCGTGTTGCGCGTCGGACGCGACGGCTCGATTCCGAAGGACAACCCGTTTCTAGGGCGGGCCAACGTGTCGCCGTGGGTATACGCATTCGGCCTGAAAGACCCGGAGGGCGCTGCCATCCACCCCGTGACGGGCGATTTGTGGGTCGTGGATCACGGCCCGCAGGGCGGCGACGAGATCGACATCATCCGCGCTGGCCGTGACTACGGCTGGCCCGACGTCACCTACGGCCGCCAGTACGACGCGCGACAGAGCGATGGCCGGAAGAACGTCAAGGTGGGCACCGGCAACACGTCGATGAAGGGCGTCGAGGAGCCGATCTATTACTGGGTGCCGTCGATCGCGCCGTCGGGGATGACCTTCTACACCGGCGACCAGTTTCCCGACTGGAAGGGCAACCTCTTCGTTGGCGCGATGGTGGGTCAGCATCTCGTGCGCCTGGTCTTGAACGACAATCGAGTGGTCGCGGAAGAGAAGCTGCTCCTCGATCGGAAGCAGCGCGTCCGCGAGGTCCGGCAGGGGCCGGACGGCAACCTGTACATCTTCCTGGGCACCGACCTCGTCCGCCTGACGCCGAAGAAGTAGCGCAGGAATCCGGGCGCGTGTCCTCGCGGGGGGGCGTCATGCGCGCAGTGGACGTGTCGTCGGCGCGGCAGTACCGGTGGGGCAATGCCAGCGACGGCTGGTATCTGCTCGACCGTCAGGATATGAGTGTCATCCAGGAGCGGGTGCCACCTGGCGACCAGGAGCACCGCCACCGTCACGCTCGCGCGCGGCAGTTCTTCTACATCCTGGCGGGCCAGGCCACGCTGGAGATCGACGGCACGCCCGTGACGCTCGCCGCTGGACAGGGAGTGGAAGTGCCACCAGGCACGCCGCACCAGTTCTTCAACCAGTCGTCGGCCGACGTCGAGATGCTGGTGATCTCGTCGCCGCGCTCGCACGGCGATCGTGTGGACCTCTGACGCCATGCCCTTGCCGCCTGGCACACGCGTCTGCGTCACCGGCGCCTCCGGGTTCGTGGCCTCGTGGCTCGTGCACCAGCTGCTCGAACGCGGGCTGCAGGTTCGCGGCACCGTGCGCCGCGCGTCGTCCGTCCCGCACTTGCAGTCGCTCCCAGGCGCGGCCGAACGGCTCGAACTCGTCGAGGCCGACCTGCTGGTGCCGTCGTCCTTCGAGGCGGCCGTGCGGGGCTGCACCACGGTGTTCCACACCGCCAGTCCGTACGTGATTCAAGTGGATGATCCGCAGCGCGACCTCGTCGATCCGGCGGTGAACGGCACGCGTGCCGTGCTGGCGGCGTGTGTCAAGGCGCCGGAGGTGACGCGGGTGGTCCTCACCTCGTCGATGGCGGCGGTCACCGACGAACCCGACGAGACGCGCGTGCTCACCGAAGCGGACTGGAACGAGAAGTCCACGCTGCGGCGCAACCCCTACTACCTGTCGAAGACGCTGGCCGAGCGCGCGGCGTGGTCGTTCATCGAGCGGGAACGGCCGCGGTTCGACCTCGTGGTGATGAACCCGTTCATGATCATGGGCCCGTCGCTCGGTCCGGGGCTCAACGTGTCGAACCGCATCGTCGCCGACCTCGTCAACGGCGTCTACCCCGGGATCCTCAGCCTGTCGTGGGGCATCGTGGACGTGCGTGACGTGGCGCAGGCGCACGTGCGCGCGGCGGAGGAGCCCGCGGCGCGCGGGCGCTATCTCCTGGCGCAGGAGGCGGTGACCATGCGCACGCTCGTGGGCTGGCTTCGCGACGCCGGCTTTGCCACCGGCACCCGCCTGCCGTCCCGGGCGATGGACAACGCCATCGGGAACCTGCTCGTGCGGCTCAACTCCTACGTGCAACCTGCCGGCGTGGGCAGCTACCTGCGCACACATATCGGACGGACGCCGCGCTACAACACCAGCAAGGCCCGCCGGGAGCTCGGGCTCACGCTGCGGCCGACGCGCGACACCGTCATCGACACGGCGCGCGACCTCGAGCGTCACGGCCACATCGTCCGGCGCGGCCAGCCCGGCTGATATACTTTCCGGCCTATGAAAAACCGACTGATTCTGCTCACCATCCTCGGGGTGGCCCTCGGCGGCGGCGCCTACGTGCGCGCCCAGTTCGGGCAGCAGGCGGCCAAGCTCGACGTCGTGAAGCTGGCGGACGATCTCTTCGTCATCCACAACGACTACGTGCCCGGCAACACGACCGCGCTCGTCACGAGCGAGGGCGTGGTCCTCGTGGACGACAAGTTCGAGATCGATCACGCCGGCATCCTGGCCGCGCTCAAGACGTTCACCAGCCAGCCGGTGAAGTACGTCGTCAACACCCACCATCACGGCGATCACAGCGGCGACAACGCCAAGCTGCAGGCGATGGGCGCGCAGGTCGTCACCTCATCGCAGGCGCGCCAGAACATGGTGGATGGCAGCCAGCCCGGGCTCTCGAACATCACCTTCGACGGCAAGACCAGCCTGTACCTCGGCGGCAAGCGCGTGGACCTCTTCTACTTCGGCCGCGCCCACACCAACGGCGACATCGTCGCGCTCTTCCCGGCCCAGCGCGTCCTGGCGGCGGGCGACATGTACACGTTCGGCGACACGACGCCGCAGCTGGTGGACTACCCGGGGGGCGGCAGCGCCAAGGAATGGCCGACGACGCTCGACGGCGCGCTCGGGCTCGATTTCGACCGCGTCGTGCCCGGTCACGGCACCGTGACGAGCAAGGCGGAGATGCGGAAGTTTCGCGACACCGCTGCCCGGCTGCGGACGCGCGTGCACGAGATGATCGTCCAGAAGAAGTCGAAGGACGATATCTCGAAGATGCTCGCGTCGGAGTTCCACTTCGCCGAGTTCCACCTGACCGCCTCGCTCGACGGCCTCCTCGTCGAGCTGCGTTAGCGAACGTGTTCGCCAGGGAAGCCATCCATCACGTCGCGCTGTCCGTCACCGACATGGACCGCGCGGCGTGGTTCTACGGAACCGTACTGGGCCTCGAGGAAATCCCGCGGCCGCCCTTCGACTTCGGCGGCGCGTGGTACCAGCTCGGCGATCGCCAGCTGCACCTCATCGTGCATCCGCCCACCCGCACGCTCCGGCACTCGATGGAGATCGGCCCGCGCGAAGGCCATCTGGCGCTGCGGGTACGCGACCGTCAGGAACTGATCGAGCGACTGCGGGCCCACGGCGTCGGCACCCTCGACCTGCCCGACAACCTCACGCCCTGGGCGCAGGTCTACTGCTGCGACCCCGACGGCAACATCCTCGAGTTCAACGTCGAGCGCCCGGACGACCGACGCTAAAACGGCGGTCCCGGGACACTGGATCGATGCTGTCCGCGCTCGCGCTCCTGTCGGCGGCGTTTTATGGCGCCGCCGACTTCACCGGCGGGTTCGCGTCGCGCCGGGCGCCGATGTTCAGCGTCGTCACCATCTCTCAGGCCTCGGGACTCCTCAGCCTGCTGCTGGTGATGCCGCTGCTCGAGGCCGCCTCGCCGCTCGGCGCCGACATCGCCTGGGGCGCCGCCAGCGGCATCGCGGGTGGCTTCGGCGTCGCACTGCTGTACCGCGCCCTGGCCATCGGCACGATGGGCGTCGTGGCGCCCACGACCTCGGTGTGCGCGGTCGGGATCCCCGTGCTCTTCGGGATTGTGCTTGGCAATCGGCCCGGCGCCCTGGTCGGCGCGGGGATCGTCCTGGCCATCGTGGCCATCGTCCTGCTCGGTCAGGAGAGCACGCATCCCGAGCACCCCGCGCCCAAGCCGGTACAGGCCGGCCTCCCGGCCGGGATGTGGCACGCGCTGGCGTCGGGCGTGGCCATCGGCCTGTTCTTCCTGCTGCTGTCGCGCGCCAAGGCCGAGGCCGGGCTGTGGCCGCTCGTCGCCGCGCGTGTGGCGGGGATTCCGTTCTTCGCCGCGATCGTCCTGGCCAGCGGCGCCTCGTTCCGGATGCCGCGTCCGATCCTGTGGCTCGTGATTGGCGGCGGTGTCCTCGACATGCTGGCCAATGTGCTGTATCTCTTGGCCACCCGGTACGGCGACCTGGCCGTGGCGGTGACTCTCGTGTCGCTCTACCCGGCCAGCACGGTACTGCTCGCGCGTGTGGTGCTGCGAGAACGTCTGAGCCGGCTGCAGGTGATTGGAATGGCGGGAGCGCTCGTCGCGGTGCTTCTGATCGTGCGAGGTGGGTGACACGGCGGTGCTGTCCCGGCGGAGGGGCTATTATGGAAACAAGGTAGAACTGTGGCCGGTATGAGACGAAATCTGGTGATTCTGGCAGCGACCATCGGTCTCGCCACGGCCGCGTCCTCCGCGTCCGCGCATCACAGCCATCCGTATTTCTACGATCAGTGCAAGAGCGTTACGATCGAGGGGCGCGTCGAAAGTGTCCAATTCAAGGATCCGCACACCATCGTCGTGCTCAGGCTGGACGACGGCACGGCGTATACCGTCGATTGGGCCGGGCTGCGCGGACTGACGAATAACGGCATCCTCGACTCCGCGAAGGCAGCGCTGGTGTTTGGCGCTCCTATCGTGGTCACCGGCAATCCTTTGCGGGACCTCGCCCAGATACAGTCGCATTTCTCGGACATCAAGAGCGTGAACCCGAACACCGTCGATCCCACGTCGATACGCGGTGTCGGGAACGATTTCAGCTGGGCGCTCTCCCCGAGCCCGAACCCTCCGAACTGCGACCGTAAGTAGCTGCTCGACCGTATGCATCGAACGATCTTGTTGGCCTTATGCCTCGCGAGTGCGTCGATCGCGGGGGCGCAAACGGCGTCCATCAAGGACGTGGCCTGGCTTCAGGGCTGCTGGGAGCAGCGCGACGGCGACCGTCTGGTGGAAGAGCGCTGGATGCTGCCGCGCGCAGGCAGCATGCTCGGCGTGGGGCGTACGACGCGCGGCGAAAAACTGATCGAGCACGAGTTCGTGGTGCTGACCGAACGCGACGGGCGGCTGGCCTACGAGGCGCACCCGTCAGGGCAGGCGACGGCCACGTTCGTGTCGAAGCCCATCTCCGGCCGCGAGGTCGTCTTCGAAGACCCCACCCACGATTTCCCCCAGCGCGTCGGTTACCGGAGCACGGGCCCCGGCCAGTTGCTGGCCTGGGTCGAGGGAACCTCGGGCGGCCGCACGCGCCGCGTCGAGTTCGCATACCGAACCGTGAACTGCGTCGCTCCATAGCCGCCCGCCCGGAGGGCGGGCAATTGAACACTGCCCAGCGAGGCGCAGCCTCGCTGGTATAGTCTCGCGCTATGGGAAAGCTCCTGAGCGCCTTCATTGCGGTGGCGCTCTCGACGGCTGTGGTGGCCGCCCACCATTCGTTCGCCGCCGAATACGACGCGAACGACCAGATCACGCTCGTCGGCACGATTACCAAGGTTGAGTGGACCAACCCGCACACGTGGTTCTTCGTCGACGTAAAGGATCCGCAGGGACAGGTCGTGAACTGGGCGATCGAGGGGGGAGCGCCGACCGTGCTCTACCGCGAGGGGTGGAAGCCGACGTCGCTCAAGGCCGGCGATGAGGTGACGGTCACCATCGCTTTGGCGAAGGACAAGAGCAAGAAACAGGGGAACGCGTACCAGTTCAAGCTGCCGGACGGCCGCTGCGTGTTCGCCGGGTCGTCCGGTCCACTCGGCGCCGCCACCGACAACTGCACACCCGGGAGGCGTTGAGATGCGCCGAGCCATCGGACTGGCGACGGTCACCCTGGTCGTCACGGTGCCGCTTGGCGTGGTGGCCCAGTGGCAGGGGTACCCGACGCCCCGCATTCCGCGCACCGCGGACGGAAAGGTGCATCTCACCGCGGCCGCGCCGAAGACCGCGGACGGCCAGCCGGACTTGAACGGCATCTGGCTCGCCTCTCGCGCGGTGTTCGACCTGCGCCAGACGCTCAAGCCGCGAGACACGATCCCGCTCACGCCCGAGGGGAAGGCAATCTTCGACCAGCGGCAGGCGACGCTGTCCAAGGACGACCCCAGCGCGCGCTGCCTGCCGACCGGACTGCCGGTGCGGGCGCTGCTGCGCACGCCCTTCAAGATCGTTCAGGGGCCTGGCACGACCGCGATTCTCTACGAATCGGGAACGCGCTTCCGGCAGGTGCTGACCGACGGCCGGCCGCTGCCCGGGGAGATCGACTGGCCGGCGTGGCAGGGCTTTTCGATCGGTCGCTGGGAGGGCGAGACATTCGTGATCACGACCGGCGGTTTCAACGGGAGAGCGTGGCTGGATCAGGCCGGGCACCCGGAGAGCGACGCCATGAGGATCATCGAGCGCTTTCGACGCAAGGACTTCGGCCACATGGAGATGGAGATGATCATCGACGACCGCAAGATGTACACGCGGCCGTGGTCCATTCACGCCGAATTCATCTTGCAAACGGATACGGAGCTGCTCGAGTTCATTTGCGAGGAGAATGAGCGCGACTCGCCGGCGATTCGATAGGTACCAGAGGAGACCATGAGACGACCCACGACATCCTGGAAAACGACGGCCACGGCCGGGGCGGCGCTGCTGGCGCTGCTCTCGGGCGCGGTGGGCTGGCCGGACGGTGCGGCCGCGCAGCAGCAGGCCGCACGCGGCGGTGCCGACGCTGACGGACTCGACGTCCAGAAGCTGCGCGACGACGTGTATCTGATTGCCGGCGCCGGCAGCAACATCGTGGCCCAGGTGGGGCCGATCGGCGTCATCCTCGTTGACTCCGGCACCACCGAAGCCGCGCCCGGCGTGCTGGCCGCCATCCGCCGGCTCACCGGGCTGCCGGTGCGCTACATCATCAACACCAGCATGGACCGGGACCACGTGGGCGGCAACGACCTGCTCACGGCGTCGGGTCTCTCGATCCTCCCCGGCGCGGTCGTGGCGGGCGCTGGCCTCAGCGACAGCCTGGTGAGCAACGCTGGCAAGGCCAGCGTCCTCGCGCACGAGAACGTGCAGACGCGCATGTCCGAGGCCACCGGCGCGGCGGCGTATCCGTTCGCGCTCTGGCCCACCAAGACGTTCGCGTTTCACGCCTACTCGATGTATCTCAACGGCGAGGGCTACCAGGTGGTGCACCAGCCGGCGGCCCACACCGATGGCGACGTGATCGTCGCGCTCCGCCGCTCGGACGTCATCGCGACGGGCGACCTGATCGACACCACGCGCTTCCCGATGATCGACGTCGCCCGCGGCGGCAGCCTGCAGGGGCTGCTCGACGCGCTGAACCGGCTGATGGACATGACCATCTACAATCTGCCAATCCAGTGGAACGACGACCGCACGCTGCTGGTGCCGGGTCACGGCCGCGTCTACGACAAGCTCGATCTCCTGGAATATCGCGACGCCATCACGGTGGTGCGGGACCGTGTAGCCGACCTGATCAAAGAGGGCAAGAACTTGCAGCAGGTGAAGGCGGCCAATCCCGCGCTCGGCTATCGCAGCGAATACGGCACCGACCGCGGCGAGTGGACGACGGACAAGTTCGTGGAAACGATCTTCGCGGAACTCTCGAAGAAACCCGGCCCTGCGGCCGCGAGGGTGAACTGATGCGCGCGCGCACGCTCTTCGCAATCGCGCTCGTGGCTGCCGTCGTTCCGCTGCAGGCGCAGCGGGCCGGCGGGCCTCCGGCGGGACCGCCCCGGACCGTCGCGCCGATCGATCTCACCGGCTACTGGGTGTCGATCGTGTCGATGGACTGGCGCTGGCGGATGGTGACGCCCGCCAAGGGTGACTATGCGGGCGTCCCGATGAACGCCGCGTCGAAGACCGTGGCGGACGCGTGGGACCCCGCCAAGGACGAGGCGGCCGGCGAGCAGTGCAAGTCATACGGAGCCCCCGCGATCATGAGCGTGCCGGGCCGGCTGCACATCACCTGGCAGGACGACAGCACGCTCAAGATCGAGACAGACGCGGGGCAGCAGACACGGCTCCTCCAGTTCGGGCCCGTCCCACCGGTGAAGCCGCCGCGGAGCTGGCAGGGGATGTCTGCGGCGCAGTGGCAGATGTCGGCACCGGGGCTGCCGCTGATGTTGCGGCCGCAGGAACGGGCGGCCGACGTGCCGCCGCCGGCGGCGGTGCGCGGCGGCACGCTGAAGGTGACGACGACGAACCTGCGCGACGGCTATCTGCGCAAGAACGGCGTGCCCTACAGTGCCGAGGCGGTGTTGACGGAGTATTACGACCTCACGAAACAGGGCAACGACACGCTGCTGACGGTGACGACGATCGTCGACGACCCGACGTATCTGCGCACCCGACGTCTGATTGCATATCCTTTCAAGAAGGAGGCGAACGGGGACAAGTGGGATCCCACTCCCTGCTCGGCCCGCTGGTGAGCGCCATGAGACGCCTCTTCTCTCTAGCTCTGTTGTGCTCTCTCGCTGGGGCCGCGCCGGCTGTGGCGCAGACGGATCTGTCCGGATGGTGGGCGCGCCAGTCGCAGAACGACAACGGGTACGCGTCGGAACCGGTCGATCTGATCGGCATTCCGGTCAACGCCGACGGCCGCGCCAAGGCACTGAGCTACAACATCGCGTCGCTGTCGGCCACCGAGCGCCAGTGCCAGATGTATCCGCCGTGGTACATCCTGTACGGACCGTTCCCTCTGCAGATCATCGCGGAGCAGGATCCGGTGACGCAGAAGCTCATGGCCTATCGGATTACCGGCTGGGGCGACAGGGGCGAGCAGATGGTGTGGATGGACGGCCGTCCACGCCCGTCGCCGAACGCGCCGCACACGCACGGCGGGTTCTCCACCGGCACGTGGGAGGGCACCAGCCTCAAGGTCGTCACGACGCACTTCAAGATGGGAGACATGAAGCGGCATCGCGCCTTTTCGAGCGACCGCGCCACGATGACGTACACGTTGACCCGGCACGACGACATCATCACGGTGACGGGGATTCTCGACGACCCGGTGTATCTTGCCGAGCCGTTCGTGCTGACCGAGATCTTCCAGCGCTCGAACGACACCAATGGCTTCCCGCTCACGCCGTGCGAGCCGATCGAGGAGCTGCCGATGCTCCACGAGAACCCGGCGCTCGTGCCGCACTACCTTCCGGGCAAGAATCCGTTCATCAACGAGATGACCCAGAAGCGCGGCATCCCGCTCGAGGCGGTGCTGGGCGGTCCCGAAACGATCTATCCGGAGTACCGCAAGAAGCTTAAGGACACCTACAAGGCACCTGCGAAATGCGTGGATTCATGTGGTGGACCGCCTGCACCGCGCGGCGGAGGGCCCGGGCAGGGCGGTCAAGGCGCCGCGCCACCGGCCGGGCGGGGTGGCCCGCCGCCAGCCGGACGAGGTGCGCCCCCTCCCCAGTAGGTAAGCAAGGGGAGGCCCGCGGACTTATATCAATTGGGTTACGATCGCCGCGGACACGGCCCGAGGGGCGCGGGAGGGGAGAGCATGAAGCTCGGTTCGCTAGTGGTTGCGGCGGTTTTGGCGGCGGGAGGGCATCTCATCGCCCAGGCGCCAGCCAGCAAGGACGCCAAGCCGGCCGCGGCCGTGCCCCGGACGCCATGGGGTGCCCCCGATCTGCAGGGCACCTGGGACTACCGCACGATCACGCCGCTCGAGCGTCCGCGTGAGCTCAACGGCCGTGAGTTCTACACCGAGGAAGAAGCCGCGAAGCTCGAGGGGCGCGCGGGACGCCGCATGGACGGCCCGCCCGAATCGATTCAGCCTGGCCTCAACCATGCGCAGTACCTGACCGACCCCGGCCGCCTGCTGGCCGACGGCCGGCGCACGTCGCTCATCGTCGATCCGCCCGACGGCCGGATTCCCGCGCTGACCGACGAGGGCAAGGCCCGCGTGGCGCGGCAGCCGAACCGCGCCGCGAGCGGCGCCGCGATCACGTCGTGGCTCGATCGCGGCAACCAGGAGCGTTGCATTACTTATGGGCTGCCGAGCGCGAGCCTGCCCACGCTCTACAACAACAACATCATGATCGTGCAGACGCCGGACACGGCGGTGATCGTGCACGAGATGATTCACGAGGCGCGCATCGTGCCGCTCGACGGCCGGCCGGCCCTCAGCGGCAAGATCGGCCAGTGGATCGGGTCGTCGCGGGGCCACTGGGAAGCCGACACGCTGGTGGTCGAAACCACCAACTTCTCCGGCCAGCAGAATTATCGCGGCTCCACCACCGGCCTGCACCTCACCGAGCGGTACACGCGGACCGCCAAGGACCGTCTCGAGATGCGACTGACGGTCAGTGACCCGACCACCTGGGAGAAGCCGTGGACGGTGCTGCTGCCGATGCGTCCCACCGAAGGCGAGCTGATCGAGTACGCGTGCCACGAAGGAAACTACGCCATGTTCAACCTTCTGGAAGTGGCGCGCGACGAAGAAAAGGCCAACGCCGCCAAGCCGGCCGGGGGCGAATCCAAATGAAACTCCTGCGTGCTCTGGTTGCCTTGGCCGTGGCCGGATGTGCCACGACGGCCACTGCTGTGGCGCATCATTCGTTCTCCGCTGAGTACGACGCCAAGCAGCCCGTCACCTTGAAGGGAACCGTGATCAAGATGGAGTGGATCAACCCGCACTCCTGGATCCATGTCGCGGTGAAGAACGCGGACGGCACGACCACGGAATGGATGATCGAGAGCGGCACGCCGAACACGCTCGTGCGGCGCGGGTTCACCAAGCAGTCGCTGCTGCCGGGCACCGAGATCACGGTCGAAGGGTTCCGCGCGAAGAACGGCGCCAATCGCGCCAACGGCGCGGACCTGATCCTGTCGGACGGCCGGCGCCTGTTCCTCGGCTCGTCCGGCACCGGCGCGCCACGAGAAGCCCCAGACGGACAGTAGTTCTTTCGTAGAGGCGGACCTTTAGGTCCGCCTGCAGGGCGGTCTGAAGACCGCCCTCTACATCCATCAGCAGGAGTCTCCCCATGACCAGAACGACGACCCGATGGGCGCTCGCAGTACTCGTGTGCTTCGTGGCGGCGTGGCCGCTCTCCGGCGCCGGCACGACGGCACGGCCCGAGGAGGTGGGGTTGTCGTCCGAGCGGCTGCAGCAGGTGAACGCCCTGGTGAAGCGTCATCTCGACGCCAAGAGCTTTGCCGGTGCGGTGACGCTGGTGGCCCGCAACGGCCGCATCGTTCACCTGCAGGCGCACGGGCTCGCGGATCTGGAGACGAAGCGGCCGATGCAGGCCGACTCGATGTTCCGCATCATGTCGATGACCAAGCCGGTGGTCGGCACCGCCATCCTGATGATGATGGAAGAGGGCAAGGTGCGCCTCACCGATCCGGTGTCGAAGTTCATGCCGGAACTGAAGGGGCTGCAGGTGGCCATGGCGCAGCCGCCGCAAGGACCGCCCCCGCCGGCCGGCACCCCTGCCGAGCCGCGCTATTACATCGTGCCCGCCGACCACGAAATCACGGTGCGCGAGCTGCTGACGCACACCTCCGGCCTGGTCAGCGGCCCCATGAGCAACAGCGCCAACCGCAAGGTGGCGATCAAGGGCGCCGAGTCGCTCTCCGAATACCTGCCGCGCCTCGCCAGCACGCCGCTCGAGTTCCAGCCGGGCACGCGCTGGGCCTACAGCGCCCAGGCCGGGTTCGACGTGCTGCTGCACATCGTTGAAATCACGTCGGGCATGCCGGCCGACCAGTTCCTGAAGCAGCGCCTGTTCGACCCGCTCGGCATGAAGGACACCTTCTTCTACCCGGTCGAGAACCCGCGGCTGGCGTCGCGCTACGACCGTCAGGCGGACGGCACCCTGCGCCGCAACTCGAGCACGCCGAATTTTCTCAACGGCAAGTACTTCTCCGGCGGCGGCGGACTGGCGAGCACCGCCGAGGACTACTTCCAGTTCGCGCAGATGCTGCTCAACGGCGGCCAGCTCAATGGCAAGCGACTGCTTTCGCCGCGCAGCGTGGAGATGATGGCCTCAGTGATGGCGCCCGACACGCTGCCCGGCCGTCCCGCCGGTGAGGCGTACGGCCTCAGCGTGCGCGTGGTGAACAACCCATCCGCCCGCAACACCTTCCTATCCCAGGGCAGCTTCGGGTGGAGCGGCGCCTACGGCACCCACTTCTGGATCGACCCGAAGGAGAAGGTGATCGGCATCCTGATGACGCAGACGCCGAACCAGGACGTGCGTGGTGATTTCGAGAACGCGGTGGCGTTCTCGGTTCTGGGTGCCGCGCAACCATCCGGCACCCACTGAGGACCTGAAGGCTCCCGGCCCCCGGCTCCCGGCCGTGCCAAGAACACTTCTGCTCGCTTTGCTCGCCGTGGCAGTCTTCACCGCCACGGTGTCGGCGCAGAACGCCGACACCCTTCTCGTCAACGGCAAGGTCATTACCGTTGACGCGAAGGAGTCGGTCGTGGAGGCCGTCGCAATCCGCGACGGGCGCATCGTGGCCACCGGGACGTCGGCGGCGATGCGGCGGCTGGCCGGCCCGGGCACGCGGACGATCGACGTGCAGGGGCGCACGGTTGTTCCCGGTCTGATCGACTCGCATCTGCACGCGATTCGCGCCGCGCTCAGCTTCTCCACCGAGGTCAACTGGATTGGCGCACGGTCGATGGAGGAGGCGCTCGGGCGCATCCGCAAGGCGACGCAGACGATGCCGCGCGGCAGCTGGCTGATCGTGGCCGGCGGCTGGAACGAGCAGCAGTTCGCCGAGAAACGGCGGCCCACGCAGGCCGAGCTCGAGGCCGTCGCGCCCGACAACCCGGTCTACGTGCAGCTTGGTTACGGGTGGGCGGTGCTGACCGACGATGGCCTGCGCGCATTGAAGATCGCCAACGACGCCGACATCCCCAACGGTGGGCGCCTCGAGCGTGACGCCGGCGGGCGGCCCACCGGCGCCGTCACCGGCCCGCAGGCGGCCATTATCGCGCTGTTCGATCGTCTGCCCCGGCCGACCTACGCCCAACAGGTGGAGGGCACGCGTGCGTTCTTCCGCGAGCTCAACCGCCTGGGGCTCACCGGCGTGATGGACCCGGGCGGCAACAATCTGACACCCGCTGACTACGCGGCGGTGCAGGAGGTGTGGCGTCGCGGCGAGATGACGGTGCGCGTGGCGTATTCGCTCAACGGACAGACGTCGGGACGCGAATTCGACGATTACAAGACGCTGCTGGCGCTCGTGCCGATGGGATCCGGCGATGGGATGCTGCGCTTCGTCGGGCTCGGCGAGCGGCTCACCGAGGCGATGAACAACAACCCCCGCCCCAGCGACGCCGACAAGGAAAAGTACTTCGAGATTGCCCGCTGGGCGGCGCAGCGCGGCTACGGCCTCACGATGCACTGGGGGCCCGACGCGACAGTCGATCATCTGCTGACCATCTTCGAGCGGGTGAACCGCGAGACTCCGATCGCGCCGCTGCGCTGGTCGATCGCGCACCTGAACGACGCGTCGCCGAAGACGCTCGAGCGCATGCAGGCGCTCGGTGTCGGCTGGACGGTGCAGGACGCGATGTACTTCGGCGGCGAGGCGTTCGTGAAGCAGGCGGGGCCGGACGCGGCGCGCCGCACGCCGCCGGTCGTCACCGCCGACCGGCTGCGCGTGCACATCGGCGGCGGGACTGATGCGCACCGGGTGGCGTCGTACAACCCGTTCACGTCGCTCCAGTGGTTCCTGGACGGCAAGACGGTGAGCGGCCTGGCGATGCGGGGGCCGGAAGAGACGCCGACCCGCCAGCAGGCACTTCGCTTCTACACCAGGGGCAGCGCCTGGTTCTCGCACGACGACGACGAGCGCGGCTCGCTCGAGGCCGGCAAGCTGGCCGACCTTGCCGTGCTCTCGAAGGACTACCTCACGGTGCCGCTCAGTACGATTGGCGATATCGAGTCGGTGCTGACCATGGTCGGCGGGAACGTCGTTTACGGCGCCGGCCCGTTCGCGCCGCTCGAGCGCGCGCGGTGATTCTTCGTGGGGGCCGCCTTCAGGCGGCCCCGGGCCGGCTGAAGCCGGCCCCTACGTACGCTTTCTGCCCACCACGTCGATCAGCGCCGGTCCAATGAGCAGTGACGTCGGCTCATTCGACGCGGCGATCCAGTGGCGCCGTAGCTGCCGCGCATCGGCGGCGGTGAATCCGTCCAGACCGACCAGGCGCGGCATGATGTCGAGGAAGTAGGTCGAGAGCCACGTCCAGACCGGCGACCCGGGGTGGCCGCTCTGGACGGTCGGGGTCACCTCGACCATCCGCAAGCCGGCGCGCGCGATCAGGTGCGGCAGTTGCCCGGCAATGCTGGCGTGGCCCCCCTGCGACGCGAAGAACGCGCGATCGGCGGCGAGAAACGCCTCCCACGCCGGCGGGGTGGGAATCATCCGCAGCGTTTCGCGCTGGTAGTCCTCGATGGCCAGCGCGCCGCCAGGGGCAAGTGCGGCCGCCAGCTGCCGCACGTGTGCCGCGGCATCCGGCAGGAACAGGAACACCCAGCGGGCGAAGATCACGTCGTAGTGCCCGCGCGGCAGCGTCACGTCCGCCAGGTTGGCGTGCCACACGCGGCCGCTGCCGAGGCCATCCGCTCGCGCCAGCCGCTTCAGGCCAGTGGCAAACGCATCGGACGGTTCCACGGCGTCGATCGGCCCGCGCACCCGACGTCGCAGCTCGCGATGGAGCGAGCCGGAGCCGGGGCCGACTTCGAGCACGTTCGCACCCCGGCGGAGCTTCAGCCGGTCGAAGAGGGCGTGTGCTGTGGGATCCCACAGCCGCGCCTGCGCGCGCAGACGCGAGGCTTCCGTGGTGCTGTCGCCAAGGAGATAGGTGTAGGACCGTTGAGGGTCGCGATGGAGGCACAGCCCACGATAGCTCAGGGGTAGGCCTATTCGGCGGCGCCGGCCAGATACCAGCCGCGGGTGCGCACGAACAACCCTTTCTTGCGGGTGCGGACCTCGACGTTGCGCCAGCCCTGTTCGGACGACGCCTCGAAGGCCAGCACGTACTGGTGACGCAGCTCCTCGACGAGCTGATTGATGGCAGCCGTCGTTGTCGCCGTGTCGTACGCCACGAAGAACTCGCCGCCGGTGGCGCGCGCCAGGCTGGCCAGGAGCGAGCGCCGCTCGGCTTCGAACGGCACCTTGTCGGACTCGTGAGTGCCGGTGGCCATGACGAAGACGTAGACCGGCACGTCCACCGCGCTCGCAATCGCCGAGACCTGTTCCGGCGAGTAGGCGCTGCTCGTGTCTGCACCGTCGGTGAGCACCACGAGCGCGCGGCGGTTGGCGGTGCGCTTGGCGACGATGGCCGCCGTGCCGGCGATGGCGTCGAAGAGTGACGTCGAGCCCCAGGCGTCGACGACGCTGAGACGATCGTTCACGCGCTGGAGATCGTGCGTGAACTCCTGCACCGAGAGCAGCCGGGTGTCGAACGAGTAGAGGGCCGCGTCGTCACGCGAGGGGTTCAGGCTCGAGAGGATGGCGCCGGAGATGCGCTGCGACAGGTCGGTGGCGGCCCCGACTTTCATGCTGCCAGACCCGTCCATGAGCAGCGCCACGCTGGCCGGGGCGGCCAGCTCGGTCCGCAGATCGAGGATTGGGCGCGACTTCCCGGCGTCGAGCACTTCGAAGTCCTCGCGGCGAAGGCTTCGCACGATCTTGCCGCGGCCGTCGCGGACGATCGCCGCCATCGACACCAGATCGACGCTCGCGCGGAAGACGGCCGGCGGCGGCTCCTGCGCCCACGCGGGGCCGGCCACCGACACGAGTAGAACCGCAGCCGCCAACCGTCGATACCCAGAGATCATGCGCGCTCCCGACAACCCAAGAACAAAGGCTGATCCCTTTATCGTCGAATCGATCATGGAACGCTAGAGGGAAATCCCTGGTTTCATGCGCGATTACGTGCACGCGCGAGCGAATTTGGGCCGCGTCCCCCTGACGAGACCGCGCAGCGCTGCGCCGGCGTGTGCCGGGCGCGATCGCCGTGGTACCATCCGCCGGCCGCCCGAGGCGCTTCTGGTCAACGCGTCAACGGTCGAGTCGTCTCGGTCCCTGCATCGGAGCCCTCCCATGACCCGTCCCCTCTTCCGCTTCATCGCCGTGGTGATGGTGGCCGCCTTCTCGGCAGCCACGGGCGTTGTCGCGCAGCGCCCGCCGTTCGTCCCGGTCAGCCAGGAGATGCTTCTCAAGCCGAGCCCGGACGACTGGCTGATGTACAGCCGCACCTACGATGCCCAGCGTTTCAGCCCGCTCAAGCAGATCAACCGGCAGAACGTAGCTCAGCTGAAAGAAGTGTTCAAAAAGGAATTGGGCAACGGCCCGCACGAGAGCATCCCGATCGTCTATCGCGGCGTGATGTACCTGCTGCTTCCTGGAGCCGCGATCCAGGCCGTGGACGCCTCGACCGGCGCGCTCATCTGGGAGCACCGGCGTCCGACCGGTGCCTCGCGGGCGAAGACGATTGCCATCTACGAGGACATGGTCTATTACACGTCGCCCGACGGCTACATCGTGGCGCTCGACGCGCGCACGGGCGAGGTGCGGTGGGAGACCAAGAGCACCGGCGGCATGGTGGCCGGCGTCATCGTGGTCGAGGGCAAGGTGATCTCAGGCCGCTCGTGCAGCCCGTCGCGCGACAACTGCTACGTGGCCGCACACGACGCCAAGACCGGCGCCGAGGTGTGGCGTTTCTACACGGCGGCAGGTTCGAACGAGCCCGGTGGGGACACGTGGGCCGGGGCCCCCGATACCACCCGTTCGGCGTCCACCTGGGGGCTGCCCGGCGGTTACGACCCGGTGAAGCGACTCGTCTATTGGGGCGTGGCCAACCCTACGCCCAACACGCGCGCCAACAGGCACGGCGGACGGTACGATGCGGTCGGTTTCACGGCGCCGATCGACCTCTACAGCAACTCCACCATCGCGCTGAACCCTGACACCGGCAAGCTGGCCTGGTATTACCAGCACCTGCCGGGCGACGACTGGGACGAGGACTATCCGCACGAGCGGACCCTGCTGCGGACCGCGGTCAGCCCCGATCCGAAGTTCGTGAAATGGATCAATCCCGACGTGAAGAGAGGGGAGGCGCGCGATGTCGCGCTGATGGTCGGCGAGGGCGGCGGCATCTTCGCGCTCGACCGCGGCACCGGGCAGTTCCTGTGGGCCAGCCCGTTCCCGTTCGACACGCCCAACTTCCTCATCTCGAACGTGGACGGCACGAGCGGCCGCGTGACGATCAACAAGGACGTCACGTTCACCGGCCCGCAGGATCGCAAGGTGATCTGCTACTGGAACACGCGCAGCTACTGGCCGACGGCCTATCACCCCGGGACCAACTCGCTGTTCGTCCCCTACGTCGAGAACTGTCTCGACATGACGACGGCCGGACCGAACCGCACGCCGCCGGAGCGCCGCGTCGGGATTCCCCGCGAGGGCAGCGACCCGAACAAGTGGGCCGGCCTGATGAAGATCAACGCGTCGACAGGTCAGATGACGCCGATCTATCAGGGGCGCGCGCCGGGCAACGGCGCCGTGCTGGCCACCGGCGGCGACCTCATCTTCTGGGGCGACCTCGACCACAAGCTCCGGGCCTTCGACGCGGCGAGCGGCCGCGTGCTGTGGGAGGAGACGCTGAACGGGCCGATCCAGAACAGCACCATCACCTATTCCGTGAACGGCAAGCAGTACGTGGCGGTGATGACCGGCAGCGGCCTCGTGACCGGCGGGCTGATGGACCAGGCCGGCATCAAGCCGAACCGCGGCTACAACGCGCTCTATGTGTACGCCTTGCCGTGAGTCATGAGGCAAGGCGTGTCGAGGGCCGCTCGCTTCGCTCGCGGTGGGGCAGGTAGGGCGGGTAGGTAAGAACTCTTGTTCTTCCTACCCGCCCGACATCAGCGACTCTTCAGCAGATCTCTTATCTCCGTCAGAAGGAGCTGGTCCTTGGTGGGCGCCGGTGGCGCGGCCGGCGCCTCGGCCTGCTTCTGCTTCAGCGAGTTGGCGGCCTTGACGAGCATGAAGATCGCGAAGGCGACGATCAGGAAGCTGATGATCGAGTTGATGAACACGCCGTAGTTCAAGGTGACGGCGCCGGCGGCCTTGGCTTCGGCGACCGAGGCGTACGGGGCGGCGGCCTTAGTGCCCTCCTGCAGCACCACGAACATGTTCGAGAAGTCGACACCGCCCAGCACCAGCCCGATGGGCGGCATGATGACGTCGTTGACGAGCGAGTTGACGATCGTGCCGAACGCGGCGCCGATGATGATGCCGACCGCCATGTCGATGACGTTGCCTCGCATGGCGAATTCTTTGAACTCTCGCAGCATAGTGGCGGTCCTCCGGAGGGCGGCACCGGGCGCGCCCGGGACAGCTTGTATCACACACCTGCGCGTCATCGTGGCCCGGAACACAACCAGCTGAACGACGCTGGTGCGCCGGCAGCCGTGGTACCATCCGCCCCGCCTCACATGAACACGGCTGAACCGAGGAGCGCATGAGACGAGCGTGGGTGCTGGCCGCCGGCCTGGCGATGTCGACGAGTGGTGCCGTGGTGTCGGGCGACGACGCGCAACGCCTGCTCGGTGTCGATCACTTCGTCCGCGTCACGTCCACGGTGCCGGCCATCGCCGGGCAGCCCGCGCAGCTCTATGTGCGCGAACGGGTGCTGGCGGGGACGGCGCTCCGCGGCCGCTCGTTCGAGAATCGCGTCGTGCTGTTCGTGCACGGAGCGGGCACGCCGGCCGAAGTGTCCTTTGACGTGCCCTATCAGGATTACAGCTGGATGGGGCATCTCGCCCGCGCCGGCTTCGACGTGTTCTCCGTGGACATGACCGGCTACGGCCGGTCCACGCGGCCGTTCCCCATGAACGACCCGTGCAACCTTGCGGCCGACCGCCAGGCCGGGTTCACAGCGCCCTGCAAACCCAGCTACCCAGGCAACCTCACGACGATCGCGTCGGACTGGGACGACGTGGCCGCGGCGGTGGACTACATTCGGGCGCTGCGCCGGGTAGACCGGGTGAGCCTGGTGGCGTGGTCGCTCGGCGGCCCCCGCGCCGGCGGCTATGCGGCCCGCAACCCGCAGAAGGTGAACCGGCTCGTCCTGCTGGCCCCCGCCTATAACCGTCAGATGCCGGCAACTGCGCCGACGAAGCTGCCGGTGGAGGGCGTGGTGTTCAACACGCAGTCGCGTGCGGAGTTCGACGCCAACTGGGAGCGTCAGGTCGGTTGCCAGGCGCAATACGATCCGGCGGCGCGCGAGTCGGTGTGGAGCGAGATGCTCGCCTCCGATCCAGTGGGCGCGTCGTGGGGGCCGGGCGTGCGGCGCGCGCCGCAGACCACCACCTGGGGCTGGGACACCGCGACGGTCGGGAAGCAGATGACGCCGACCCTCATCGTGCAAGGCATTCACGACAAGCAGGTGAACCCGGAGCGCGCGAAGGATCTCTACGCTGACCTCGGCGCGCCCGACAAGGTGCTGGTCGACCTCGGCTGTGCGTCGCACAACGCCATGTGGGAGAAGGCGCACACGCTGCTCTTCGACGCGTCGCTCGAATGGCTCGACAAGGGCACGGTGAACGGCAGCAAGACCGGCGTGTTGAAGCTGGGATACTGAGCGGTGGCCCGCGTCAACGGACGTGACGCCCGCACGCCGGACCGTCCGATCGATCCGCTGTTCGTCGATCGCTGGTCGCCGCGCGCGATGTCGGGCGAACCGATCACGCAGGACGAGCTGCTGCGGCTGTTCGAGGCGGCTCGGTGGGCGCCGTCATCGGGAAACAGCCAGCCCTGGCGCATGCTCTACGCGCATCGCGACAGCCCGCAGTGGCCGACGTTCTTCGGCCTGCTGGCGCCTGGCAATCAGGCGTGGTGCGTCAACGCGGCCGTGCTGGTGGTCTTCGTCTCGCAGACCATCCGCGATGGCACCGACCGGCCCCTGGTGACGCACTCGTACGACACCGGATCGGCCTGGATGAGCCTGGCCTGCCAGGGTTGGATCAGTGGCTACGTCGTCCACGGCATGGCCGGCTTCGACTACGACCGCGCCCGTTCAGAACTCGGCGTGCCGGCCGATTTCCACGTCAACGCGATGTGCGCCATCGGCCGTCCCGGGCCGCTCGAGAACCTGCCCGAGTCGTTCCGTCCACGCGAGACGCCGAGCCCGAGGAAGAAGGTGGAGGAGTTCGCGTTCGAGGGAAAGTTCGTCAAGTAAGGTACGTGGTCGCGGGTCTTCAGACCCGCCTCTACGTCCTGATCGACGCCGTCAGTGGGTCATCGCGTAGACGAGCACGTTGATGCCGAAGGAATAGCCCGGCACCGACATCGTGCGGAAGTACTCGGGGTCGTCGCCCTCGCGTTCGAACGAGTCGCCGAGGTCGGTGTTGTGCGTGCTCAACACCATGATGCGGCCCTTGTCGTCGAGGATGGCGCGGGTGTGGACCTCGGCGCTGTCGGCGCCACGCTCCGACGTTTGACCGCCGCTGCCGGCCCAGAAGTTGATCGACGCGATCTGCGGCGTGCGCTGCACCTGGAACTGCGAATGGAACAGCGGGTGGTCGCGCGGCAGCTCGACGAACGGGTATTCGGCGGCGGGCAGCACGCGCCGCACCTGCGCCTCCCACCACTGCCACGCGTAGGTGCCCCAGAAGTCGTCGGCCCACAGGAAGCCGCCCTTCAGCAGGTAGTCGCGCAGCTTCGCGCCCTCGGCTTCGCTGAACGACGCTGACCCCACCTCGGTCATCATGATGAACGGACACTGGTAGAGCACGTCGTCGGTGAGCCGCAGTAGCAGGTGGTTGGGCTCGCCGTCGCCGACCTTGCCGACGGTGGTCTTGGTCAGCTCGGACAGGCGGATCGACAGGTTGATGTCGGCGCGCGGCCAGTCCACGTTCCACGATCCGCCCTGATAGTCGCCGCGGCCGTCGCCGTTGAAGATGATGCGGCAGAACTGGAAGGAGCCGTCGACGTCGGCCGCGGTCGAGAGCCGGACGTTGCCGAACCCGCGGTTGAAGAAGCCGCGGCGGAACTGGGCTTCGACGGTCGCGGCGGCGCCGATGAGAGCCGCCAGAACCAGAAGGCTGACGATGGGCCGCCGGCGGACGAACCGCATGTGGGCCCAGTCTACCTTTTTCGGCCGGTCCCGGCATCGGGCATCCGCCGGACCGCATCACGGCAACGTGCCTGGGATTCATGCTGCGAGTGCACGGGCCTCGCGTGGCCGCATGCTAAGCTGACAATCGTACCTAGCGGGGCTGCAGGCTCCTACCCACGCGTCCGTTCTCGCCGCACCCGTGGACGTAGGCATCAGCGAGCACACGCGAAAGGTGTGTGCGATGCCATATCAGCTTACGTCCCTCACCCCCAATCTCCTCGTCGCCGATGTCGATCGCAGCCTGGCCTTCTACCGAGACGTGCTCGGGTTCGAGGTCGGTCAGGTGGTACCCGATGCGTCGCCGTACGTCTTCGCTATCGTGCGCTCGGGTCCGGTCGAGGTGTACCTCAACGCCCCCGGGCCCGCGGTGGAGGAGTACCCGGCCTTCAAGGACCGACCGATTGGCGGCACCCTGACCCTGTTCGTGCGCGTCGCCGGCATCCGCGCCGTGTACGACGATCTCGCGTCCAGGGTGACCGTCGTGATGCCGCTCGAGAAGAAGTGGTACGGCGTGACGGAATTCGCCTTCACCGATCCGGACGGCTACGTCATCACCTTCGCCGAGCAAGAGCCGTAGTCGCCCGGCTCGTCTGCGCCAAACGCGCGGGGGCTCGCGGCGGTAGAATCACCCCGTGAGTTCCCGCGTTCTGGCAATTGCGGCCGTGTGCGCCGTCGTGGTCGTCGGTGCCGCGTTGGTCGTTCTTCGCCGCGCACCCGCTCCGGCGGAGACGCCGGTGACCGAGGCACCGGCGGCAGCGCCGGCGTCGCCGTCCGCGGCGCCGGCTCCCGAGGCGGCGCCGGATTCTGCCGCCGTTCCGCGCCCGCGCGCGCCACGGCCGGCCGCGGCGCCCGCGCCCACGGAAGCCGCTCCCGCTGCGGTCGAGGCCGTGCCCGATGCCGGCACGCTCCGCATCGACTCGGACGTGGCCGGCGCGCAAGTGTTCCTCGACCGTCAGTTCGTCGGCACGACGCCGGTCACCGCAGCCAACGTCAAGCCGGGCGCGCATCAACTGAACGTCTCCGCCGAAGGGTTCGATGGCATTGCGCGATCGATCGACGTCGAGCCCGGGTCGCGCGACCTGATGATCCGCTTCAAGGAAGTGCGGCTCGCGGCGCGGCTGGCGGTGGTGCACAAGCACCGCGTGGGTTCCTGCCGTGGCGAGCTGGTGGCCACGCCGCAAGGGCTGCAGTACACGACCGACGACAATGACGATCGCTTCACCACGTCACTGGCGGATCTCGAGCAGTTCCAGGTGGACTACCAGGAGAAGAACCTCAAGGTGAAGGTCCGCCGCGGCAAGCAGTACAACTTCACCGATCCCGACGGCAACGCCGATCGGTTGTTCGTCTTTCACCGCGACGTGGACAAGGCGCGCCAGCGGCTGGCGAGCGGCGACCGGCCGGCCAGCGATTGACGGCGGCGTGAGCTCCAGCCCGATCGGGATCTTCGATTCGGGGGTGGGCGGGCTGTCGGTGCTGCGCGAGATCCGCCGCGAACTCCCTCACGAGCGCCTGCTCTACGTCGCCGACTCCGGCTACGCGCCCTACGGCGACCGTCCGTCGGCCTTCATCCAGGCCCGGGCGACGGCCGTCACCAGGGCGCTGATTGGCCTCGGCGCCAAAGCCGTGGTCGTGGCCTGCAACACGGCGACGGGCGCCGCCGTGGACGTCCTGCGCCAGACGTTCTCCTTGCCGATCGTCGCCATCGAGCCCGCCGTGAAGCCGGCGGCCGCCGCCACGCGGTCGGGAGTCGTCGGCGTGATGGCAACGAGCGTCACGCTGGCCAGCACGAACCTGCTGCGCCTGGTCGGGCAGTATCCCGCACCGGGCGGCACGATGATGCAGGCCTGTCCGGGTCTGGTGGAGCAGGTGGAGCAAGGCGCGTTGGACACGCCCTCCACCCGGGCGCTCGTGGAGCAGTACGTGCGGCCGCTCGTGGCGGCGGGTGCCGACACGATCGTCCTCGGCTGCACCCACTACGCGTTTCTCGAGCCGGTGATCCGCGAGCTCGCCGGGCCGGGCGTGGCCGTGATCGACCCGGCGCCCGCCGTTGCACGCGAGATCCGCCGCCGTCTGGCGCTTGCGACCCTGCTGGCGCCCGACGACGCCGTGCCGTCGGAGCGCTACTGGACGACCGGCGACGCGGCGCAGGCGACGCGCGTCATCAGCCAGCTGCTGGGATATCCGGTGGACGTGGAGCGTCTCGTGTAGCGGGCGGTCTTCAGACCGCCCTGGCGCGCCTCAGAGGGCCGCGGCGACCTCGTCGGCGTGGCCCTCCACCTTCACCTTGTCCCACCGCTTTGCCACCTTGCCCTCGGCGTCGATCAGGTACGTGGTGCGGACGATCCCCATGTACTTGCGGCCGTAACGCGCCTTTTCCTGCCACACGCCGTACTTCTCGGCCACGGCGTGATCCGCGTCGGCGAGGAGCGGGAAGGTGATGCCGTGCTTCGTGGCGAACTTCGCCTTGCTCTTCTCGTCGAGGATGCTCAAGCCAAACACCGCGGCCTTCGACTTCTTGAGCGCCGGGAGCTTCGCCTCGAATTCGCAGGTTTCCTGCGTGCAGCCGGGCGTATCGTCCTTCGGATAGAAGTAGAGAATCACGGACCGTCCGAGATAGGACGACAGCCGGTGGGTCTCGCCATGCTGATCGGTCAGCGTGAAGGCGGGGGCTTTCTTGCCGGGTTCGATGAGCGACATGCGTGTCATTATGTACGACCCCATGACCGAGTCGAGGACGGCCATTATCGCGGCCGACGGCACCTACACCTACGATCAGCTCGACGAGGCCTCGCGACGCGTCGCGACGGCGCTGCTCGGCGACAACGACGACCTCCGCCAGACCCGCGTTGCCTTTCTGGTGACACCCAGTTTTGCGTATGCCGCCGTGCAACGCGGCATCTGGCGCGCCGGCGGAGTGGCCGTGCCGCTGGCCGTGTCACATCCGCCGGCCGAGCTCGAGTACGTGATCAAGGATGCGGACGCCTCGGTCGTCGTCGCCGGTCCCGGCTTCGACACCGTGCTGGCGCCCCTGGCCAAGGCCGCTCGCGCGCGCTTCGTGCTGGCGGCCGATGCGCTCAAGGCCGAACCGGCCGACAACCTGCCGCATCTGGCCTCGTCGCGGCGGGCGCTCATCATCTACACGAGCGGCACCACCGGCAAGCCGAAAGGCGCCGTGACGACGCACGAGAACGTCGGCTCGCAGGTGGCGGCTCTCGTCGAGGCGTGGCAGTGGCGGCCCTCGGATCGTCTGCTGCTCGTGCTGCCGCTGCACCACGTGCACGGCCTCATCAACGGGCTGGGCTCGGCACTGGCTGTCCGCGCCACGTGCGAGATCCTCCCGGCCTTCGACGCGGACACGGTGTGGGCGCGCCTCGCCTCGGGCGAGATCACCGTGTTCACCGCCGTGCCCACCATCTACAGCCGCCTGATTGCGGCGTGGGACGCCGCGCCCGCGCTGCAGGCCGCCCGCTCAGCCGGGGTGCGGGGCCTGCGCTTGATGATGTCGGGGTCCGCGGCGCTGCCGGTGCACGTGCTCGAACGCTGGCGCGCGATCAGCGGCCACACGCTGCTCGAGCGCTACGGCATGACCGAGATCGGAATGGCCTTGTCGAACCCGCTCCATGGCGAGCGCCGTCCCGGATGCGTGGGCCAGCCGCTGCCGAACGTGGACGTGCACCTGGTGGACGAGGACGGCATCGACGTGTCCGACGGGACCCCGGGGGAGCTCGAAGTGCGGGGGCCGGCGGTGTTCAGCGAATACTGGCAGCGCGCGGAGGAAACCGCGGCAGCGTTCCGCAACGGCTGGTTCCGCACCGGCGACATGGCCGTGCTCGAGAACGGGTCCTACCGCCTGCTCGGCCGCACCAGCGTGGACATCATCAAGACCGGCGGCTTCAAAGTGTCGGCGCTCGAAATCGAAGAAGTGCTGCGAACGCATCCCGCCGTGGCCGAGTGCGCAGTCGTCGGCGTGCACGACGAGGAGTGGGGTGAGCGAGTGTCGGCCGCCGTCGAGCTGAGGCCCGGTGCGTCGCTTTCGCTCGACGACCTCCAGCGCTGGGCCAAGGCGCTGCTGGCGCCTTACAAAGTTCCGCGCGCCCTCGCGCCGGTCGCAGCATTACCGCGTAATGCCATGGGCAAGGTGGTCAAGCCCCAGGTTGCCCGGCTCTTCGAATCAGGGTAGGCTCCGGGCATGAGCGGCAGACGCCGGCGTGCCCTGATGTCAGCCGGCATCCTCGCTGTGCTGCTGACGGCGGGCGCCGTGTCGGCGCAGCGCTTCGGCGGGTTCGGCAGTTTCCGCGAGGGCACGTTCCCCACGCTCTGGGCGCCCCCCACGATGCCCGAGGCGTCGTTCACCTTCTGCCGCCTTGCGTACCGCAGCGTACGCTTCGAGCAGTCGGGCATCGGCTGGCAGACTGACTATCCCTACGCCGAGATCAACCTGATGACGCGGCTGTCGGAGCTGACGAAGACGCGCATCGGCCGCGACGACAGCCAGAGCCCGCGGCACTACGTCGTCCGCCTGACTGACGACACGCTGTTCAACTGTCCGTTCCTGATGGCGTCCGACGCCGGTACGATCGGCTTCAGCGACACTGAAGCCGAGCGCCTGCGCGACTACCTGCTCAAGGGCGGCTTCTTCTGGGTGGACGACTACTGGGGTACGGCGGCGTGGAACCAGTTCGAGTCGCAGATTGCCAAGGCGCTGCCGCCCTCGGACTACCCGATCGAGGAGGTCGCGCTCGACGATCCGATGCTGCACTCGGTCTTCTCGATGAACCACATCCCCCAGATCTCCAACTTCCAGTTCTGGCGCCGGTCCGGTGGCCGCACCTCCGAGCGCGGTCCCGACAGCGACGTCGTGCACCTGCGCGTGATTCGCGACGCGAAGCGGCACGTGATGGTGATCATGACGCACAACACCGACATCGCGGACTCGTGGGAGCGCGAGGGAGAGGACCCGGACTACTTCCATCAGTTCTCGCCCGACGGCTACGCCCTGGGTGTCAACGTGCTCGTGCACGCGATGACGCACTAATAGGGCGGGTGAGGCGGGTGAGGCGGGTAAGGCGGGTAAGGCGGGTAGGGCGGGTAAGGCGGGTAGGGCGGGTAAGGCCCGCATGGCGGGGAGGC
>Ga0210380_10000210_pt1 | contig 30002 bp, 25 predicted proteins | sample PLM4_5_coexredo_FD_155476 | JGI IMG/M metagenome (GOLD analysis project Ga0210380, IMG submission 155476) | Groundwater sediment microbial communities from an aquifer in East River, Colorado, USA - PLM4_5_coex redo | ecosystem: Environmental > Terrestrial > Soil > Riparian zone | place: USA... | reverse complement strand
GTTCGCGCAGCAGGCGGTCGGCTGGGAGGGAATCGGGGTCGCGAACTTCCGCACGCTGACCACGCTGGCGCGCGCCCAGCTGGCGAACGGCAAGAAGGTCGAAGCCGAGAAGACGATCGCGCGCGCGATGCGCCCCGAGGACCCGGGTGTCCTGCAGCTGCATTCGTTCGGACGCGGACTCCAGAATCAGGGCGAAAAGGAGATGGCGTTGAGCGTGTTCCAGACCAACGCCAAGCTCCATCCCAACACGTGGCCGGTCAATCTCGGACTGGCGCGCGGCTATGCCGTGATGGGCGACCGCAAGAAGGCGGTGTCCTACGCGCGCAAGGCGCTGCCGCAGGCACCCGACGATGTCAACCGCAGGAACATCGAGACCCTGATCAAGCAGTGGGAGGAGCCGGCCCCGGCGGGGGGCACGCAGTAGAGGTCAGCGGGTGATCGGACGCGAATCGGTGCCGTCCGCGTCCATCACCCAGATCTCCATCGGTCCGGTCCGCGTGGACTGGTAGGCGATGCGTTTCCCGTCCGGAAACCAGGACGGAGTCTCGTCGAGCCACGGGCGGTCGTGCGATCCCAGCCGGGTCGCGCGGCCGCTTTCGACGTCGATCACCCAGATGTACGCATCGCTGCGCTCGGGATGATCGCGGTCGTAGATGCCGGCCTGCACCGCAATCCGCTTTCCGTCGGGTGACCAGGCGGGCCACTGCGGACGGCCGTCGCGCTGCGCGAAGTAGGTGAGGGCGCGACGTCCGACGTCGTCAACGTCGAGCAGCCACACCTGCAGGTCCTTGGCGGAGTCCATCCGCGCCACTGCCAGCATGCGATCGTCCGGTGACCACGCGAAATTGAACCAGGAGTTCGAGCTGTCGGTCAGCGCCCGGGCATGGGATCCATCGGTGTCCGCGACATAGACCCGGTTGCGACCCCACGTGCCGACCCCATAGGCAATGCGCCGGCCGTCGTTCGAGATCGACATACCGACAGCTCGCGCTTCCGCCAGCTTCTGCGACGAGCCGTCGGCTCCGATCACGTGAAGGCGCGTCCGGTCGTCGGACACGAACCTCGCCACCAGGCGTCCATCGCGCGTCCAGCCTGGCACCAGCCCCCGTTCCGAGGTGTGCGTCAGGCGTCGCGTCCCTGACCCGTCAGGGCGGACCGAATACAGCTCCCACACGCTGTCGCGCTCCGAGATGAACACCACCTGACGTCCGTCGGGCGACACCGCCGGCATGCCGCCGTGGCGGAATGGTTGACCGGTCTGCGCGACGGCCACGGCGGCGGCCAGCAGTGCGAGAATGCCGAACCAGGAACGACGGATCATTTCCGCAGGTTGGACCCGACCTGCGCGGTATGCAAGGGCCGCACGGCGAACGTGGGGATGGGTGCAGTGAATTGGCGCTTGCGGCCGGAACGCGGCCGGCCGAAGCTTCGTCATCGGGCGGGAGGGAACGCATTGCACCGCTTCCTTGCGGTGACTTTCTTCGTTTTCACCATGGTGCTCGCCGACGTCGTGCAGGGCGCCGCGTCGGCGTCCGCACGCGCCGATTCGCTCCAGCGCTCCGCCGAGCGTCGCCTCGCCACGGGCGGGGTCGATGCCCGACGGATCGCGCTCGAGGAGCTCGATCAGGCGGAGCGGCTCGACCCGCGGGATCCCGGCCATGCGCTGGCGTTGGGACGTGCATGCCTGGACGCCGGCTCCGACCATCGCGCGCGGCTGGCGTTCCAGCGCGTGCTCGAGCTCCGGCCCGCGGACCCGGATGCCCACTTCGGACTCGCGCAGGTGTGGAAGCGCGGATGGCTGTCCGACTTCGATCGCGCCGCGCTCGACAGCGCACGTGCGCACGTCGAGGTCACGGTCGCGCACGCATCGGCCGACTGTGACGCCCGGGTTCTCGCCGCCACGCTCGCGTACGAATCGGGTGACTTCGCACGTGCACGAACCCTGGTCGCGGACACGCAGGACCGCTGTGCCGACCGGTTCGAAGCCGGCCTGCTGGCCGCCCAGTTCGCGTGGCGGACCGGGTCGGCGGACGAGGCGGAGCAGCTGTTCGCGGCCTGGATTCCCCGGTTGTCCCCCGAGCTCCGCGCGCGCTTCGAGCAGAGCACCGCGCTGCTCACCGAATCGGATGCCTTCCGGATCGAGGGGCTCTCGGACACCGCGCGCGACGAGTCGCTCCGACGCTTCTGGAACCGCAGCGATCCCGATCCCACCACCGAACGGAACGAGGCCCGTCTCGAATACTGGGCGCGGATCGCGCACGCGACGCTGCTCTACCTCGACCTCGGACAACCGCGCTGGGACGTCCGGGCCGAGCTCTACAGCCGGTACGGGGCGCCGGGCGCCGCGCAGCACGAGCCGATGGGATATCCGCTCGCGGCCCGCCATCACTATTTCGACACGTTCGTCGGAACCGCGCTGAACGGCATGCGCCGGATCGGCGAGCCCCTGTGGGTGCCGCTGCACTCGATGATCTTCGAGTATCCGGAGCTCGGCATGCGGGTGCTGCTCCACGACCAGTTCCTGACCGGCAACTTCGACGTTCCGCGCGGGAGGTACGGCAGCAACGATCCGGTGCCGGCCGAGGCGGCGCTCGCCAAGCCCGACCTGGTGGCGACGCCGGGCGGCCGCTCGGTATTTCCGCTCCATCCGCCCGGAGTGGACGTGATCCCGATCGCCGCCTCGCTGTTCGATTTCGCCGATGCACGCGGCCCGCGTCTGATCGCGCAGGTCGAGGCGGTCGGCGGCCCGGACGATTCGCTGGTGGCGGAGGCGGTGGTGCTCGATTCCACCGAGCACGTGATCGCGCGGACGTCGCACCCGCTCGCGCCATCCGCCTGTGACCCGGCCACGCTGCGCGGAGCGGAGTTCGACTTCGCACTGCCGCCGGGTCCCCATCGAGTGGCGATCGCGGTGCGCGGTCGGGATCGTGCGCAGGGACTCGCGCGCCTCGGGCACATGGTCGAGGCGACGCCGGAGGTGCTGGCGATGAGCGATGTCGTGATGACCTGCGGGTCACCGGCGGACATGGTCAGCGAGGCGGGCATCCGACTGCAGCCCAACGTCGCGCGCGAGGTGGCGGGCGAGGGGCCGCTCACCGCGTATTTCGAGGTCTACCATCTCGCGTCCGAGCCATCCGGAGCGACGCGCTTCGAATACCGGTACACGATCCGACCCGAGGGGCAGTCGCACCGCAGCTGGATCCGCCGGCTGTTCAGCGGCGGCTCGGACGCGGGAACCGTGGTGAGATCGCAGAGCGAAGGACGGGATCCGACGCGCCGTCAGTTCCTGGTGGCGCCGGTGCGATCGCTGACCGCGGGGAGATACACGCTCGAAGTCGAAGTCCACGACCTGATCGCGGGCACGCGGACCGTGCGCTCGACCCGCTTCGTCAGGACCTGATCGCCGAGTCTCAGCCGACCGGGGAATCGGACCCCGGGGTCGGCACCTCGGCCGGCACCACCTCAACCGCGACCGGCGGCGGCGTGGTCGCGCGCCGGCCGAACCACGCGATCTGCCGGAGCGATGCCCGCCACAACGGTCCACCCCACACGCCGACCGAGACCAGCGCGCCGAACAGGATCACCGCATCGACGCTGATCCGTCCGGTCGGCTCCCAGTAGACGTCGTCGAGATGCACCCACAGCGCCAGCTCGTCGAGCGTCAGCGCGGCGCCCGCGCCGTACAGGAGCGAGGTCAGCCGGCCGAGCCGGTCGGAACCGTGGGTGGTGCCGATCTGGATCAGCCACAGGTAGCCGACGATCAGCAGCAGCCCGATGCCGAACGCAAAGTGATGGAGGTGGATGCCGGCCACGAACAGGGCGAACGGCTCGTCGAACGTGCGTCCCCAGTGGACCAGCGCGCGCACGATCGCGAACGTGAGGAAGAAGCTGAGCGAGGCGAGCAGCATGCGCTCGCGGCGGTGGTCGCGGGCGAACCGGCGGTAGAGGGCGGCGAAGCGGAGCAGTCTCATGTCGCGATCCAGGTCGGAGGAGTGGGGGATCGACCTGCGAGACGCGCAAACGACTGCCGGAGGACCCTGGCCGAGCAGCGACCACGAAAATGGTGTCACCGACCGACACCGCACGCCACGGAATTCCGTGCTAGTTTCCCCAGTCCATTCCCATACACCGCCCGGACGAGGAGGTCCCCGATGGCCCGCCCCACCCCAGCCGACGCCGAGCTGCTCCTCCATCTCTACGAGGTCCGCCGGGATCCCGAGCTGCGCCGGGCCCGGGCGTGGTTCCTGACCGAGTTCAAGCCCCAGTCGTGGAGCGAGATCAAGGCGCGCTACCTGTCGCACGACGAGGCTGACCGCTGGTTCCGGATGACGATCTCCTACTGGGAGATGGTCGGCACGCTCGTGAACCACGGCGCCCTGAACGCCGACCTGTTCTTCGACCACACCGGCGAGGACATCGTCACCTGGGACCGCTGCCAGAGCTGGATCGCCGACGCCCGCGCCGACATCCGGCCGACCTACCTGTACCAGTTCGAGAAGCTGGTCGCCGACCACAAGGCGTTCCGCGCCCGCACGGTCGCCGCGTTCACCGCGCCGAAGAATGGCAAGCCGGCACGGGCGGCGAAGGCCGTCCGCGGCCGCGCCAAGGCCCGCGCCGGGCGCTGACGATGTCCTCGTCGTTCGGCCGCCTGTTCGTCATCACAACCTTCGGCGAGTCGCACGGTCCGGCGGTCGGGGTGGTGGTCGACGGCATGCCGCCCTCGATCCGGGTCGAGGCCGCCGACATCCAGCGCGAGCTGGATCGCCGCCGTCCCGGGCAGAGCGCGTTGACGACCCAGCGCCAGGAGGCGGACCAGGTCGAGATCCTGTCCGGGCTGTTCGAGGGGGTCACCCTCGGCACCCCGGTCGCAATGATGGTCCGGAGCACCGATGCGCGCTCCAAGGACTACGAGGTGCTCAAACAGGTGTTCCGGCCCGGCCACGCCGACTACGCCTACGACCAGAAGTACGGGGTGCGCGATCACCGGGGCGGCGGCCGCGCGTCGGGCCGCGAGACGGTCGGCCGCGTGGCGGCGGGCGCGCTCGCCCGTGCGGCACTCGCGACCGTCGGCGTCACGATCGTGGGGGGAACCGTCCAGGTCGGAACGGTGAAGGCCGAACAGCGCGACTGGGACCAGGTCGAACAGAACCCCGTTCGCTGCCCGGACGCCGCAGCCGCCGCGCGCATGGCCGACGTGATCACGAAGGCGCGTGACGACAAGGACTCGATCGGCGGCGTGGTCGAGATCGTGGCGCGCGGGGTCCCCGCCGGCTGGGGCGATCCGACCATGGACAAGCTCGACGCACGGCTGGCGGCGGCGATGATGTCGATCCCGGCCACCAAGGGAGTCGAGATCGGCGGCGGGTTCGCGATGAGCGAACGCCACGGCTCCGAGACCAACGACGTCTACGACGGCGAGCGGTTCGTCACCAACTGGTCGGGCGGGATCGCCGGCGGGATCTCGAATGGCGCCGAGGTGGTGGTGCGGGTCGCGGTCCGGCCGGCGACCTCGATCGGCAAACCCCAGACCGCCGCCAAAGCCGAGGGCGGAACCACGACCATCGAGATCCAGGGCCGCCACGACCCGTGCATCTGCCCGCGCGTCGTGCCGGTGGCGGAGGCGATGGTCGCGATCACCCTGATGGATTGCTGGCTCCGGCAGCGTGCGCTGCGCGGTCGTGACCGCTAGCGCCGCTTCCTTGGAATGTCCGCGCGACGCGTGCTAGCCTTTCCGCTCGTTGCCACGGAGGAACTCGATGCGTTGGGATCGTGGAAGCTGGTATTGGCGCTGGCAGGTCTCGGCTCGTTCGGGCCGGGAGACGGCGCTGCCTGCCTGATTCGCCGACCTCCCTGGATCTTCCGGCCCATGCCACATGGCGTGGGCCTTTTCGTTGAGGGCCGCGGGTAAATCATGCTCGTCCTGCTGAAGAAGGGGGTCGCCGAAGCCGCTGCGGGGGAGGTCGCCACCCGCCTGCGGATGTTCGGCGTCGCCGTCCACCGCACCGACCACGACGGGCACGCACGGCTGTGCGCGGTCGGCGATGGCGTGCCGGTGTCATGGGACGACGTGCGCACGTGGCCCGAGGTCGAAGCGGTCCAGCCGATCGCGGTTCCGTTCAAGCTGGTGAGCCGCGCCTTCCATCCCCAGCCGACCCTGATCTCGGTCGGACGCTGCACGATCGGCAGCGACCAGCTCGCGCTGATGGCCGGACCGTGCTCGATCGAAGGGGAGGAGCAGGCGTTCACGATCGCGGCCGCGGTCGCGAAGTCGGGCGCGACCGTGATGCGGGGCGGCGCCTACAAGCCGCGCACCTCGCCCTATTCGTTCCAGGGTCTCGGCGAGGAAGGTCTGCGGATCATGCGCCGCGCGGCCGACGCGCACGGCCTGGCGGTGGTGAGCGAGGTGATGGACACCCAGCAGGTGGAGCTGGTCGCGCGCTACGCCGACATCCTGCAGGTCGGCGCCCGCAACATGCAGAACTACTCGCTGCTCAGGGAAGTCGGCCACGCGCAGAAGCCGATCCTGCTCAAGCGCGGACTGGCCGCGACCATCGAGGAGTGGCTGATGTCGGCCGAGCACGTGATGTCGCACGGCAACAGCCAGGTGATCCTGTGCGAGCGTGGGATCCGCACGTTCGAGACCTATACCCGCAACACGCTCGATCTGAACGCGATCCCGGTGGTGAAGGAGCTGTCGCACCTGCCGGTGATCGTCGACCCCTCGCACGGCACCGGGATCCGCAACAAGGTGGCGCCGATGGCGCGCGCCGCGGTGGCGGCCGGCGCCGACGGCGTGATCGTCGAAGTGCACCACGATCCCGACCACGCGCTCTCGGACGGCGCGCAGTCGCTGTACCCCGTGCAGTTCGACGAGCTGGTCGAGCAGCTCCGCACGATCGCGACCGCGATCGGACGGCGCGTGTAACGCATGACGCTCCGCTTCGGTTGGGTGTCCGCAGCTCTGATCCTGGTCCTTACCTCGGCGCTTTCCGCCCCGGCGGCGGCGCAGCGCACCCAATGGACCGAGGTGCACGGAGGATTCTCGGGCGGATCCAGCACGCTCGATACCGGGGGCGAGATCGGGATCGCGCGCGACTGGTCCGATCGCTGGACCTCGTACGGTTTCGGGGCGACCTGGATCGCGGGCGAGACGTCGGGCCCGAAGCAGCAGATGTGGGGCATGGTGCTGAACAGCACGATGCGCCTCCAGCTGCCGCGCGAAAAACTGCGGCCCTACGTGGAAGCGGGCTTCAACGTCTACTTCATCGGGTACGAGAACATCGATCAGGACGATCGCAGGCGCTCGTTCACCAATCCCGGTCTGTCGCTCGGGGCCGGCGCCGTCTGGCGCGTCCGCCCCGATCTGGATGTGCGGTTCGGAGCGGCCGCCCACTTCGCCGAGGTGGACCTCGGCGGTGACGGCGAGGACTGGCTCACGGGACTGGTGGGGATTTCGTTCCGCTGACCGGTTCGGCGGATTCCTCGCTGCCCGACGAGGCGGCTTCCTCGAGTGCGCGACGGACGGCGGATCGCAATCCCGCCGGCGAGGTCCGAACCAGCTTCACCTTCGAGCATCCGGCGAATGTGGCGAGGGAATGGACCGCCTCGGCCAGCCCGGCCAGGCCGTGCGCGCGATCGAGCGGCCGGCGCGGATCGACGGGCGAGAGGTCGCCCGCAACGAACCACGGCTCGAAGTGGACGTTGCGGAGCTCGAGCAGCCCGTCGGTCCGGTGGGTCTTCACGTCGGCACGGCCGATCAACACGCCATCGACGAGAATCGGCAGCGTGTAGTAGCCGTGGGTGCGTTTCGGCCCCGGCACGTACACCTCGATCTTGTAGTCGAACCCGAACAGTCGGCGCGTCCGCTCGCGATGCCAGAGGAATGAATCGAACGGACACAGCAGCGTCGATCCGCTGCTCGGCGTGCGCCGGCGTCCCGCGGCCGCCAGTGCATCGAGATCCTCGCGCCGCGCGAACCACCGGCCGCGCTCGCCGGCCAGCTCGATCTCGACCACGCTGCCGTCGCGAATCGCATCGCCCAGGGTTGCCTTCCGTTCCGCCATTTCGAACCGCGGGTAGGTGAGATACATGCGCAGATCGGTTTCGGTCGCGGCGCCCATTGCCTGCAGCGACCGGTCGAGATGCCAGCGCCGAAACGCCTCGGCGGACAGCGGCTCGGCAGCCAGCGTCGGCGCCGGCACCACGCGCTCGGTCACATCGAAGCGCTTGTGAAAGTGAACCCGCGAGTGAACGCTGGTCCGCCCGCTCATGAACAGCCAGTCGAGCGCGTGCGTGGCGGGGCGCCAGTTCCACCAGCCGCCCTTCACCTTTTTCCCCGGCTCGCGGAAGTCGGCGTTGCCGAGCGGTCCGCGCTCGCGGATCGCGCTTTCGACCTCGGCAATCATCGGGGCGTGCTTCTTCAGGAAGCGGGTCCAGCCCTTGTGCCGGCGCTTGTAGTCGAGCATCACCCGCCGCCAGGCGGCGAAATCCGAGGTCGCGACCAGGCAGGCGACGTGCGCCCAGTATTCGAACAGCACCCGGTCCTTCTCGATCAGCTTGCGCAGCGACTCGCGCCGGTAGGGACCGAACCGGCTCCACAGGGTGAGGTGATGCGCGCGTTCCACCACGTTGATCGAATCGAGCTGGATGCCGCCGGTGGCGCTCGCGAACGCACCGAGTGTGCGCGCGGTGAGCCGCCGGCCGCGTGGCTTGTCGAGCCACTGGCGCTCGAGGAACAGCGCCGATGCGGCGCGCATGGGGAATGTTGGCTTTGCCGACGTCACTGGATCAGAACGACGCGGCGTGATTCGGTCGTGCCTCCGTGCACGAGGCGCACGAAATAGAGCCCAGCCGTTCCGCGCACACTCAACGAATGCGTCCCGGGACCCGCGAACGTCTCCTTCATCAGCCGCCGTCCGCTCACATCGTAGACCGAGACATCGCAGGGGCCGGCATCACGGATATCGACCACGAACGAAATCTGATCGCGAGCAGGATTCGTCAGGCCGAGAATCGCCAGCGGAGCAATCGGTGGAATCGGTGGAACCGTGGAATCCGGGGCTTCGACGAAGAAATCGCCGGTGTCGCGTTCCGCGTAGCCATCGAACCAGCGGATGCGATAGGTATGCCGTGTGCCCGGGGTCGGAAGGGGCGCATGGATGAGAAACGAACCAGAGTTGTCCGGGAGTGTGGTCGCTTCAAAACCGGTGGTCGTGTTCCGGACGCGGACCGGAGAGTACGGAGCCCGGTTCATCCGGACGGGCCAGAGCAGCCATGGGTCGGGGATCTGCTGGTTCGGCGAGTAGACCCAGGTTGGCTCTGTGAATTGCATCACGAGTCTCTCCACCGGCTGGAATCGTGCGAGCGAAGCCGACAGAGCGGCTTCGCCAAATCCCACGGCCTCGATGGTGGACGGGGCGTCCCACAGAACCATCAGTGCCCGTGGAGTTGTACTCATCGCCACGGCGACACGCATGTGCGGGGTGGGCCAGTCCACGATCCAATAGCCGGGGCTGGTGGGTCCGATCGACGGTTCGCCCCACGTGCCACCCGTCGCCAGCGAGAGGGTTCGAACCCGGATCGGCTGCGGACTGACGGGCGAAGTGGAGATCGTGACCATCTGGTCTCCAGCCGCGTCATACGCTCCGGCAGTGGGACCATCCGGCGCCGGACCGCCAGGCGCCAGCTCCGACCAAGTCTCGCTCACCGGATCGAATGCCCAAGTATCGTCGAGGAAGGCGCCCGAGGGGTCCGCGCCGCAGGCGATCACCATCCGATCCCTGCGGGGGTCGTAGACCGCTGCGTGGCCCGACCGTTTCGATGGCCCACCCGGGGACATGATCCTGTGCCAGAGCAGTGCGCCGTCGAGGGACAACTCCCACAACTCATCGAGCGCTCCTGACGAATCCCGTCCGCCGAACAGCAGCAGCCGGTGGCGCGATGTGTCGAGAATCGTGCTGGCATCGTGGCGGGGTGAGGGTCGCGGTTCCGGAGTCGCCAGTTCCGCCCATTGCGCAGTCCCGCCTGTGTCGAAGACCCAGACATCGTTGTGAAGAACGATCGGCTGGTCGTAGGTGAATGTGTAACTCGAACTCCGCCTTCCACCCCCGAACACGATCACTCGATCCGTGAGTGAATCGTAGACGGCTGACGCGTCCATCCTCGACGGGAATGGACCATCCGGCACAGCAGGAGCCCAGGCGGACGAATCCGGGAAGATCGAGTACATGCCGGGCGGATGGAGGTAGCCGAACAGGCCCGGAGCCCCGATCGGGTCCGAGATGAAGAACCAGCCACCGGGGTGATGCAGGAATCGCTCGCGCCGTGAATCGAACACGACCCATCCACCGGTGGTCGCCGGAAGGGCTCCCGTTGCATCCAGATGCGACCAGAGGATGTCATCGCCGCGGCAGGGTGTGACCTGGAGTGTGGAGAGCGCCAGGACACCGCCCAGCAGGAGGGTTACCCGCTTCGCGAGGTTCATTGGATCAGGACGACCCGCTTCGACTCGGTCAAGTGCCGATGGACGAGGCGCACGAAATACAGCCCCGCCGGGCCGCGCAGAGTGACGGGATGCGTTCCCGGTCCGCCGAATGTCTCCTGCCAGATCCGCCGGCCGTTCACGTCATAGACCTCCGCCCTGCATGGGCCGGCGTCTCGAACTTCGACCGAGAATGAAATCTGGTCGCGAGCCGGATTCGTCAGTCCGAGAATCGACACCGGCGCAATGGCTGGAACCATGACAAAGCGATCCTCGTCCCGGAGCGGGACACCCCCCACGTTCCATTCCAGGTAGTAGACGAATTGCACGGGTGACGTTTGCAACGGGACCGCTGCGTCCTGGAAATGAATACTGCCATCCGGGGCGGCCACCGTCTGGCCGACCAGAACGGGCTGCGGCTCAGGAAGTGGATACCGATAAATGCCGCCGACGAACGCGGATCCCGGTTCGATCGTGTAGCGGAGATCGACGACACCCTGCGTCCAGGCGAGCGAGCGGAATACCGGGTCCGGATCCATCCGCACCTGGATCGGCGCCGAGTAGATCGGCGCTGCCGGGTTGCCCCACATCCCCCGGAACTCGACCAGCGCGCCGGGAGGAACGGAGGGTTCGACAAATGACACCTCGCTCACGATGTGTCCGCTCCATACCGGCTGCCAGTCGGCCGGCGGGAATCGACGCTCGATGAACTGTGTCGACATGAGAGTGCTGTCGTCGGTCGCACCGATTCTCACGAGAATGTCCCGGCCCTGGATCGAAGGGGATCCGAATGCGAAGCCGATATCCACCGGATAGGGCGGCGTATCGATGAAAAACTCGCCGGTGTCGCGCTCCGCGTAGCCGTCGAACCAGTTGACGTGATACGCGTACCGGATCCCGGGAGTCAGAGGTTGCTCGTAGATGAGAAATGTGCCGGAGCTGTCCGGATAGGCCGTCGCTTCAAAGCCGGTGGTCGTGTTCCGGAAGCGCACCGCTTCGTAGGGGGGGCGGTTCATCTGTGTGTGCCAGAGCAGCGAAGGGTTGGGCACGGTGTAGACGACCGTGGGATCCGTGAACGCAATGGCCAGCTTCTGGATCGGCTGAAATCGCGCGACCGAAGCATCCGAACGGAAACCGCCATACGCCACCGAGTGACCGATCCCAGCAGCCCACAGCACGAGCAGTGCGCGCGTGTCGCTCATGGCGGCTGCGACACGTCTCGGGTAGGTACCGAACCAGAAATCGGCCAGGCCCGCCACGGACGGCGTGTTCCACGTACCGCCCGGACCCAGGCCGAGGGTTCGGACCCGTACGGGGAGGTCGTAGTTCTCTGAGATGGAGACCGAAACCATCTGGTCTCCGGCTGCGTCATAGGACCCGGCGGTGGGACCGTTGGGCGACGGCCCGCCGGGGGCGAGGTTCGTCCAGCTCTCGCTGCCCGGATCGTAAGCCCACGTGTCCGCGAGATACTGGAGTGCGGAATCGACGCCGCACGCGATCACCATGCGGTCCCGGCGCGGGTCATAGATCGCCGCGTGACCGAATCGCTTCGATGGTCCTTGGGACGTCACGATCTGGCGCCAGGCAGGCGGTCCATTCAGCGAAAGTTCCCAGAGTTCGCCGCCGCCGAATACGAGCAAGCGATTCCGCTTCGTATCGAGAACCATGCTTCCATCGCTGCGAGGGGATGGTCCGGTGCCAGCGACAGCCAGCTCGGTCCACGGCGCCGATCCGTCCGCCGCGAGCACCCAGACATCGTTGTAATGAATGACCGGCACGTCGTAGCCACCGCCGTTGATGCACACGTAGCCACCGCTGGTTCCGCCAAAGACGATGACTCGATCACCGAGGGAGTCATACACCGCCGACGCGTCAGCCCTCCCCGGGTGCGAACCCGCAGAGGAGAGCACGTTCCAGCGGAACCCATCCGGAGATACTGCGTAGGTGCTGTCGGCGTAGATGTAGATGTTCCCAAAACAGTAGCGTGCGTCTGTGTTGTAACTCCCGGGGCCATGGAGAAAGCGCCCACGCCGCGAGTCGAACACCACCCAGCCGCCCGTCGTGGTTGCCGGAGAGCCGAGCGGGTTCAGGTGGGACCACAGGATGTCGTCGGCCCGGCACGGAGTGGGCGGGGTCGCGAGAGACGCCAAGACACCGGCCAGCAGGAGGGCCGGGGCCAAGGCGAAGCGCGATTGGCATCGGGGCATGCACCCCAACTGTGGCATCGTGTGGCAACCGTGGCAATACGAACAATTCCGGAGGCCTGATGACCGATTCGACCGACGACGACGACTCGATTCTCAATCCGCCACTCGCGTACCGGAGCCACGAGTTCCTCGACAGCGACCAGGCGCGCCCGATCCGGATCCTCGCCGAGTACCTGCAACCGATGGAGGTGTTCGAGCAGGAGAAGATCAGCGACACGATCGTGTTCTTCGGCTCGGCGCGACTCACCGAGGACGGCCCGCTCGGACGCTACTACGCCGAGGCGCGCGAGCTGGCGCGGCTCGTCACCGCGTGGTCGCAGAGCCTGCTGAGCCCCGCGCAGCGCTTCATCGTCACCACCGGCGGCGGACCGGGAATCATGGAGGCCGCCAATCGCGGTGCGTGCGACGCGCACGGGCGGTCGATCGGGCTCAACATCGGTCTGCCGCACGAGCAGCGTCCCAACCCGTACATCACGCGCCGGTTGTCGTTCCAGTTCCACTACTTCTTCATGCGCAAGCTGTGGTTCGCGTATCTGGCGCGCGCGATCGTCGCGTTCCCGGGCGGCTTCGGTACGCTCGACGAGGTATTCGAGCTGCTGACGCTGGGGCAGACCCACAAGCTCGAGCGCCCGCTTCCGGTCATTCTCTACGGCCGCGACTACTGGAACGAGATCATCAACTTCGAGGCGATGGCACGCCACGGGATGATCGCGCGCGAGGACCTCGCGCTGATCCACTTCGCCGACCGGCCCGACGAGGCGCTCGCGCTGCTGAAGAAGTTGTGCAGCGAGACTCCGCAGGCCCAGGCACCGTCGATCGCGAAGTCAGTGCGCCCCGCCAGCCGGGGACTCTGAGCAGCGCGATCAGCCTCGATGTTTCAGCGCAACAGGGCGATGCGCTTGGTCCTGGTCCAGTTGCCCTGCTCGATCCGAACCAGATAGATCCCCGCCGGCCATGAAGACCCGCCGAGCCGGAAGGGATGTTCCCCTGCGCCCTCGATGGTTCCGTACCATCGGAGCCGTCCGCCGATGTCGTGGATCCGGGCGGAAACGGACGGTCCTTCGAGGGCAACGTTGAATTCGATCTGGTCCCGCCCGGGATTCACGACATCGAGTCTCGCGATCCAGTTCTGCGTCGGCGGTGGCGGTGGCGGCGGAGCGGGAGGAGTCAGCAATTCGATTCCATAGTCTCCGATGAGGAGTCCCCCGACGTTCCATTCGAGCGGGTACGCGTAACGCTGGTTGGGTCGGACATCCGTGTCGTGAAGCACGATGGAACCGCTGGCGTCGGCATTGACTTCGAACGATCCGACCGGTTCGTCGCCGTCACCGCCGGTGTGATACCGATGGACCATCCCCTGGAACACCGATCCGGGCCGGATCGACCAGACGATGTCGACCGCGAGTGGGGACGACGTGACCAGAGACGAGATTCGCTGCGGACGGGGCAGTGTCCGAACCGATGCGGTTGCGAAATGGTTCGCGGCCGGATCACCCCAGCGGACCCGGTATTCGTACACGGTATCCGGGATCACTCCTGCTTCGGCCCATGTGCCCTGAGCGGGAAGGTTGATCGCCGGCCAGATCGTTTCCCAGAGCCCCGGTGGAATGCGACGTTCCAGTGACTGCGTCGAGAGCATGCGGGCGCTGTCGTCCGATGCAGCGAAGCGTACCTTCACGTCGTAGCCCCAGTGGTCGAAGCCTTCGAACGCGAAGCCAATGTCGGTCGGATGCGGGGGCGTCTCGATGATGAAGTTCGTGTCGCGTTCGGCGACGCCGTCGAACCAGGTGGCGCGGTAGGCGTAGTGCGTTTCCGGCTCCATGACGTCCTGGAGAATCGTGAAGGTGTCCGGACTGTCGGTCACGAACCCGTCGCCCCCGTCGGGTTGAGGGACAGGAGTGCTCGTGACGCGGAGTCGCACGCGGTCGTACAGGGGGCGATCGCTGGTGACCGACCAGTCGAGAGACCCGGTCCGCATCGTGTATCGCGCTCCTGCCGGGCTGATCGAGAGCACGAGCGGGGCGAGTGGGGGAAAACGGAGGTATGCCGCATCGCGCGCGGGAACATCGATGTCGACCCGTTCCCAGAGCAGGAGCAGGCCGCGCGGCGAGCCTCCCCATGCGGCCGCGACACGCCGGTTGAAGAGGCTGGGGTCCCATGAGACACCGTCGGAGCCCGCCGCGTCGACAGGCACCCAGGGGGCGGTCCCATTTATCGGAAGTTCGGCAATGGAAACCGGGTCGCCCGGCGCGATCGCCAGCATCCGATCGTTCTCCCGATCGAGTACTCCGACCAGCGGACCGGCCGGCGCCAGGCCGCCTGGCGTCAACACGGACCACGTCTCCTCGGCAGCATCGAACGCCCACGCGTCGGACAACAACGAGTCGGATCCTTCACCCGAGCAGACGACCACGCGGTCGCGGACCGGGTCGTACACCATCGCGTGGCCGAATCGTGGTGAGGGGGCGCTCGGAGCGGTGATTGCGCGCCAGGCAGCGCTCCCGTCGAGCGTCAGCTCCCAGAGATCTCCCATCACCTGATCGGGTTCGGGAACGTCCCAGGGCCCGACCCGCCCACCGAATACGAGCAGTCGATGGCGCTGGGTGTCGAGCACCATCCCCGCCTCGTGCCGCGGAGCAGGAGCTGCGCCGCTCGCCGTTACCTGCTGCCAGGTCCCATTCCCGAGATCGAACTTCCAGACCTCGTTGTACTCAGTGTCCCGAAATTCGAAACCGCCGAACAGCCAGACGCAGTCCGACACCGAATCGTAAACGGCGGTGGCAAGGGCACGACCTCGGAAGTCTCCATCGGGCGCGACCCGCGACCATGGCTTTCGAGCATCGGGATCGATCGCGAACACTCCGGCGGGGAAGGACCACACGCTGTTACCGGTCCTGCCGAGGTGCTCGATGGCATTTCCCCCGTGATGGAGGAACCGGTTGCGCCGCGAGTCGAACACCGTCCAGCCGCCGGACGTCGGGATCACGCGGGGGGACGGCGGAGCCAGGTGCGTCCAGACCGCGGTGGGCGTCTGCGTGTGACCTGCCCTCGGAATGACCGCGAGGGCCAGCGTCAGCAGGCCGAGGAAGCGGATGGGGAGGCCAGGCAGAATCACGGTTCGGGAGTGTGTCACTCCACTCAGGGACCCACAACGTCGAAGCCGGCCGCGGACAAGAACACGCCCATCCAACCCGCGTGGTCGGCGTCCGATCGCCCCGCGCTTGACCGCGTGCGACGCCTTCCGCTTTACTCCTTCGCCTCGCGGGCGTTTAGCTCAGCTGGTAGAGCACTTGCTCGACAAGCAAGGGGTCACTGGTTCAAGTCCAGTAACGCCCACCATTTCACGAGGCGGCGGTGCCCGCAGATGGCGCCCCGCCTTCGTCGTTTCCCACCGCGGACTCGGCCCGTATGCCGTTGTCCGCAGAGGACGACCGTCATGCCCACCGCGCCCGTCGAAGACCGCCCCGACGTCTCCCACTACCCGGGAGGCGAAGCCCTCTACCGCCTGCGTCACTCCGCCGCCCACGTGCTGGCGACCGCGGTCACGGAGCTGTTCCCCGAGGTGAAGGTGGCCGGCGGCCCGCCGGTCGAAGGCGGCTTCTACTACGACTTCGCCCGGCCGACGCCGTTCACTCCCGAGGACCTGGAGCGCATCGAGGCCAAGATGCGCGAGGTGGTCGCGGCCAATCAGCCGTTCGAGTACGAGGAGACCACCAAGGACGAGGCGCGCAAGCGCTTCGAGGCCGCGGGGGAGAAGTACAAGCTCCACTTCCTGACCGTGATCCCCGACGGCGCCAAGGTCACCTACTACAAGAACGGTCCGTTCCTCGACCTGTGCCGCGGGCCGCACGTGCAGAGCACCGGCGAGCTCAAGGCGTTCAAGCTGACCCACGTGGCCGGTGCGTACTGGCTGGGCAGCGAGCGCAACGAGATGCTCCAGCGCATCTACGGCACCGCGTTCGAGACCGAGGCGGACCTCGAGCAGCATCTGAAGAACGTCGAGGAGGCGCTCAAGCGCGACCATCGCCGGCTGGGGCGCGAGCTCGAGCTGTTCTCGATCCACGAGGAAGTCGGACCCGGGCTGGTGTTCTGGCACCCCAAGCTCGGGATGGTCCGGCATCTGATGGAATCGCTGTGGAAGGAGGAACACCTCAAGCGCGGCTACCAGTTCGTTTACACGCCGCATGTCTCGAACGAGAAGCTGTTCGAGATCTCGGGCCACCTCCAGAACTACGCCGAGATGATGTACTCGCCGATGGACGTCGACGGGCAGCCGTTCCGGATGAAGCCGATGAATTGCCCCGGCCACATCATGATCTACAAGACCCGCAAGCACTCGTACCGCGAGCTGCCGATCCGGTTCGCCGAGCTCGGCACCGTGTACCGCTACGAGCGCTCCGGCGTGCTGCACGGGATGGAGCGCGTGCGCGGCTTCACCCAGGACGACTCGCACGTGTTCTGCACCCCCGACCAGCTGGCCGGCGAGGTCGAGGCGATCATCGATCTGATGGACTTCCTGCTGAAGACCTTCGGCTACGAGTACACCTGCTATCTGGCGACCCGGCCCAAGGACAAGTTCCTCGGCAGCACCGAGGAGTGGGACTTCGCGACCGACGCGTTGCGCGCGGCGCTCGAGCACCGTGGCCTGCCGTATGAAGTCGACGACGGCGGCGGCGCGTTCTACGCGCCCAAGATCGACGTGAAGCTGCGCGACGCACTGGGGCGCGAGTGGCAGTGTCCGACCATCCAGGTCGACCTCAACCTGCCCAAGCGGTTCGGCGTGACCTACACCGGCACCGACGGCCAGGAGCACGAGTGCATCATGCTCCACCGCGCGCTGTACGGATCGCTCGAGCGGTTCGCAGGCATCTACATCGAGCACACCGGCGGCGAGTTCCCGGTGTGGATCGCGCCGGTCCAGGTGGCGGTGATCCCGGCCAACCCGAAGGCGTACGATTACGCGCTCGACACCGTGCGCCTGCTGAAGGAGGGCGGCGTGCGCGCGACCACCGATGTGCGCGACGAGAAGATGGGCGCCAAGATCCGCGACGCCGAGCTCGAGAAGATTCCCTACATGCTGGTGGTGGGACCGCGCGAGGCCGAAGCCGGCACCTGCTCGCCGCGCCGCAAGGGCGTCGGCCAGCTCGAGCCGATGACCCGCGAAGCGTTCCTGGCGCGCGTGCAGAAGGAGAGCGCCGAGCGCACCCGGTAGCGTCTGGAAACGACAAGGGCCCGATCCCGCGAGGGACCGGGCCCGATTTCGTTGTCAGAAGATGGCGAGTCGGCTATTCCGAGCCGCCGAACATGAACACCAGACCGCCGGCGCCGTCGAAGCTGCTCGGCCACCAGGTGGCCTTGGCGCCGGCCTCCTCGGCGGTCGCGTATCCGATCCGGTGTCCGACGTGACCGGTCAGTCCCCACGACTTTCCGATCGACATGACTCCACCGATCCGGCCGTACAGGCTGATGCGGGTAGTGGTCGAAGTCTCCTCGGGGCTGCCGACCGCGAAGATGTTCTCGAACTCGGCCGAGCCGCTCCAGTATTCGATTCCCGGACCGAAGTAGATCGCGGCGCGCTCGCCCACCTTCACCACCCGATCGCCGCCCAGTCTCACGTTCCACGAATCCTGCCGGTACTCGAGATCGGGATCGCCCGGCAGCGCGTTGTCGCCAGGCTTGTCGACCTCGCTGAACATCGAAGTGCCGGCGGAGATGTTGAAGGCGTAGTCAGCGCCCTTCATCTTCCAGTACTGCACCTGCACACCCCATTCCGTGTGATCGTAGGCGCCGATGTAGCCGGAGCCCACTTCCGGGCCCGTCAGATCCGCCACTCCATTGGTGAGCTGGATCGCGAACATCGAGCTGCCCGGAGTGATGGCGAGGGCGGGGGTGGTGGCGATGACCATCACGATCAGCGCAAGGCCGATTCGGATGCGTGACATGCGTACCTCCTGATGCCGCGCCCCCACGGCGACGGCGGCGCGAAGCTAGTCAGGAGAATGGAGCGTGTCAACGCCTCGGCTACGGAAGCATGATTCCGATGCGCAGTGGCGCCAGCGCGAAATTGCCGGGCCTGCGGAGCAGCGCTTCGACGCTGCCATCGGCGAACAGGCCCGCGCCACGCCAGCCGGCGGTGGTGAATCCCAGTCGCACATGCGCGGTCGGACCGTCGACGGGCACGGGGTTCAGCGGCGGCAGGAATGCTCCAAAGGGGACGGCGACGGGCTCATCGTTCGAGGAGCCGACGCGCACTCCCAGGCCGGCCTGAACGTAGGGCCGGATCCGGGACGTCCGGCTCACGTGCATGCGTACGCCGAACTGGCCGGAGTAGAGCGTTGCCGAACCGAATTCGGGCATGGGCGCCGGGGCAAACGTGAGATAGGGGAGCTCGTTGGTCTCCAGCCAGTGTGCCTCGAACTCGGCGATCACGCTCCAGCGCGAATTCTGCTCGACCTCGATCGCGGCGCCGAGCGTCTGCCCGTGATCGACGCGGCCCCAGTTCACCGGAATGCTCGTGCCGACCGAGAACTGCGGTCGGACGTTGGTGTCGGCAAGGGACATCGTGGTCAGAAACAGGGGGAGTGCGGCAATCGCGGCAACGTGCACGAACCAACGGGAGCGGAGCATGTGAACCTCCGGAGAGTACGGTCCCGGTCCGGGATCCATCCTCTTTTACCCCGGTCGCACGCCGGAGTTTCCTGCCCGGTTACGGAAGCGTGATCCCGACGCGGAACGGGGCGAGCGCGAAGTCGCGGGGATGGTTGAGCATCGCCTCGATACTCGCGTCGAAGAACAACCCCGCGCCATGGTAGGTGGCGGTCGTGAGTCCGACGCCAAGCTGTGCGGTCGCGCCCCACTCGTCCGAGCTGCCGGACGGCATGTCGAACTCATCCGCAGCCCAGGCGATGGCTTTGTAGGAATGCTTCGTAACGCGTCCGCCGAGACCCGCCTGCACATAGGGGCGCATTCGCGAGTTCTGCGCGGCATGCAACCGCACTCCGAAGTTCGCCGCATAGGCGGTCACGCCGCCGTGGTCGAGCATGTGGGCCGCGACATTCACGACGCCGCTCACGCGGGGACTCCGTTCGAACTCGAGCCCGGCTCCCAGCACTTTGCCATGATCGGTGGGGGACTCCCACCCCATGGGAACGCTCGAGCCCAGCGACAGCTGCGGACGGAGATTGGAGTCGGCAGGCGCCGGTGACGCGAGCGCCACCAGGATCAGGAACGCGACACAACCGGGAAGAGCACGGGTCATCGGAACCTCCGCAACGGGGCTGTCCTGATTACCCCGCAGGCGCCGCGGAATGTCCAGAGCGAACCTAGAACGAGTAGACGAGACCCGCGGCGGCGTCGAAGCCGTTGGGATACCACGTGGTCTCGGCGTCCCCGTCCTTGGCCTGGGCGTAGCCCATGCGATAGCCGATGTGGCCGTTGAGGCCGTAGCTGTCGCCGAGCACGACGATCCCTCCGAACCGGGCGGAGACACTCAGGCGCTGGACGTCGGGCGTGTTGCCCTCGACGCCGCCGAAGCCGTCGAACCGCGCGTGCCCGGTCCAGTACTCGAGACCGGGTCCGAAATAGATCATGGAGTCCTGCGCGAACTGGATCGCGTGGTCGAGCCCCAGGCGCACATGCCATGAATGCTGCGTGTAGAAGCGCTGGTCGGTGGTGCCGGACTTCTGCGTCTCACGGAAGCCGCCGATCCCGCCCGACAGCGTGAACGCCAGGTCGTCGTCGAGGAAGTACCAGCTCGTGACGTCGGCTCCGATCTCGCCGTGGTCGTACGCGGACAGGTAGGTCCCGTCGCTGGTGACGAAATCGGCGCTGCCGGCGGTGAGGCTCGCGCCCAGCAGGATCGTGCCCGGCTCGAGAGCCAGGGCGGGAGGGACGCAGGCAGTCAGGAGCAGGAGGGCGAGGCCCAGGCAGCGGATGCGGATCATGGAGTCCTTTCGTCCACGGGACGGGCGGGAAAGTGCTGCACCGGGCGAGCATTGGTCAAACGCGGGCCGGGTTCGAGGGTGTACCCGGGGGCTGTTCAGGGGTTCCCGCCGATCCGCTTGAACGGACGCACGATGCCGGGTAGACTGCGCCTCGATTCGTAAGCAGAAGCCCCGTGCTTCTCACCCCCCGCAGGCCATGTGGCCTCGCTCAAGGGTTCGCGACCAGCAAATCGAAGCAGCTGGTCATCTTCCGGCGACGCCGGGCGGGGCTCTCCATGTCGGGACCCGCCCGGCGTTACCGTTTCCGGCTGCTGGCCGGTGCCACAGGAGGTTGCCTATTGCCGCTGAGCAAGACGCCTGAGACCCGCATCAACGAGCGCATCCGCGTCCCCCAGGTTCGTGTCATCGGGGACGACGGTGAGCAGGTGGGAGTGATCGCCACCCGAGAAGCGCTCGCCATGGCCCAGTCCAAGGGGCTCGATCTCGTCGAGGTGTCGCCGACTGCGCGCCCGCCCGTGTGCCGCATCATGGATTACGGCAAGTTCAAGTACGAACAGAACCGTCGCGCGCGCAAGGCCCGCAAGAACCAGCACGTGATGCACCTCAAAGAGATCAAGATGCGGCCGAAGATCGACGACCACGACTACGGCTTCAAGATGGACCACGCCCGGCAGTTCCTCGCCGATCGTGACAAGGTGAAGTTCACGGTCACGTTCCGCGGCCGCGAGATGGCGCATCAGGAGATCGGACACCAGCTCGTCCAGAAGATCATCGCCGAGCTGGCCGAGGTCGCGAGCGTCGAGCAGCACGCGCGGTCCGAAGGACGCACCCTGACGATGGTGATGATGCCGAAGCCGGTGCAGCAGATTCAGCAGGCGCCGAAGCCGGCGGCCAAACCCGACAAGAACGCATCGGCGCCCCCGGCCTGACCGAACGCCGATTCACGGTCCCGAGGTCGGGGCCGGTGACAAGGAGATACCCCGAATGCCCAAGATGAAATCCAACCGCGCCGCCCGGAAGCGCTTCAAGCTGACCGGCACCGGCCGCGTCAAGCGCGCCCAGTCCGGTCTCCGCCACGGCATGATCGGCAAGGGCCGCGCCCGCAAGCGTCGCCTCGGCGGAACCACGATGGTGGCCGACGTCGACGCTCCGCGCGTCGTCAAGATGCTCGGCAAGCGCTGACGCTGATCGGATCGTACCGACGACCCCCAACCCGGCAGCGCGTCATGGGACGCGCGGGACCGGCATGGAGATACACCGATGCCTAGAGCAAAAACCGTCGTTCCGGGACGCGCCCGGCGCAAGAAGGTCCTCAAGGCGGCCAAGGGTAACTACAGCGGCCGTCGCAAGCTCTACAAGTCCGCGCTCCAGACCGTTCAGCGTGCCGGCCAGTTCGCCTACGAACACCGCCGCACGCGCAAGCGCGACTTCCGCTCGCTGTGGATCACGCGCATCAACGCGGCGGCCCGCATCAACGGGCTTTCGTACAGCGCTCTCATCTCCGGGCTCAAGCGGGCCAACGTGGAGGTGAACCGCAAGCTGCTCGCCGACCTCGCGGTTCGCGACGCGGCGGCGTTCGCGAAGATCGCGGAGGTTGCGAAGTCGGCGGTGGCCTGACGCCATGGCCGACACGCTGCTGAAGGGGCTGGACGCCGACTGGGCCGCGGGGGATCCGCGAGCCCTGGCCCCCGAGCACGATCCCCGGCTGCGCGAGATCGAAGCTCTCGACCCCGATCTCGCCACCCTCTACCGCCGGGGCGCCGAGGTGCTGGCGGGCGCCGCCGACGAGCGTTCGCTGCGGGACCGTCACACCGCCCTGCTCGGGCGCGAGCGGGGGATCGTCACGCTCGCACTCGCGGCGATGCCGCAGCTCACGGTCGAGGAGCGCAAGGTGCGCGGCCGCGCGCTCAACCTGGTCAAGCGCTGGCTGACCGAGATCCACGACGCGCGCCGCGACGCGCTCTCGCGCGAGCGCGAGCTGCAGGCGGCGGCGGGTCTCGACGTCACCCTGCCGGGTCGCACGCCGTGGATCGGACGCCGCCACGTGCTCGCACAGATCCAGGACGATCTGCTCGACCTGTTCCACGGGCTCGGCTACTCGGCCTATACCAGCCCCGAGGTCGAGGACGACTCCTACAACTTCAGCAAACTGAACTTCGCGCCCGACCATCCCGCGCGCGACGCGCACGACACCTACTTCGTCGACGACCAGGTGCTGCTGCGGACCCACACCTCGCCCGGCTGGGTGCGGGCGATGGAGGAGCTGAAGCCGCCCCTCCGGCTGGTGTTCCCGGGCCGCGTCTACCGCGCCGAGCAGGTCGACGCGAGCCACATGGACCAGTTCCACCAGATGGACGGACTGTTCGTGGCGCGCGACGTCAGCATGGCCGACCTGCGCGGCACGCTCGCGACCTTTGCGCGCGCGATCTTCGGCACGCAGGTGCGCACGCGCTTCATTCCGATCTACTTCCCGTTCGTCGAGCCGGGCGCCCAGATGGACGTCTCGTGCGTGATCTGCGACGGATCGGGCGTTCAGAAGACGCCCCAGGGGAGCCAGCGCTGCGTGGTGTGCAAGGGGTCCGGCTGGCTCGAGGTGCTGGGGTCCGGGATGGTCCATCCCAACGTGTTCCGTGCGGTCGGCTACGACCCCGAGGAGTGGACCGGGTTCGCGTTCGGCATGGGACTCGAACGCATCGCGATGCTCCGCCACGGAATCGCCGAGATCCGGCTGTTCCTCGAAAACGACCTGCGCTTCCTGGAGCAATTCCCATCATGAGCCGACGCGTGAAACGCTTCCTCAAGTGGAGCTTCCTGACGGTGGTGCTGGCGCTCGCGGTGTTCCTGGTGCCGACCCTCTGGTTCAAGCCGTGGAGCATCGACCACTTCTACATGCGCACCTTCCTCGGCTTCGCGGTGAACCACCCGTCGCTGATGACCGGACTCGGGATGCTCGACGGAACCCCGCTCGACTTCTATTCCGACAAGCTCGACGACGCCTCGCCGGCCGGGGAGAAGAAGGATCTCGAGTTCGCCGAGTCGCAGCTGCGCACGCTCCATTCGTACAAGCGCGACGGCATGACCGCGACCGCCGGCATGTCGTACGACGTCATGGACTGGTTCCTCGCCGACATGACCGAGGGCCAGAAGCGGTTCGCGCGCCACGACTATCCGGTCAACCAGCTGCACGGTTTCCAGTCCGAGCTGCCGGACTTCCTCATCAACCTGCATCCGATGCGGAAGCCGGTCGACCTCGCGAACTACGTGAAGCGCCTGTCGAAGTTCGGCATCGCGGTCGACCAGACGATCGAAGGACTCGAGCTGCGCCGTCAGCAGGGCGTGATCCCGCCGCGCTGGTCGCTCGAGAAGAGCCTCCAGCAGATGCGCGAGTTCCGCGCGCACGAGCCGAAGGACAATCCGCTCTACGCCACGCTGCTGCCGAAGCTCGACAAGATGAAGGGGCTCAAGCCGGCCGATCGCGACCGCCATCTGGCCGAGGTCGAGCGTCACATCCGCGAGACCGTGCAGCCGGCGTGGGACCGCCTGATCGCGGCCACCGAGAAGCAGCTGGCGGTGGCGACCGACGACGACGGCGTGTGGAAGTTCGCCGACGGCGCCGACTACTACAACTACTGCCTGCGTCACCACACGACCACCAATCTGCCGGCCGACACGATCCACGCGATCGGGCTCGACGAGGTGGCGCGAATCCAGGCGCAGATGCGCGCGATTCTCGCGCGCGAGGGCTACCCGACCGCCGATCTCGCGAAGTCGGTCCAGCGCGCACAGAAGGAGCCGCGCTTCATGTATCCGGCCGACGACTCGGGCCGGGCGCAGATCCTCGCCGACTACCGGACGATTCTCGACGAGTCGAAGAAACGGATGCCGGAGCTGTTCAACGTGATGCCGAAGGCGCCGCTCGCGGTCGAGCGGGTGCCGCCATTCCGCGAGAAGGGGAGCGCCGGCGCCTACTACCAGCGTGGTTCGATGGACGGCAAGCGCCCCGGCACGTTCTACGCGAACCTGCGCGATCCGAACGAGACCACGCGTCCGGGCATGCGCACGCTCGCCTATCACGAGGGCATCCCCGGTCATCACTTCCAGCTCGGCATCCAGCAGGAGCTGAAGAACGTGCCGTTCTTCCGCACCCTGGTGCCGTTCACCGCCTACGCCGAGGGCTGGGGGCTGTACGCCGAGCGGCTGGCGCTCGAGCACGGTTTCCAACCGACGCCGTACGACTCGCTCGGCGCCTACCAGGCGGAGCTGTTCCGCGCGGTGCGCCTGGTGGTCGACACCGGGATCCACAGCCAGCGCTGGAACCGCACCCGGGCGATCACCTACATGGTCGCCAACACCGGCATGGACTCGTCCGAAGTCGCGACCGAGATCGAGCGTTACATCGTGAATCCCGGCCAGGCGTGCGCCTACAAGGTCGGCCAGCTCGAGATCCTGCGGCTCCGCCAGCACGCGATGGACGCGCTGGGTGAGCGCTTCGACATCAAGAAGTTCCACGACGTGGTGCTGACCAACGGCGCACTGCCGCTCGCCCTGCTCGAGCGTGCGGTCGACGAGTGGATCACGAGCGAGCGCAGCACCGCCTCCGCGCGACGGTCCGGATAGCCCGGTGAAGCTCCCCCTGTCCTGGCTGCGCGAGTGGGTGGCAGTCGAGGCCCCGGCGAAGGAGATCGCCGAGGCGCTCACCCTGCGCGGGTTCTACGTCGAGGGGATCGAGACCCACGGCCGCAGCTATCCGGGCGTGGTGGTGGCGCGGGTGCTCGAGGCGAACAAGCACCCGAACGCCGACAAGCTGTCGCTGTGCCGCGTCGACGGCGGCGCCGGCGAGCTGTCGATCGTATGCGGTGCGCCGAACGTGCGGGCCGGCATGTTCGCGGCGCTCGCCACCATCGGCGCGACCCTGCCGGGCGGGATGACGATCAAGCGCTCGAAGATCCGCGGCGAGGAGAGCCAGGGCATGCTGTGCTCGGGCCGCGAGCTCGAGATGTCGGACGAACAACAGGGCATCCTCGACCTCGAGGTCACGCTCGCCGGGCGCGGAGCGCTCGAGATCGGCCGGCCGCTCGATACGTACTTCGATCCACCCGATCCGGTGCTCGAGATCGAGATCCCGTTCAACCGTCCCGACGGTCTCGGCATCGTCGGCCTCGCGCGTGAAGTGAAGGCAGCGTTCGGCGTCGCGTGGACCCCAGCGGCACGCGCGATTCTCGATGCGCGCTGGACTCCGCCGTCGGGCGGCGCGGCGTTCGATCTCGCGATCGACGACGCCGAGGGCTGTCCGCGCTACATCGCGCAGGCGGTCGAGGGCGTGAAGGTCGGGCCGTCGCCGCGCTGGCTGGTGCGCCGGCTCGAAGCGATGGGACAGCGCTCGATCGACAACCTGGTCGATCTCACCAATCTGATCCTGCTCGAGCTCGGACAGCCGGTGCACGCGTTCGACCTCGACACGCTGAAGGGACCGGCGATCCGCGTGCGGCGCGGACGCGCGGGGGAGACGCTGACCACGCTCGATGGCCGGGAGCGCACGCTCAACTCCGACCTGGTGGTGATCGCCGACCGCGATCGCGCCGTCGCGCTCGGCGGCATCATGGGCGGCGCCGAGACCGAGGTCACCGCCGGCACCACCCGGCTGCTGCTCGAGTGCGCGGGCTTCGATCCGGGCCGCGTGCGCCGCGGTGCGCGGACGCTGGGGCTCGCGACCGAAGCGTCGAAGCGCTACGAGCGCGGCGTCGACCCGGCAATCGGGCGCATCGCGGTCGCACGCTTCCTCGCGCTGCTCGCGGAGCTGTCGCCCGGCGCGCGTCCCGGGGTCGCCGCCGAGGTGACGAACGGCGCCGACGCGCCGCGCACGCTGACGCTGCGTCCGTCGCGCTGGACCCGGCTGCTCGGCATGGAGGTGACGCCGCAGCAGGCGGGCGCGCATCTCGAGGCGCTCGAGTTCGGCGTCCGTACGAACGGTGATCTGGACGTCACGGTTCCGAGCTGGCGGCCCGATGTCGCGCTCGAGGACGACCTGGTCGAGGAGGTGGGCCGTGCGCATGGCTATGCGCGGATCCCCGAGGCGGCGCCCGACAGCCGCGGCGCGTTCGCGGTACGCACTCCGCGGGAGCGCACGATCGCGCGCGCGCGGCGGGCGATGATCGCGCGCGGATTCACCGAGGCGTGGAGTTCGAGCCTGGTTGCGGACCGCGAGGCGCGGAGCGCGGGAGCGCTGCTCACCACCGATCCGGAGTCACTCGTACGGCTCGTCAATCCGATGAGCCGCGAAGGCGAGGTGCTGCGGCCGAGTCCGCTGCCGGGTCTGCTGCGGGCGCTCGCTCACAACCTGCGCCAGGGCGCGTCGTCGGTGCGGATGTTCGAGGTGGGCGCGGGATTCACGCGCACCACCGGCAAGGGAACGCTCGCGCACGAGCCGCTGATGCTCGCGGCGGTGGTGACCGGGGCGCGCTACGCGCACGCGCACGACGCCGCGCAGCAGAACGTCGACTGGGACGATGCGCGCGGACTGTGGGACGCGTGGCTGACCGAGATGGGCGTTGACACCCCCAGATGGCGGTCCTATTCTGCCGACGGCTGGAAACCCGGTGCCAGCGCAGAGGTTGCAAGCGCGACTTCGCGCATCGCTTGGGCGGGCACCCTGGGTCAGCAGGCGTTGCAGACGTGGGAGATCGAGGCGCCGGCGATGGCTCCGGTGCACGCTTTCGTGGCGCTCCTCGATGGCATTTCCCCCGAGCTGCGCGCAGGCGCCCGGGCCCGCGTTCCGGGTCGCTTCCCGCCAATGCGACGCGACCTCGCCTGGTTCGTTCCGCGAAGCGTGACGCACGATCAACTCGCGTCGTCGATGCGTGACGCCGCGGGGGAGTGGTTGGTTTCTCTCGAACTGTTCGACGTGTACGAGGGTCCGGGAACGCCGGACGGGATGAAGAGCCTCGCGTTCGCACTCCAGTTCCAGCATCCGGAGCGCACGCTCGGCGAGGCGGAAGTCCAGGCGATTCAGGACCGCATGACTGCGGCGCTCGCGACGTCCTGCGGCGCGCGACTGAGAGAGCGATGACCGAGACAACTTCCATGATGGACACCGATCTCGACCTGCTCGCGGAACGCGTGGAGAAGGCTGCCGCACTGGTCCAGCGCCTGCGCGACGAAAACCAGCGACTGCTCGGCGAAAAGGACGAACTCGGACGCCGGGTGACCGAGATGGAGGCCCAGCTCCAGGGCCAGGATGTGGCCGCGTTGCTCGCCGAACTCCAGGGGCTGAAGAAGGAACAGGGCCACTGGCAGACCCAGCGTCGCGACGTGGCGACCAAAATCGAGACGCTCGTGAAGAAGCTCGAGCGGCTCGAGGGATGAACCCGCATCCGGCGCGAGCCGGGGCGGACGACAACGCCATCACGCAGGGACATCGCGCGAGACGAGGGTGACGATGGAGCCCAAGAACGTCGTTAACGTCCAGATCTTCGGGCACACCTATACGATCCGCAGCGAGGCCGAGCAGACTCACATTCTCGACGTCGCGGCGTACGTGGACCTCAAGATGCGCGAGATCACCGAGAAGCTGCCGGTGGCCTCGCTGTCGAAGGTCGCAATCCTCGCGTCTCTCAACATCGCGGACGAGCTGTTCAAGGAACGTGCGACTCACCAGACCGGCAACCAGAAGCTGAACGAGAAGCAGGTCGCCCGGGTGCACGCATTGAACGCGGTCCTGGAGGAGGTTCTTCAGGACGGCAGCACGCGATAGACAGAATCCGGTGGCGGGCGAAACCTGCCCGCCGCGCTCGATGGGATCTCCCTGCCGTGCGCGTGATGTACGAAAGTTCTTGAACCACTGATTCAAATCAATCGGGACCGTCGGTGGTCGGCGAAGTCGAACCCCGGGCCTTCGGGTCCGGCGGGGGACCGACCCGATCGAAGGCGAACCCACCTGGTACTTCCAGGTCTCAAGAACTCGCGTGCACACGGTATTTCGGTGGGGAGATTCGTTTCCCCGCCTGGGCGTCCGGGAGGACGGCGAAACGCCGGTCCCCTGTGCCGCCGGGAGAGGACATGAACCTGTCGATGTGGATCGGCGGCATCGTGATCGGTGCCGTCGTGTCGTTTGCGGCCGGCTACTGGGTGCGCCAGCGCCGTGCGGCCGCGATGCTCGGCAGCGCCGAGCGCAAGGCCCAGCAGGTGATGGCCGATGCGGCGCGCGAGGCCGAATCGAACAAACGGACCGCGGTGCTCGAGGGCAAGGAGGAGGCGCTGCGCCTCCGCCAGCAGGTCGAGCGCGAGAACGCATCCGGCCGCGAGGCGCTGCTCGCCGCTGAGCGCGTGTTCCAGGAGAAGGAAGTCGCGTTCAACCGCCGGGTCGAGCTGATCGAGAAGAAGGATCGCGACCTGAAGAAGGCCGAGACCGATCTCGGCACCCGCGAGAAGGCGGTGGCGGAGCGCAACGAACAGCTCGACCGGCTGGTGCGCGAGCAGACCGGGCGGCTCGAGCGGATCGCCGGCCTGAGCGCCGACGAGGCCAAGCAGCAGCTGGTGTCCGCGGTCGAGAGCGAGGCGCGCGCCGAAGCGGCGCGCCGGGTCGCCGACGTGCGGGACAACGCCCAGCGCAACGCCGAGCGCGAGGCCCGCCGGATCATCACGATCGCGATCCAGCGCTACGCCGGCGACCAGGTGTCGGAGTCGACCGTATCGGTCGTCCACCTGCCGAGCGAGGACATGAAGGGCCGGATCATCGGCCGCGAAGGCCGCAACATCCGCTCGTTCGAGACCATCACCGGCGTCGACGTGATCATCGACGACACGCCCGAGGCGGTGATCCTGTCGGCGTTCGATCCGGTCCGGCGCGAGATCGCGCGGATCTCGCTCGAGCGGCTGGTCGCCGACGGCCGCATCCATCCGGCCCGGATCGAAGAGGTGGTGGCCAAGGTGCGCGTCGAGGTCGAAGGCAAGATCCGCGAGATGGGCGAGATGGCGTGCCTCGAGGTTGGCGTGCACGGCATCCATCCCGACCTCCAGAATCTGCTCGGACGCCTCCACTACCGGACCTCGTACGGGCAGAACATCCTGCGCCACTCGATCGAAGTCGCGCATCTGGCCGGCACGATGGCGGCCGAGCTGGGATTCGACGTCAAGATGGCGAAGCGCGGCGGACTGCTGCACGACATCGGCAAGGCGATCGACCACGATCAGGAAGGCACCCACCCGGCGCTCGGGATGGAAGTCGCGACCCGGCTCGGTGAGCCGCAGCCGGTGCTCGACGCGATCGGCTACCACCACGACGACTACGCGGGCGGCAGCCTGTGGCCGGTGCTGATCGCGGCCGCCGACGCGATCTCGGGCGCCCGCCCCGGCGCGCGGCGCGAGAGTCTCGAG
>Ga0210380_10000209_pt1 | contig 30272 bp, 22 predicted proteins | sample PLM4_5_coexredo_FD_155476 | JGI IMG/M metagenome (GOLD analysis project Ga0210380, IMG submission 155476) | Groundwater sediment microbial communities from an aquifer in East River, Colorado, USA - PLM4_5_coex redo | ecosystem: Environmental > Terrestrial > Soil > Riparian zone | place: USA... | reverse complement strand
CGGTGATCTCGTGCTGCACGAAATCTTCGCCGCCACGCGCTCGTGTGCGGATGGCCTCCAGCCATCGCGACCCGATGACCGCGATCACACAGTGGCACGTCGCGATCATCTCGTCGATCGACTGCGCAAAATCCTGCCCCGGCCCGATGTCCTGCAAGTCCATGAAGACGCGACTGCCGCCGAATCGGGCCGTGAGGCGATCGCACAGCCGTCCCGCGTGGCCGCCGGAGTCTTCGCGTCGATAGCTGATGAAGATATTCGCCATCGTGCTCGCCGACGCCTATGCGGTCTCGTCCGGGTACGCGAAGCCACGCAATTGCGCGAGAAGTTCGTGCGCGGCCGCTCTCTCTCGGCCGGTTGCGCGACTGGCGTAGTTCGGCAGCACGAGATACGCGGTGTCGTACACCGACGCCCACATGCGGGTGGCCGTCACCCGCTTGTGCAGATCCTCGTAGGCCGTCGACAGCTGCGTGCGGACAGACGCCAGCTTCCGCGCCGCCAGCGCCTCGCACTGATCCAGTTCCGTTTCGCCAACGACGCTCCAGAAGTCCGGATCGGTGGCGCTCTTGGTCTGAAGGCTCTTTCGGAGCGTGTTCACCGTCTTCCGATCGAGACTGCGCCACCCCCGCGTTCCGGCATACCGCGCCACATCGGCGATCAAGCAGTTCGAAACGGGGTAGTACACGTCCGTCGCGCCCATCTTTTCGCCCAGTTTCTGGGCATCCTCATAGGCGGCTCGCATCTGGCGGAGATCCTGGCCGACGCGCCCCCGCCTTCGCGCGACTCCGTCCACGAGCGCCATCCGCTTGTACGCCGACCCCATGAGGCTGGCGCGCTCCATCGTCGGTTCGACGGCACTCAACCGTTTCAGGAGTTCGAGAGACTGCGCAATCAAGCGGTCGGCACGGGTGATCGCTTGTCGCAGCGATCGCTCGCCGTCCACGCGCGCACGCCGCGCAGCGGCTCGGGCCCTGGCCGTTCGAGCGCCCGCCCGCTCGTCCTTCTTCCTGTGGTCGAGATCTCTCGTCGCTCTCTCGACGAGCTCCCAGCCAAGACGTCCGTACACGTTGGCGAGCTGCTCTGCCGCCTTGATCGACGCCTTCGCGTCGGGGGCAGCGACAGCCTTTTCGTACCACCGCATGCCCGCCTCGACGTCTCCGACCTCTACAAAGGCCTGGCCGAACAGCTCCGCGACGTCGCCACTCGTACCCCACTTCGATGCGAACAGCTTCTCCAGCTGGACGAGGTTGCCGAGCTGTTCTGCCAGATTGGCGCCCTGAAACTTCGTGCGGACGACGATGCGCTCGAGCGCGAGCTTCAGTCCTGCTGCCGAACCAATCCCCGAGAAGTCCTCGAGCAACGGCCCGGTGAACTGGTTGGCGTCCTCCCCCCTGGTACGGAACACCCAATCGGGGTCGCCGTAGCACTGGTAGGCGGCCCACGTGTTCACGTTCGGACCTCCGTCATGCGCGGCGGCGCGCGCTTCCCCCACCGCCACGATGAAGCGATTGCCCCGGAGCAGCGACCGATAGAACTCCTCGGCAAAGATGGTCGCCGCATCGTCATCCACCGCCCAGCCGGCGGCGACGACGCAGCGTACGCCAATGGCAATCAGCGCACCCGCGACCCCTGATGCGAATTCAGCACGGTCGTATCGCGTGTTGAGCAGTTGCGCGGCATCGGCTCCGCCCAGGTGGCAGCAGTTCACGAACACGAGCTCAGGGACCGTGCGCATGTTTCGGAACTCGTCGGGACCGAGGAACGTCCCGTTCGACAGGACGACACCGCCCGTCGCGCCATTCCCGCCGGGCATGCCGTGTCCCGCGATGTGGACGATTCGCCAAGGCTTCTCGAAGAGCGCGTTGACGACGGTGCGTGCGGTCGCGCCAGCCTGCGAGGGATCCTCGCTGATCAGTCCGGTGACGTCGAGCGCCGCATCGCCAGCGAGGCAGCCGCGCACGGCCAGGGCCTCGCTGCGGGCGCCGAGGAGTCTGGGGTAGTTCGGGGGACACGCGGGCTCTCCGATCACCAAAGCGCTGGCGGCGGGGGTGGCGTCGGTCACCCGCTCGCGAAATTCTTTGATGCGCAGCTTGCGGAGCAGCTTGACGCGGATGGCCCACGGAAGGTCGCTGTCGCCGCCGCTCGTCGTGTCGAGCAGTTCCCAGGGGATCTTCGCTGTCTGCGGGTCGAGCTCGATCTGCATCTCGCCGCTTCCGGCGAGATAGGGCTCGAGCTCCACAGGCACGATGAGATCGAACAGCGTGCGGCCAATCTGCTCGTCGCGATTCTGATCGTTCGAGGCCGTCGCGACCAGCTCGGTGAGCAGCTGGCTCTGCGCCCGCTGGCCGCGCACTTCGCTGCGGGCACGCTTCGTGTCGAGGGTGTACGAGATCATCGGCGTCCCGTCCTTGTCCGGCTTCGCCTCGACCGAGATGAAATCGAACGCGGCCCCCCGGTAGCCAGAGTCGGCCGGCCGGGCGAGCGGACCCGTACCCGGCTTCACCGCCTCGTCGATCGCGTACCGGCCCGGTGTGGCGGACGCTTGCATCCGTAGAGCCCGCCACGCCTCTACAGCGCGGTCCAGATAGAGCTCGACGAACTGAAGATGGTTCACGCGCGGCCAGATCCGTTCGTCACCAACCTCGCTCTGAAGGAGTTGGTTGGCTTCGTACACGCCCTGGGCGACGAGCCGGGCAGCGTCGCCGCTGGTGATACCGGTGCCTCCGCTTCCAAGCAGCGTCGCCGACAGCTTGAAGGCGCGCGGGGCATCCTTGCGGCGCTCGGCGAGCCGCTGCGCCCACGCGATGACGCCCTGACGAACGGACAGCACGAGTTCCGCTGGGCGTAGCTTCCCCTCCTCGCCGAGGCCGATGATGATGACCGCTTGCGGACGAGGCATGAAGGAGCCGCGTTCCAGGTTCGGCCGCGAGTTGATGAAGACCTGATGTGTGCCGGGCGCCACCGGATAGACGCCCATCTCCAGCGAGTGCGTCATGGCGCCGCCAATCAGGCGGTCCATGACCTTCTCCGTGCCGGTCAATTGCAGCGCCCGATAATGGCCGAGCAGCAGCGGCTCGGACTCGAACGTCAGGTCGCCGTTGATGACGGTGATCCGGAGCGCCGGTTCGTCCGGCGCTGCCGACGATACGGAGGGCGCAGCGGCGTCAGCCGGGATTCGGGTGACGGGGGCATCGGTCACCCCGCCGCGCAGGAGCCGGCGATCGGGCAGGTTCTTGCGCGGGTCCACGCCGTTCAACGGCTGCTGCCGGCCGAGCACCGCGTTGACCAGGAACTCCGCGGTGGCGCCCTGCGAGAAGAAGTTGAGGTGAGTGACGGAATCGGGCCGAAGGTTGCCTCCCGGTCCAAAGCAACCGATCTGCGCGGCCGGAATGAGACCGGTGGGTGGCCGATCCACGCGCCACCCGCCTTCCGACGGCACGACCAGGTCGTTCGCGGTGCCAAAAAACTGATCGATGCCGACGTCCAGGAGCCGCTCCAGCGTCGTACCAGTCGGCTGGTAGTTGGCCACGAGCGCCGAATACACGCGCTCCGGAGGAGCAGGGACATCCTGGATGGTGGCGATGGACTCGCCGTCCGCGTCCATCGATTGCAGCCCGGGAAGATCGCCAGTCGCATGGTTGGCGAGCCACACCAGTCCGTTGGCGACGAACGCGGCTCCTGTGGTGAAGGGGTTGTCCGGAAATATCTCGAGGAGGTTCGCAACCCAGCCGATCGTGTCGTCGAAGCGCTTCGGCGTCGCGAGCGGCGTGCCGTCGTTGGGCGAGGCCACCAGCACCACGCGGCCTGCCTTGAAACGCCGCGCGAGATCGCCGAACTGCTTGCTCCGCTCCACCAGATTCCTAACCACGAGACCGCCGCGGGAGTGCGTGACGACGTCGAACGTCGTGGTCTGCTCTGGCAGCGCTTCGAGCAGCATCCGGGCGTTCTGTTCGGGGGTCCGGCTGACGCTGAAGTGATCGAATGCGAAGACGCGATCCGCGTATGTGCCCTGCACGCGATCGAAGAAATCTGAGTCGGCCAGGCCGCGGAACGCCACCGCCGCGTTCGAAAACGTGCCGTGGATGAGGAGCAGCGAACGCGCCGGTGACACGGGCTTGCCTGGTTCGAGTTTGCCGGTGGCAAGAGTCGCCTTCGACACCTTCAGCCATCGCTCCTTCAGACCGAGCGTCCGCCACAGCCCTGCTTCGACGGCCTCGGCCAGACGCGGCACCAGGACGCTGACGGCTTTGTCCACGCCAAGCTTCGCCACGTGGATCACGATGGCCTTGATCGCTGCCCCTGCGAGTCCGCGGGTCGTGGTCCGGCGCAGGGGAGCGTGGAATTGCACCTGCGTCGATCCGCGAACGCCCCGACTGACGGACTGCACCGGCGCGTGGAATGTCAGGGCGCCAGATGGATGGCGGATCGCGAGGACAGCCGCGCGGCCCGGCTCGACGTCGCAGGTCAGATCGACGGCCCCGACGGCTCCGACGGCGGCTTCGCGGCCGCGAGTGGCCAGTGCGGGTTCGACGACGGCTTCTTCCGCGACACGGGACTCGGCGGTCAGAAACTCGGAAGGGAGGCCCGGCAGATCAACCCCTGCCGCCCGCCCGGCCCCGCGAGACCCGGCGACCCGCTTAATCCTCCATCCGGGCGAGTTGATCTGGATAGGCATGGCTTCTCGGGACGCACTGGAACTATCGGCCCTCGTGCGATACCACGGCAGCCTTGTTAACGGCCGGGCGACCGGCGTAACCGGCCGCGTCCGCGGACCACGCGCTTGCGCACCGGACGCTGTCTGCCAGGTCGGTCCGGCGCTGACGCAGACCTCATCAGTGGCGTGACACCGCGCGTCGTCGCAGACACCGGGTCCAGCGTGTACTGCGGGAGGATGCCTTGCGCGTAGAGCAGCGCGTACACCAGGGACTGGCTCGTCTTGTGGCCCGGCTTGAAGACGTTGTTCACGAGCCACTCCCTCGCGTGTGCGAGGCCGCGGCCGAGATCGATATCAACGTCGGCCGAGTGCACTGATGGCGCCGCGCCTCCGTCAGGAAACGGCACGAGGTCGGCCGAGAATGACAACTGAATGTTCCCTTCAGCGAACCGCGTGTGCTTCCAGCTATCCGGGTGATCCGGCAGGCCCGCTGGCGCTTTCGGCGCGGGATGACCTGGAGCCCCGGCGAACTCGACCGCGCGCTGCATGCGCGGCTTGAGCGCCGCGTCGAACAGCAGAAACACCCGATCCACCGCCACGTGGCGTATGGCGCGAACGAACGACAGGAGCGGCGCGCCGTCGATCATCGTTTCGCGCAGCTTTGACTCGATATTGAGACACGCCATCTGTGCCGCCACGTCGAGCCGCGCGAAGCCGGCTGCGTCGACGCCCGTGCCTGACGCGGCAAACGGCGACGCGATACGTCTCAGCCGATCCAGTCCACTCGGAACGTCCGTCGTTCCCGGCGAATCGGGCACGAGCATCAGCCGCAAGATGAGGTCGTCGCCTTCCACCGTGCCGCCGGCCCGGATGAAATCCAGCCGCCGGAGAATCTGCCACGCGGGACGATGACCCGGCGCGGAAAACGTGACGCCGTACAGCTGACCCGCATCGAACGGCAGCTGGAGCCGAAGCTCGATGGTGGAGCCATCGGTCGTACCTGACGACAATACTTTCGGGCCGCCAGCGGCAAACAGATCCGACACGCGAATCTGCAGCGGACCGCCGCTCCACAGGTTGCGGTCGCAGCCGTACAGGATCACGGTCACGCGCTTCTCGATCATCGCGGCTCCTCGTGAGCGACGCGTACGAACGCGCCTCGCGCTTCGAGAAACACCGGACCTCGCGTGCCCGGCCGTTCGGTTGCACGCGGGGACGGCAGCTCCCGAGCCGCCGCATCACCGGCGGCAAGCTGCTGCGTGGTCAGGAACTCGCCGGAGTCGTCGAAGACCAGCTGCACCGCCTGAAAGGCGAACGCCACCGGGACCGCGCCTTCGAATGCCACTCGCGATTCCTGCGTGCCCGTCGTCTCGACGCTGAGATTGCCCCCCACGGCCTGGCGGATGATCGGCACGTCCACCTTGACGGTAGAGCCGCCGTCGCCCTGGGCGCTGACGAGGATCTTCTTCGTCTTCAGCACCGATGTGACGACGTACACCTCGTCGTCGAGCAGCTTTTCGAGCGTGCCCGACGGAATGTCGGGGCTGATGCGACCGGCCTTCACGAACTTCTCGAGCGCGAGGACATCCACGGCGTCTTCCATCACGCCCGCGTACTGAAACGTCACCGTCCGTGCCTTGTTGAACGCGCCGTCGAGACCGAGCTTGCCGCCGCCGAGCGCGCCGATGAAGGAACCGAGAATGCCCAGGCCAATCGCGATGTTGACCTTGCTGGTTTCCTTCCCGTCGATGTCGATTCCCGGGCTCGCGTCTCTGCGAACGGCAGGCGGCGCCGCGGCGCCGGCGGTGACGAGATCAGGCACCATGCCGAGTCTTGTCAGGTCCTTTCCGTTCCGGTGCATGAGCTCGAGGGGCTGCTCCGAGGCGCGGGGAAAACGAAACACGCTATACCCGTGGCTGCGGAGAAACGTGATGGACTCATCCGGCCTCGACATGGGCGCTCCTTGCGCGCTTAGGGTCGCGAGCGCGCGCGCTTCTTCCCGACTGTCCGCCGCGTGGTCTTGGCGGCTGTCCGACGCGTTGTCTTCGCGGCCGTTCTCGCGGCCTTCCTCCGCCTGACGGGCGTTCGGCGCGCCCGACGCTTTCGTGCGGGCATGCGCGCCTCGCGCGGCGCCGCGTCGGTCCAGCCAATCCTCTTCGAGGCCACGGTCCATACGGCAGCGAGTCCGCCGGTCTCGTAGCAGCGTGCGCATTCCTTCACCGTCATCGAGGGCAGCTGCACGTGCGGTTTGTCCAGGAACTTCTTCCACTGCCCGCCCCACTCGAGGCCCTGCGCCTCGGCGGAGGCGCCAATGGCCGCCCACACGCTCATCGGGGCATTCCAATCGGGCGTGCCGTTCGTGAAGGGACAGAGATCGACGGCCAGGCCGAAGTTGTGATTCGATTCGCCGCCGCGCGCCTGCGTGACGATCGGGCCCGGCGTGGTCCGCCCCTTCGCATACAGGTCGTCCTGTTCGCCGAAGGTGCGCAGGCCCTGCACGACCTCGACGACCGTGCCCTTGGCCGCGAGGTCTGCGACCATCGCTCGAACCGCGACGGCCAACGCGGGATGCAGCTGCTGGAGGCGCTTTTCCGACGACGGCTTCATGACGGTTGCCGCTGCGGTTACACGAAAAACAACGGCTGGTCGAACCGTTCGGACCGGCCCTCGAGTTGCGGCACCTGATCGAATTTCCGCGTCTTGAGCACGGCCGCGACGCGGTCGTGCAGCTCCCGGTACGTGAGACGCCCTCGGCTGGTTTTAATCGCGTCGACGATCGCAAACGTGAGCGCGCCGTTGTACCGGTTGTTGATGAACGCATCCGCCGACGTCTGGGTGTCGCGGCAGCCGGTCACGAGCACTTCGGGCAGCGCCGCCGGGACGATGTCCTTGGCCTTGCGCGAGGCGCGCGGCGAACGACGCAGCTCGCTCGTGACCTTCTTCGCGACGCTGCGGCCCGATTCAACGGCCTTCAGACTCGAGGGGCTGGGGAGGTACCGCTCCTTGATGGGGGCATCGGGCGGCAGGATCGCGCGCGTGTTGGTCCCCGAATGGCAGCAGTCCATGATCACGGTCAGGTTGACACCCGCGCGCAGGCCGTCGAACGTCGTCCGCAGCCAGTCGTCCCGGAGTGGATCGTCCCAGTCCAGATTGGTCGGGCACAGGATCTCGTCCCGTCCGTCCGCCTCGTCCCGGTTGTCGTCGGGCACGTTCGAGCCATGGCCGGAGTAGTGCAGCAGCGCGACGTCACCTTTCTTCGAGTCGCGCACCAGCCGACTGATGCCGGCCTGCATCGCCTTCTTGGTGGCGGCCTGGTCGGTCACCACCGTGATATCGCTCTTCTTGAATCCGTGGAACTGGACGAGAGCGGCGCTCAAGTCCTTCACGTCGTTGACGCAGCCCCTGAGGTCGGCGCCGTCGATCTGATACCGGTTTATCCCAACCAGAAATGCACGCTTTGCCATCACGCCCCCCTTGAGACACCCTAGATGAATCTGACCTGCGACAGATCGGTCAACGGCGCCGCCACGCCCCGTTCGCCGCCCTTCAACGGATCGAGCGTGGCGAGCTTGCCGAACGACAGGCCCGCGGTCCGCTCGATGTCGGCGATGCGGGTCTGCGCGGTCTTGTGCCGGCCGAACACGAACTCCTCGTCTCGAAGATAGTCCTCCTGCGACATCGTGTAGCCGGTCGCACAAAGTTTCCTGGTCCCATCGTGAATGAACGCAATGACCTTCCAGAACGAACGCGGTATCTTCACCCCCGCGCGGACGGGGTCGTCGCTGAGCAGGAACGGTCCGGTGAATACGGAGATGTGCATACGGTCGCTGCGCGCGTTTTCGAGGGCGTAGCTCTCGAGTGCCAGCCAGATCCCCGCGTTGAACGGCTGCATCTGGGGAACCGTATTCGTGACGTGCATCGAGTCGGCGTTCCCGAGCGCGGCTTCCTCCAGCGTGCCCCAGATCGGATCTTCGCGGCGCGTCATGTGCCCGCGCGCGAACAGCGGTTCGTTCCCGTAGCACTCTTCCTTGATCTGCTGGCTCACCGGAATACGCCCATCGAAGCGCCACGGCGGGCGCTTGACGCGGCGCGGCGTGGCGCCGTCGATGTTGACCGCGCTGTAGATGCAGAGCCTCCGGCTTCTCGACATCACCACCGAAAAGTGCTCGTACTTCAACACCGATTCCTTGCGCCCCTTCCACGGGAACGTCAGGACGTCCTTCGTGTTCCGCACGACGGGGAGCGGGACGGCAGGCCCGACAAACGCGGGCGCGTACCCGGCGCGATCGACGTAGTCCTCCGGCACGCTTTCGACGATCAGCTCCGGACTCGTTGCCGCGTCCCCGGCGGGCGGCTTCCCCGGCGCCGGCGTCGTTCCGTGAGACGGCCGGCCCGGCTTGGCGCGCAGCACCTGCTCGAGACGAGCGGCGACGACCGGCGCCGGCACGGCGTAGTTGGCTTCGAGAAACCGCCCCGCGAAGTGCAGCCCGACGGCCTGCCCGGTGGCGAGATCCAGCACCAGCGAGCCGGAGTTGCCGCCGAGCGTCGAGCAGTCGTGGAGCACCACGCCTTTCTGCACCTTGATGACCTGTCCTGGCGCCAGCCGCTTCTTGTCGTAGACATTGCCGAAGATCGACTGCATCAACTGCGCGTCGGGCACGCGGCTATCGCGGGCGGGATATCCAATCACGGCGACCTGCTGCTCGGGCTTGACGGGCGCTGCGGCAAGAGGGACGGGCGGCGCCAGTGCGTGCCGGCCGGATCGGTTCTCGACGCGCAGGAGCGCGAAGTCCGGCCCAGTGTCGGCTTCGATGTGGAGGATCTCGAGAATCGGGAACTCGAGCTCCGCGGCGCGACCGGTCTCTTCGAGGAAATCAATCGCCGCGGTGATCGGCCGCAGGCGACTCCCCTGCTTGAACGTGAACCCAGTCCGCGCCGCCCGCTCTCCAAACGCCAGCGCCACGTGGCGGTTGGTCACGACCGTATTCGTGTCCACGAGCCAGCCGGTGCCGACAAACGTCAGACCCGGCAGACCCGTGACCTCGATGCGGCCCACGGCCTGCGCCGCGCGTGTCACCAGCGGGGCCGAGGCCTGCAACCGGGCGCGCCAGACGGCGCTCTCGCTATCCTTGAAGTCGAGGCGCGCCGCGTTGCCGACGATCGCCAGCACCGGTCGGCCGACGCGCAGCACGATATTGCGGACCGACGCAGGAAGCGATCCCACGCCTGCGGCCGACAACGACCGCGATCCGTGAATCGCCCGGATCTCGTCCGCGAGCGCACGGTCCGTGGACGCGAGCGTCGCGAGGAGCGCCTTCAACCACGCGTCGAAATCCTTCAGCGGCACCGGCGATTCTATTGAAAAGGCTGCGGACGGTAGACGCTGAGAATCTCGGCGACCATCGCCTCGCGTGAGGGGAATCGACTCTCGTCGTAGCAGCCAAGCGGATTTTCCGGTGCGTTCACCAGGCAGGCGTTGCAGAACGTGCACGGGTTCGCCGGACGTCCGATCCCCCTGGCGAACTGCTGGACCAGGTCGTTGTTGGCGATGAGCGGCCGGCCGATGGTCACCGCGTCGCAATCGCCCCGCGTGATCGCCTCTTCGATGATCTCGGCCGTCTGAAATCCTCCTGTGACCAGTACGGGAATGGTGCCCACCGCTTTCTTGATGACGCGCGCGTCGGCCAGATTGAGCCCTTCAATCCGTTCCTTGGGCCCGCGCGCCCCCTCCCACCGGCGTTTGAACAGGTCTGCCGTGAGCTTGCCGGTGAACAGCAGGTAATTGCGCAGCGCCAGCGTCCCACTCGAGATGAGGCTGTCGTAGGTCTTGCGCAGCTCTGCGATGGGCAGATCGCCGGCCGGGTTCTTCGGATGCGGAAACGAGCTGCCCGACGACACGACGATCGCATCCACGCCGTCCTCCTTCAGCCACCGGCACACCTCGGTGGAGTCCTCGAGGGTATTGCCCGGTTTCTCGTCGGGAAGGATCGCGTTGTTGTATTCGACCGCGCTGATCTTCATCTGCAGGTGAAAGTCGCGCCCGACGCGGGCGCGGATCGCCTGGACGATTTCCCGGACGAATCGCGCGCGGTTCGCGAGCACACCGCCGTACTCGTCGGTCCGATCGTTGATCCCCGAGCTGAGGAACTGGGTAATCAGGTAGCCGTTGGCCCCGTGCAGCTCGACGCCGTCGAGGCCGGCTTCACGCGCGCGCCTCGCCCCCTCCGCGAAGGCCTGCACGGTTTCTTTGATCTGGGCCAGCGTCATCGCCTCGCACTCGAATCCGTGCATCGGGTCTCGCTTGGCCGTCGAACTCAGGCCCAGCGGGTAGTCGATTGTCGGGATGTCGCGCTGGCGTCCCCCATGGCTCAACTGGAGAATGTATTTGCAGTCGTGTTCGTGGACCGCCTTTCCGAGCGCACGCCAGAACGGAATCCGATCGTCGCTGACGATCGTGGCGTAGTTCGGCAGGATCCGTCCCCGCGGATGCACCGGCACGAACGACGAGACGATCGCGCCCACGCCGGCGCGCGCGAACTTCACTTCCCAGTTGATTCGCGCCTGCGCGCCGGTGCCATCGTAATTGTCGAAGCGGCCCGCGAGGTTCGAGCGCAGAATGCGGTTCTTGATCGTGAGGCTACCAAAACTCAGCGGTGAGAAGATTTGCTGGTAGGGCATCTTGAGTGCGCGGGATTTTATCGTACGCATGTCTCGACAACCCGAGCGATCACAGAATCAACGTGCAACCGGTTGAGCTTCACAAGGCATCTTCATACGTCGCCAGCTCATGCGTGAGACCCTGCACGACACCGAAGAACCGCCACTCGAGAAACGCCGCCGCCCGCGAATCTCGATCCGACGCTCCAGGATCTGACGCGAGACGACGGGGAGCATCTCGACCTCGCGGCGGTCGACATCTTCCGCGACCGCGAACAGGGCGCGCCTCGCGACAACACGTTCCGGCGGCTGCTCCATGGCCGTGATCTCAGCACGCTCTCTGGAGAGCGGACACGCCGAGGACGAAGCGATCATCACGAAGGTGCTCGGCATGGGCTGGGCGTGCCACTGTCGAACCTGAGAAAAATGGACGTATGCTGGGCAATCAGCCAATGACCGCCGCACAAGGGCCGACATCCGCCACGCATGGAGCGAAGGCGATCAGGCGGTATCGCGCCGTCCTGATCGTCAGCATCGTGTTGAACGTCGCGGTAGGGTTCTTCATCATGTTCGCGCCAGACGCCTTTACTGGCCTGCTGAATCAGCCGGACGCATTCCCCACGGCCTGGCCGCGGCACTGGGGTTTTCAGTTGCTGGCGATCAACGCACTGTACATGCCGGGATTCTGGGACCCGCTCCGGCACCGATGGCCGAACTGGTGCGGAATCGTGATTCGCGGCGTCTTTGCGCTGTTCTTCCTGAGCCAGGGAGACGGCTTCGTTCCAATGGCCATCTACGATGGCTCTTCGGGCCTCGCGCTGCTGCTGGCCTACCTCCCGGTCGTGAAGTCAGCGTAGGACCTTCGCGCCCTCCCCTAGTGGTCCCCCCACATCTCGTGGTGCGCGGCCTGCCGGCGATACAGGTCGGCATCAAAGTACTTGTCGTAGAACTCCAGCTCCAGGTGCGAACACTGCAGCCAGACGCCCGGGAGGTGGAACGCGTTGGCGTGCGCCGGGAAACGACCGTACGTGTCGTAGATGTAGTTGCAGATTTCCTTCGCGTACTTCACCGCCTCCGGTGTGGGACGTTGATTCGCCATCTTGAGAAAGGCGTCGCCGTATTCGCCTTTCTTGTAGGCGCGATCGAAGAGAGCGTTGTCGCCGTAGGTACCCGCCGGTCCGTACTTCTCCTCGATGACGGTGTCCACCGCCGCGTCCATCGACTTAATGTACGGCGGCGTCAGCGACTCCAGCACGCCATCAATGCCAATCGGATTGTCGAGCGTCGTCGGAAGGGGCGGCCACCGTCGCCACTTTTTCGGCTTCTGCATCCGGAATTCGATGCCGAACTTGCCCTTGGCGGGATCCCGTTCGAACAGGTAGGGCGAGCCGACGGCCGCGTGGAGCCACCCGCCGAGCCCCATGGCCTGCGCGATGAGCATCAAGTTCTGCAGCTGGAAGAACGTTTCGTAGTCGGTGCGCAGCGTGCCGGCGAGCCCGAGCGGCGCCGGAGACTCGTTGTTGAGCCAGTTTCCGCGTGCCCGTCGCGCACCGCCGATGATCTGATACGAGATGTTCGGCACGATGCCGACGAGACTGGCGAACCACGCCCCCCAGTCGAGAAGGCTCCTGGGACGGAATCGCTGCCAGTCGTCGATGAACAGCGGCCGCTGGCCATCCTCCTCGGACAGCAGGCTGATGATGACGTTGATCATCTGCCGGGTGAGATCGACGATGGGCAACAGAATCGTCGTGCCCGGCACGTTGGAGATCTGCCGGTTCCAGATGAAGTAGTAGGGCCAGTGGCGCGGGAAATCCAGCCGCTCCTTATACAGCCGCTGCTTGAGGCTCGCGGCGGCGGCCAGCCAGTCGGCTTCCGCCCACTCCTCCCAGCGCGGAGGGAGGTTGCTCAACATGGTCAGCGCGTCCCGGTTGCGGGGGTGCTTGATCAGCCACGTCCCCTCGTCGTTGATCAGGAAGAACGACACGGCGTGCGCATTGTCGATGCTGCTGGCGGACCGCGCGAGCACGTTGATGAGCGGTGCGGAGAATCGATCGCTCCCGTCCTGGTTTTTGGCCGGGACATCGTGCATCGTGACCTTGCCGGTCAGCCCGGTCGACACGATCAACACGGCTTCCTCGAGGGGCGTGAGCGGCGTCGGCGCGTTCGGACTCGTGTAACTAATCGGCCCTGAGGTGATCGATGTACCACGGGCCACCCGTCGTGTTCGACGGTCGACGATTGCGGACATCAGCGGGTAGGTAAACAGCTCGCGCAATCCCTTGTGGGATGGGGGCATGAGGTCTCCTCTGTTACGAGACGTGCGCGGCGATGCGCTCCGCAAGCGCCGCAATCGTGTGTGACGGATTTCGAACCGTCGGTGTCGGCACGATCGCGCCGTCGGCGACGATCAGGTTCCGGTACCCGTGGACGTGACCGAGGTGATCCACGACGCCGGCGCCGGGGGACGCGCCCATCGGGCAGCCTCCAAGCGGGTGCAACGTCAGCAGGCTCTTGAACAGACTCCAGGTCGGAAGCGCGCGCGCACGTCCGTCGGTGGCCTCCGTCAGGTTCTGATGCATCGCCTCCATGGCGTTGAGCACGCCTTCGGAGCGCTCGACCTCCCAGTTCAAGTGCAGCGCACGCGTCCACGGCCTCAGCCAGCGTCTCTTCAGGAGCAGTTGTCCGTCGCCCGCATCCTTGCCGGCGCCAAGCCAGAGCATCAGGTTGCGGAGGGGGGTGTCGTCACGCAGGTGCGCTTCGAAATCTTTGAGCAGCCGCCGGCCGAACCGCGTCCTCGCGCCTGTCGCGGCGTGTGCCTTGAAGACGTTGAGCAGCAGGTTTGGAAACCCGTCGTCTTCGACCACGAAGCGTTCGCGCCTGAAGGCGCCGTCCGTGAAATCCAGCATCCCGGCAATGGTCGGCCCCGTGGATTGCCTGACGCGGTGCCGTTCGGAGTAGGTGGCCATGGAGATGAAGTTGGCGTTCGAACTCCAGCGCGTGCCGAGCGTGGGACTGAGTGAGGGCAGGGTCCGGTACTCATCCCGGCAGCGGAGCAGGAGCTCCGTCGTCCCCAGACTGCCCGCGGCGAGTACGACGCGATCGGCCGTCTCTTCGCCGCGAATCATCCTCCCCTTCTCGACACGATCGAACACGACGCGGTACCTGCCACCGTGCGGCTCGATGACGCGAACGACATGCAGCGGACGCACCTCCGCGCCGCGTTGCTCGGCTCTCGGAATGTAGTTGACGTCCAGACTGTTCTTGGCCCGTACGTCACAGCCGATGTCGCAGTTTCCGAGATGGATGCATGTCCCCTGGCGTTGACCGTGGGCGTTCGTGAACGGCCGGGAGTGTTTCGGATTGAACGGATCCTCGAGTTGGTAGTTCCAGTCCTCGGAGAAACTGACGGCCAGGGGGGCCTTCGAGAAGCGATCCGCATAGCCCAGATTCCGGGCGGCCTCGCGGGCGAGCACGAAACGCTGGGTGAGTTGGCCGTCGGGAAGAACCTGCAGGTTCATCTCCCGGGCGACCGTGTCGTAGTAGGGCTTCAACTCGGCGTAGGTAATCTCCGGGGGCCAGCCCTGTGTGAAGACGCCCGGAGTCGCCTCGACGGCGACACTGCTATAGGTCAGCGATCCACCGCCAACGCCCGCGGCCTGCGCCACGGCCATGCGCCTGAAGACGCGCAGGTCCATCCAGCCGTTGTGACGGGCCGGTCGATCGTGGCTGAAGATCCAGGCGTCGCCGGGCCTCCTGGGGTATTGGTCGACCTCCCACCGGCGCCCGCGCTCGAGCACGAGGACGCGCATCCCCTGCTCCGCCAGCCGGCGCGCCACGATCGCTCCACCGAAGCCGCTGCCGATCACAATGACGTCGAGAGGTGTGGGCATGCCGGCGGCGCGATCTATCCTCGTGGCTCAGCGACGCACGCGCTCTTCCTTGACGCGCACGTACGTGGACGGGTCGTTGCGGTCGTCGCGCCAGCCCGGGTGGTGGAACTGGATGACGTGATCGGCGTTATAGGAAGCGATGGCCTCGGTGAATCGCAACCGGCCGATGCGCTGCCAGTCGGAGACCGTCACTCGCGTCAATCCCTGCATTCCCGTCTTGCGGCCGGTGCTCGACACCGAGATGTCGAACTCCATGGAGCCTGTGGGTTTCTCATCCCCCGGTTTGAAGATGTGGCTGTAGACCTCGTCCCGAAAATCGAGGTGGCGCCCTTCGATCCGCGACTGGCCCTGCGCCATCTTGAGCAGCATGTGCTCGGGAGCGTTGGTTGGCTGGTCGGGCGGCTTGCCGAGTTCGGCGACGTCGTACACCTGGCGGCTGTCTCCGACCTTGTCGAGGCTCTGAAAGATCGTCCCGGCGCGGAGCATGATGAGGAAGTAGATTCCTCGCCGGTACGCCGTCACGCTCGGCGCGTTGACCAGTTCAGCGTCGTTGATGTACTCGGTGCGCATCCCGCCGAGATCTTCCTGGGCGATGACGCTCGCCGGAATCAACGGCGTCGGATGCTCGGGATCCATGGTCGGGTAGATCTTCATGCCGAGGCTGATCGAGCGACGCTGCCCTCGCTTCGTTTCATTGCCATCCGACGAGATCCGGCCAATCGTCAACCCCTGGGAGCCCTTTCTGAAGTAGCCCGTGTACGGGTTCTCTTCCGTGATCTCCCAGGTGCCGAGGACGCAGATGCCATTCGGCGCGATGATCCTCCGCCACCCCTTGCCATCCGCGCCCCAACGCAGATCGGCTTTCGAATCCATGGCTCGCGCGGACGCCTGCCTGAACTTGTTTTCGCCGAAGAGCAGTCCCCTCCAGGCGTTGCGGATCGTCGATTTGAACATCGGCAACGGCCCGGGCTGCTGACCGCTGGCGCCGCCACGATACGGATTCGCGTATAACGCCTTCCGGACCTCCGCGTAGCGGGATCCCCGATACGAGCGATCCTCGGACGTCATCTCTTGTGGCCCGTGAAGGGCGACGAGATCGAAGTCCCACTGCGTCACCGCGACACCCTCACGACTTCGCTCTCCGCGCGCGTCTTGACGCGTTTCATTGCCGAGGTCATGTAGCGATGCCAGAGAATCTTGATGACCGGAACGAGGAGCGGGACCCCGAAGATCGACCGGCTCTCCGCAGTGTACGTCCACTTCGCGTGGGTGCCCGAACCGTCATCGGTGAACCACCACTGTCCGGTGGCTTCCCTCACCAGCATCCCAACCATCCGGCTCGAGAATTCCGTGAGGCGGTAGGAAAAGTAATCGGACGCGGTTGCGGTCTTCACCGTTTCTCGACACGTGGTCCCGTCCGACAGGTGGACGATTCGAGTGGAGCCGGCGATATCCCAGCGGCCGGTCGTCCCCGACGTGCGCGTGACGCCCGGAAGTCCCGCCTCATCACGCAGGACCGTGTCGAGCTCGTTATAGAAGACGCCCGGGATGAGCCACTCGTAGAAGGCTCGTCTCGGTGCGGCAATTGTTGAGGTTACTGTCGTGGCAACCTTGGCCATCCGGTTTCCATCTCTGACTCAACGGCACGCGTCTGCGGGGGAGCAGCATGATATGGGCAAACCCGCGCTGCGAACAACCGTGATTTCATCCGACCCAGTGCACGCCAACGGCGGCGTCCTTGTACACGCGGTACGCCTCGTCGAACATCTGCTCGCGGCTGTCGAAACGCGACTCCTCCCAGCATGCGAGCGGCTGCAGCAGAGCGTTGACGAGACACTTGTTGCAGTACGTGCAGGGCCTCGCGGGAACATCCTGTCCTTCTGCGAATCGCTGCACCATGTCCGGGTTCGCCAGCAGACCTCGCGCGATCGAGACGACATCACAGTGGCCCGCATGCAGCGCGCCACGAATGCGACTGGCCGTCTGCCACCCGCCAACACAGAACACGGGCAGGCCCGAGGCGGCCTTAATCTTCGCGGCATCGGCCTGGTTCATCCCTTCGATCTTCTCCGGCAGCAGACGGCCGCGACGCTTGAACGGCATCCGCCTGCCCCAGTTCCACTCGAAAAGGCGCCGAAATAGCGCGAACTGCATCAGAAAGAACGTCGTGGGCGCACGCGTGCCTTCGTAAAACATCGCCGCCATCGCCGGCCTGGAGTCGTCGGCGGGCAGGAGCCCAGCCGGAACGAGCGGGTGCGGAAACGAATCTCCCTGCGAGAGATGGATCGCGTCGAGGCCCGCCTCTGCCAGCCAGCGCGACACCTGCATCGTGTCGTCGATCGTGTTCCCGACGGTTCGGTTGAGCGGCGCGGTGTAGGCGTTGTGCTGATCCCTGCCGCTGAGCTTCATGGACACGAAGAAATCGCTGCCCACCGCCGCGCGCACCGCGCGCAGGACGTCCAGCAGGATCCGGGCGCGTGCCCTGAGGTCGCCGTTGTACTCATCCGTGCGGTCGTTGATGGCGCTCGACAAGAACTGGTGCAGAAGATAGCCGTTGCACGCGACGATCTCGATCCCGTCGGCGCCGGCCTCACGCGCGCGTCGCGCGGCATGGCCGTAGTCCTGTACGAGATCGTGAATCTCGGCGAGGGTCATACGACGGGCGCGAAGTCCGTACAGGAGATCGGGCTTGTCGGTGGAGCTCATGGCGCGCACGCCAACGAATTCCTTGCGTGGAAGGTCGCGTTGCCGGCCGGAAAAGTGCAGCTGAATGATGTAGCGGCAATCGTACTTGTGCACCTCCGTGACGAGGGCACGCCACGACGGAATCGTACGGTCGTGATCGATGCTCGCGTACCCTGGCACTGCGATCCCGTCGGTGCGGATGCCGACATTGGAAGAAATAATCGCGCTGACGCCGCCGCGCGCAAAGCGCCGCTCCCAGGCGATCCGCGCGTCCGACATCGATCCGTCGTAGTAATCGATCCGTCCACCCAGGCTCGAGCGGACGACCCGGTTCTTGAGAGTCAGCCCGTTGATGGCAAGCGGTTGAAAGATGGGATCGCTCATCGGATGGAACATACCTGCGGCCTGATTCTTGTTGACCGGGCGGTGCACCGATATATTTCCGGTGCATGATCGACATCGATCTGACTGGGATGGGCAGGAACCTCGACAGACGCGGGTTCGATCCCTCCGCCAGGGTTCCCGGTTTCGACATCACGATCAGCGAGATGCGGCGCGCGCTGCACGACCTGTATGCGCGCGTCGGCGCACCGCGGCGCCGGGCCGGACTCCTGACAGACCCGCTCCGTCCGTGGCGCGGCGCGCGCTATTGGCTGTTCGCGGTCGTCGTCGGCGCGATCGGCGTCTATGTTGGATGGCTCGCGCGCGATGTGGACCTCGACGGCACGCCTGGTTGGGTGGCGTACGGTGGCATGGGCGTCGCCGCGGCGTTCTATCTGGGGCTGCGAGGCACGGTGTGTTTCCGTCCACGGGCCGAGACGGTACTGGCGCTCGACGGCCGCGCGCCGGTCGTCTACCTGCGCTCCTTCCATGACGACGAAGCCATGGTGGGACGCCCCATCAGATTCACTCTCGATACGTTTCGCTGGCGCTACATGTTGACGGAATACACGCGGGGCGGCCTGCTTCGGGTGATGTTTCAACATGGCAAGGTACGCCTCGAACAGGCCATCGAGGACGAGGTGTCGGCCATCGGCCCCTTCATCGCCATTGGGGAGCCGCATGAGAGCCACCCGGACTTCGGCGCCACCCGCGCGTACTTCGAGGGCGACGACGTGGCATGGCGGAGTGCCGTGCAGTCGTGGATCGCACGCGCCGCGCTGGTCGTCGTCGTACCGGGGCAGACGCAAGGACTTGGATGGGAGCTCGGGAAGATCCAGGCAGGAGGGAGTACGCCGAAACTGTTGCTCGTCTTCCCGCCGGACGCACCGGCATCCAGGGTCGTGCGGCTGGCCGCGCTCGCCGGCATGCTGACGGATTCTCGCTGGATGAACGCAGCGACGGCCCCCACGAGCACCGACCTGGTGGCAGTGTTCCCGACGGGCCGTGGCGATCTGGTGCGCGTGTGCTCGCAGAAACCCCGGCTGGCCCACGTGGAATTTACCATGGAGCTTGCGCTCTACGGAATGTTCTGCCTTCCTAGGGCACGCGCTTGACTTGATCACCCACCTGCACTGAAGCCGCTCCATTGAGCGTTGCGGTTGAGGAGGCATCGTCGACCTCGGTGACCTTGGCGGTGCCCACCCTGTCCACGATCGTACGGAGGACCGTTTTGGTCTGCGGATCCACGATCGTGCGGCCGGCGCGGCTGATCTCGATCGTGTCGCCCACCTGCACACCCTTGAGTCTGCCGACGTTGAGGATCAGCGTGGTGCCGCTGACGTCCGCCACCAGCCCCGAGTAGTCGACGCGCACCGCGGCGAGCTTCGGCCCGAACGCGTTCAGGGTCGTCGCCACCTGCAGCGTGGCACGGTTCACCGCTTCACCGAGCATCGACTCTTGAAACGACGACGCGCCCATGTCGACGGCGGTGGACCCGCTTGCGCCCACCGACGCCTTGCTCGATTGGCCGCTGCCCGACGCTGCCGTCAATATCTCGCCGGTGCTCGCGTCCACCATGCGGACCGTTATGCCAACCGTGGCTGTGGCGTTGACCCGCTTTCCGCCGCTGACCACGCCGCGCGTAAGCCTGCTGAGCGACCCCGCCCCGACCGCGACCTCCGACTCCTCCACACCAAACTGCGTGACGGACCCCATGATGATCGCGTCGACGCCCAGCAGACGCCCGATCGCGGCGGCGGTCTTGACATCGACGCGGCTGCTGTTCGAGAAGTTCTGCTCTTTCAGAACCTGATCGATCGCTCTGCGCTCGATGATGGAATACGTCCCACTCTTGAACAGCTCCTTGACCAGGACATCGGCCAGGGACGCTCCCACATCCTGGGTGGTGCCGAGCGCCTTGGCCGCAGACGACTCCACGGCCGCGTTGTCGAAGCTGAGAACGGCGACCCGTTTCTTCTGCTGGCCTGACGCATCGGTCACGAGCACCAGCGCCAGAAGACAGGTGAAGGAAAGGATTCGAGACATGGTGCACCCCTACCGGTTGAGGAACTGCTCGAGCGCCGCGAGGTCTGCCCGCGCACTATCCAGATATCGCCTGGCTGCCGCGACATCCCTGTCGGCGAGCGCGTCCTTGCTTCGCGTCAGGCTCGTCTTGAGGCTCCTCTGGTGGGTCACCATGTCAATTCGCGGCGAATTGGGTTTCATCTCTTCCCAGAGTTGATTCAGCGCCTCGTCAATCACGCCGCCGCGGAGTGACAGGTTGTCGTAGTCGTCTCTGAGCGCGTTCAAGGTGCTCGACGCCTCGAGGGCGGCAGGAGACGGACCAGACGTGCCAGGAGCGGACGGCGCGGCGGGCCGCGATGTCTGCGGGCTGCTCTCCCCGCTGCTCGATTCCCGCGTTCCAGGCGCTGTCGTTCCTCGCGTTTCACGCGACGGCAGCGTCACCGACGGCGTCACCGACGGCACCACCGCCGGCGCCACCGAGGCCGCCACCGACGGCGCGTTCGTAACCGGGGGATTCTGGGCGACGTCGGTCGGCGGTCCGGCTTCGGGCCGAACAGCCGGCTCCGCCTGGGGCGAAGTGTCTCGTGAGAACGACCAGAGCGCCACACCGCTCAACGCGACGACCAGCGTGAGAGCCACCGCGACGTACACAGTGCGTAGCGGCCGATGCGGTGTGGCCGCTTGGCGTTCGACCGGGGCCTGGACCATCGCCGGGCCGGGAGGGCTGTCGCTCAGGTCGCGGACGAGCCGGTCCATGTGCTCGTCCCAATCGCCTTCGAACACATCGAGCCAGTGCGTTCCCGAAATGAAGAGCTCGAGTCCTGGCGAGGGAGTGACCTCCTCGATCCGGACCGGGACAACGTTGATGTCCTTCGCCACGGCACGCTCGATCTCGCGGAGCACGAAGACCGACGTATTCGCGGCTTCAGACAGGACGAGCACGACGGCGGACGAGTGTTCGAGTCCCAGGATGATCTCGTCGGCGTATTCGCGCCCGGCCCGCACATCGCGAGGCGCCATCCAACACACGAGGCCGCGCGCTTCCAGACTCGCGCAGAGCTGGTTGGCCTTTTCGCGCGACTCCGACGCGTAGCTCACGAACGCCGCGTACTTGCCCGCCAATGTCATCTGTCGTGGTGATCGATACGCGGGGTGCGCAGCGTATCTTTTCGCGGAGTATAGCGCGTTCATCTTTCGCATTAGCTCAGCTGTTGACGTTCGCGCTTCACAACCTTTTCTGTACATCGGCGTGGATGCAACGTCCCAGCAGCCCGCTGCGATAGACTGCCTTCACTTCATGTGCGGAGGTGGCGCCTGCATGTGCGACGGGAGGGCCTGTTGATGTGTTCGCGCTGGACCAGCACCGTTTTCTTCTTGCACAGTTTTGTCAGGTTGGTCGCGCTCGTCGTCGCTCTGTCGCTGACCGCGTGCGGCGGCCGGGCTCCCACACCCGGCACCGTGCGCGACGAGGCGATGCTCGCGGGGCGCACCGCATCCAGCTTCCCGGCTGCTGACGAAGACTACTTTCACGATATGGACGGCGGCCTGCCGCTGACGAAGGAGCAAGTCCAGGGACGCAACATGTGGCTCGTCTGGTCCGGCGGCGACGACCGGCTCTGGGACGTGCTGTCGGTCCAGACCTTCGGATCGCTCGACTTTCTCAAGACGATCTCGTCCCATCCGACGCTGCCCTACTCCCGCAGCACCCGCTGGAACTATCTCGGGCTCGTCAACGAACCGTGTTTCAGCAAGGCCACGGGGCCAGACCCGAACCGCTACGGTCTCTGGCTCGACGTTCGCGATCCGGCCTGCCCCCCCGACCCGTTCGCCAACGCCGAGAAATACAAAGGTGTGCAGGTTGGCGCCCGCGGCACGACCGTCGGGGTCGGTTCGTACTACGGGGAGCCCACGGGCATCGTCGGCCTGCGGTTGTTCCCGAACCCTGCCTTTGATGCCGACGCGCGCCGGAAGTGGGATTCCGAGCGCTACTACCGCGATGCGAGCTACTACGAGTCGCGCGATCTCGTGAAGCCGTATCGCGTCGGCATGACGTGCGCCTTCTGCCACGTGGGGCCGAACCCGGTGAAACCGCCCGCCGACCCGGAGAACCCGCGCTGGGAGAATCTCAGCTCCAACGTCGGCGCACAGTTCTTCTGGTGGGATCGGGTCTTCGACTGGAAGGCAACGACGAACCAGGGCAGCTTTGCCTTTCAGTCGCTGCACACCTCGCTCCCCGGCACCCTCGACACGTCGCTCGTCTCGACGGACAACATCAACAACCCGCGGACGATGAACGCTGTCTACTACCTGGGCGCGCGCATGGGGCTCGCCAAACGTTGGGGTAAGGAGACGCTCGCCGGCGGGGGCCTCGACAACCGGCAGTTCAACGATTTCGTACCGCCGAACGATCCGCTGGCAGCGTTCTTCACGGCGCCTTCGACGACCTGGACACCACGGGTCCTGAAAGACGGCTCTGATTCGGTGGGCGCGCTCGGCGCCCTCAACCGCGTGTACCTCAATATCGGCTTGTTCAGCGAGGAATGGCTGCTCCATTTCCGGCCAGTCATAGGCGGCCAGGAGATTTCGCCGATCAAGATCGCAGACGCCAAGAAGAACTCCGTCTACTGGCAGGCGACCGAGCAGCAGACGCTGAACATGGCCCGCTTCTTCCTCGCGAGCACGGATCCGCATTACCTGAAGGATGCGCCCAACGGGCCGTCGTACTTGACGGAAGATGCCGCTGCGGTGCGACGCGGCACCACGGTGTTTGCTGAGCACTGTGCGCGGTGTCACTCGAGCAAGCTCCCGCCATTGCCCCAGGGCCTCGACCTCGAGGCCTGCAACGGCAAGGACTACCTCGGATGCTGGAATCAATACTGGGCGTGGACGAAGACCGACGCCTTCAAGGCGCCCATGCGGGAGATGGCGCTCGCCAACGATTTCCTGAAGGACAACTTCCTCTCGACCGAGCTGCGCGTGCCCTCTACGCTGATGGGGACGAACATCTGCAGCCCGCTGGGCACCAACGCAATTGCCGGCAACATCTGGGACAACTTCTCGTCGCAGTCCTACAAGGAACTGCCGTCGGTCGGCAGCGTCAAGCTGCGGCACCCGCTCACCGGCGCCGAATACGACTACACCCTCCCCGGCGGCGGCCGCGGATTCACGCGGCCAGCGTCGCTCGTCAGCCTCTGGTCGACCGCGCCCTTCCTGCAGAACAACAGCGTGGGCCCGTTCGACGCGAGCCCCTCGGTCGAGGCCCGCATGCGGGTGTTTCAAGCGTCGATCGAACAGATGTTGTGGCCCGAACGCCGCAGGACCGACGACCTCTTCACTCGGTTGGGCATCAGCGGCCCCGGCGTGGGCTGGATCCAGCGGACGACGGCCGAGAGCGTCGTCCGGGTGCCGAAAGGTTACATCCCTGAGGGATTGCGCGGTCTGCTGGGCACCGGACAGCGCCTGTTTCCGTTCCTGTTTCGAAACGGCGAGGTTCAGATCGGGCCCATTCCCCAGGGCACGCCGGTCAGCCTCGTGACCAGCATGGACGTGCTCGGCGCTGACTTGCCGCCGGAGCAGCGGCGCGAGCACCTGAAGAAGGTCACGACGCTTCTGAACCAGATGAAGAACGAGCTGCGGCGCAAGAACGACGTCTTTGCCAGCCAGGAAGTCATGAGGGATATGCTCGCCGTGAGCAAATGCCCCGACTTCGTCATCAACAAGGGGCACTATTTCGGCACCAGCCTGTTGCCCGACGAGCCCGGCTTGACCGACACGGAGAAGCGGGATCTGATCGGGTTCCTGAAAACCATGTAGGTGCAGCTTGGAAGGATCGAACCACGTGAACACCGGCGCGAGCATGACGACCGCGCCTCCGGCGGAGTACGACGCCGACTACATCGTCGTCGGCTCGGGCGCGGGCGGCGGAACCGTGGCCGCCCGCCTGGCGGAGGCCGGCTTCAACGTGCTCCTGCTCGAGGCCGGCGGCGATCCGCGCACGATGGTCGGCTCGACGCCGAACACTCCCGGCGTCAACAGTCTGCCCGATGATTACGACGTGCCCGCGTTCCATGCCATGGCGACCGAGAACGACGCCATGCGGTGGGACTTCTTCGTGCGCCACTATACCGATCAGACCCGGCAGGCGCGTGATCCGAAATACCGCGCTACCGTCGGCGGCAAGGCCGTTGACGGCGTCCTGTATCCGCGGGTGGGCGCGCTCGGCGGCTGCACGGCGCACAGCGCGATGATCCTGATCTATCCCCACAATGCCGACTGGAACCAGATCGCGGATCTCACCGGCGATCCCACGTGGCGCGCAGAGAAGATGCGCGGCTATTTCGAACGGATCGAGCGCTGCGAGCATCGGCCCGACGAGCGGGCGCTCGGCCATCTTGGGCGGAATCCCAGCCGGCATGGCTGGGACGGCTGGCTGCAAACCGAACGGGCGCTTCCAGCCGATGGGATTCTGAATCGCGATCTCCGGACGACGTTTTTCGAGGTGATGCGCACGGTGCTGAAGAGTCCGGAGTTCGCCCTCACGGATGACGATCGGCGCGCGCGTCTCGACAGCGAGCTCGACCCCAACGATTGGCGCGTGACGTCTGACCCGGCGATCGGATTGCGCTACACGCCGCTGACCACCAGGAACCACCAGCGCATCGGCTCGCGCGAACGCGTGCTCGACGTCGCGCGACGCCACCCCGATCGCCTGAAGGTCCAGTTGCACGCGCTCGTCACGCGGGTGCTCTTTGACGCGTCGAATCGCGCGCTCGGCGTGGAATATCAGAGCGGCGACTCGTTGTACGGGGCCCACGCGCGTCCCAGCACGGCACCGGGCGCGCTGCGGCAGGTGTTTGCCGCGCGCGAGGTGATTCTGGCGGGCGGCGCTTTCAACACGCCGCAGCTGCTCATGCTCTCGGGCATCGGGCCACGCGCCGGCCTGGAGAAGCTTGGCATCGCCGTGCGCGTCGATCTCCCGGGCGTCGGACAGAACCTCCAGGACCGGTACGAGGTGGGGGTCGTCAACCGAATGAACTTCGCCTCGTGGGAATCGCTCGAGGGGGCGACATTCACCAGCGCCGACCCGCAATATCGCCTCTGGGCCACGAAACGGGAGGGCGTCTACACGACCAACGGGGGCATTGTGTCGGTCGTGGCGCGATCGAGCGCCGCGGCACCGAGCCCGGATCTCTTCCTGTACGCGGTCATCGGACGCTTCGAAGGCTATTTCCCCGGCTACTCGTCGATGGTGGCGACAAACCGCAACTACTTCACCTGGATAGTTCTGAAGGGGCACACCAACAACACGGCCGGGCAGGTGACGCTTCGCTCGGCCGATCCGCGCGTCCCGCCCGACATCAACTTCCGCTATTTCGACGAAGGGAATGACAGCCGCGGCGAAGACCTCCACGCCGTGGCGAGGGGCGTCGCCATCGTGCGCAAGATCACGTCAGGGCTGAAGGCCCGGGGGCTCATCGCCGCCGAAGAACTGCCAGGCGACAGTGTTGGCGAGGCGGAGCTGCCCGACTTCGTCCAGCGGCATGCGTGGGGCCACCACGCGTCGTGCACGTGCCGCATCGGCCGTCGTGAAGACGGTGGTGTGCTTTCGGGGGACTTCCAGGTTCACGGGGTCGCGGGGCTTCGCGTCGTCGATGCGTCCGTCTTTCCGCGCATTCCCGGTTTCTTCATCGCCAGCGCGGTGTACATGATCGGCGAGAAGGCGGCCGATGTCATCGCCGACGGGCCCCTCGAACGCAGAGGCCCCGTCCGTCCCTTCGTGAAGAAATAGCGACGCGCCGCCGCTTGGTAGACGCGGCTAGCGCACGACGTCGAGGCCGATCGTCGTTTCCGTGAGGGTCAGCGACACGCCGTCGATCCGGATCTTCAACGACACGGGAACATCGAGTGAAGACACCAGGGCGCCCGTGTCGCGGCGTTTCAGGTCGAGCCTGACGCCCTGGCCGACCACCTCGACGCCGTCGCTCACGATCCGGGTCCGCAGCTCACCGGCCAGTTCCGGCTGATATCGCTGAAACAGGTCCTGAATCATGGCGGTTGCGAAATCTCTGACCACGATCGACTGCTCGTCGACGATCTGCTTCACCAGTCGGTTCGCAAACGCGGAGACCTGCGGGACGTAATCCGACAGCGCCTGCGCCCCGATCCCCTGTGCCAGTTCCTCGATCCGCGGCACCACGGTCGCGTTGACGTCCTTTCCGATGGCGTCAATGAATGTGTTCACATCAGACATGACCCGTCACCTCACGCCGCGATACGCCCTCGCCGCCGCGCGGCGTTCCTGAAGACACGACTCCCGGCCGTCCGTTCATAGACTCGTGGTCAGCGGGATCACGATCTCGCTGATCTTCACGTTCGCACGGACGGGAATGTTGATGTGGAGGAGATCCTTGTTCTTCTTCTGGTCTCGCAGGGTCGACTGGAGCATGCCGGTGATCGTGACACCCCCGTCGACCAGTTGAATGGCCAGCGCGCCGGTCACGCGTGCGGCATTGCGTTCAACGAGATTTTCCACGAGATCATCGACGATCGACATGTTGGCAGCTCCTCCTAGGGGACAACCGAACGTATCATGCGCGCGCAAACGGCGGTGCGTGGAAAAAGGGATCCGAGGCTACTGGGGTCTCACGACGGCAACACTGACGAGCTGCCCAAGAGCGCCAAGGGTGGTCTTCGCGGACGTGAAGCCGAACAGAAAGTCCTTGGCGTCGTAGTTGTCGTATCGATCGGTCGGCTCGTGATGATTCGGATTCGATCCTCTGATGATGCCGGTGATTCGCTCGGCCTCGCGGACGCTGATGGACGGCGCCAGCTCCTGAAACTGTATGGAATCGGTGCCCGCCATGTTGCGGCCAATCGTGGTCGGATACCCCAGGGCGTGCCGACGGTTCGACGCCTGAAGCGCGGCCGCGAGTCTCGCCGAGTCGGCTCCCAGTCTCGACTCCATCTGATACTCGACGTTGATGTCGGCGGTGGGACTCTGCTCCGGCCCGGGAGGCATGCCATGGTCGTACATCATCATGTCGTGCTGGATGATGCCGAGCCATTTGGGTTCGGCCGCCGTGCCCTGCAGGCGCGAGCGTTCGGCCGCGTAGGTGCCGCTGCCGTCCATGCCGAATTCCTCGTTGTTCCAGAAAATGAACCTCACCGAACGGGTGGTCCGGACATCGGCCGCTCCCAACACGCGCGCGAGCTCGAGGACCACGGCGCAGCCAGATGCATCGTCATCGGCGGCCTCGCCGCCTCCGCGTCCGTCCATGTGTGCCGAGACGATGTACATCTCGCCGGGTGTCTCGGTCCCGACCTTCGTCGCATACACGTTTTCGAGGGGTCCTGTCGCCGACATGAACCGGTGCCGCACGACGTTGGAATAGCCGAAGCTACGGAGCTGTGTCTCGAGCCAGTCGATCGCCTGGCGGTTGCGTGCCGTGCCCGCGGTGCGATCGCCGAACTGGGTGAGTCCCTTGATGTGCGCCTTGAATCGCTCGAGATCCAGCCGGCCGACTACCGTGCGCTCAGCCTCTGACGGCGTGTTGGTCGTCTGCGCGAACAGACCCGCCGCCAGGATCACCGCTCCAACCGCGAGCCGCGCGAGTGCGTGTGTCATCACAACGGTAATACTACGCGGATGCCAGGCATGAATGCGTGCCGGGCGCGCCTCGCTGTTACGTCGGCAGGGCAGCCTCGCAGGCGAGGCCACGTCGAACCGCCTGGCTAGAATTGCGGTCCGATGCAGTTCATCCCGGCCAGGGAGCGCGCCCGAACGAAGGCACGCGTCAGTATAAAAGCTTGCCTCTCTCCTCCTCGTCCCACTGCCGCCGAAGCCGCCGGCGCTTGTGCCGTCGGACCAGGAAGGCTAGGGCCGCCAGCGCCATGATGCCGACCCAAAGCGCCGACGCGCTGGTCACGACCGGAATCCAACTCGTCCAGCGTCGGTAGGTCTGCCACGCGCGGGTGGCAGCCTCTTCTGGCGTGTCGCCCGTTTCCTGCGCGAACGCCTCCGCGAAGGCCGCACCACGCGCCATGCGGTCGACGATGGCCCCTGGCACCGAGGCTCCGTGCCGTTGCTGGATGTCAGACACCAGGGCAGCGGCAAGGAGGTACGCATTGGCGGTCTCGGGTTGTGTCTCTGCGCTGAACAGACGGTCGAGATCTCTGAGGTCTGACGTGCGGTCGGCCGCGAGCAACAACTGCGCCTGACTCGTAACGCCCCATCCCCTTTCAACCGACATCGCCACGCCTTCATGGAACCAGCGCGGGAGTGGCCGGTCACCAGCCGGGGCCGAGAGTGCCAGGTGCACGACCTCGTGCCAGACCACCGACTCCAGCGAGTCGTAGGGATACGTGCCAACGCGCTCGGGGAAGATCGCGATGTCATGCAGACCAGACGCCAGGCCCACAATCCACACGGGCGTGGCGCGGGCGCGCAGATCATCTTCCGGAATGAGCGTCACGCGGATCTCTGGCGGAACGTGGAGTCCTGCGCGCGCGAGCGCTCGCGAGAGTGGCTGTCGATCGATGTGGCGCACACGGTCAGCGACGGGCGTCAGTGACGGAGGCGCGTCGACGGTCAGACCGAGTTCGCTGCGCTGCGCCACTAGTGCGGACGCGCAGGTCAGCAGCAGGACCACGACGAGACCACAGTTGATGTACGTTCCCGACGCGCGGCTCACATCGCCAGCTTAACGCCGCCGGCGGGCCCGAGTCGGGAGGCGTTGTGCCGCCGCTCAGGTCGGCGACGGCAGCGTCGGTTCCCTCGAGAGGCCGCCGTCAGACGATCGAGGTCGCGAGTTCTTCGTAGGTGCCCTTGAAGTCGACGACGCCGCCCGCGTCGAACTGCCAGACGCGGGTCCCCACCTCCTCGAGCAGATCCTGGTCATGCGTGACGAGGAACACCGTCCCCTCGTACCGCTGCAGCGCCACGTTCAGCGCGTTGATCGATTCGAGGTCGAGGTGGTTCGTCGGCTCGTCGAGCACCAGCACGTTCGGCTTCTGCAGCATGATTCGGCAGAAGAGCAGCCGCGCCGTCTCGCCGCCGGAGAGCGCCTCGGTGGGCTTGAGGCCTTCCTCGCCGCTGAACAGCATCTGACCGAGCAGGCCATGGATCTCCTGACGCGAGGCGTCGGGATCGAAGCGGTGAAGCCACTCAACCGCCGTCATCCCCTTCTCGATCTCGCCCGCGTGATCCTGAGGGAAATAGCCGATCGAGACCTCGTGTCCCCAGCGCACCGTGCCCGCGTCGACGTCGCCCGGCGATGCCGGCAGGTCTGGAGCGTCCGCGAGCAGCGCCTTGAGGAGCGTCGTCTTTCCTGCCCCGTTGCGGCCGACGAGCACGATGCGATCGCCGCGGTTCACGATCGTGCCGAAGCGCGAGATCACCCGCGCGTCGCTGTGCGCCTTCGCGAGCCCCTCGCACTCCAGCACGGTCCTGCCCGAGGGCCGCCGGGTGGTGAACTTGATGTACGGGCGCTGGATGTTCGACCGCGCCAGCTCCGTGGTCTGCAGCCGCTCCACCTCTTTGCGCCGAGAGGTCACCTGGCTGGCGCGCGTACCGGCGCCGAAGCGCGCGATGAAGTCATTGAGCTGGGCGATCTTCTTTTCCCGCTGCGCGTTGTCGGCCTCGATCGTCCCCCGGATCTGTGTCTTGGCGACCACCATGTCATCGTAGCCGCCGGTATACGTGATGATCGTCTCGTAGTCGATGTCGGCAATGTGGGTACAGATGCCGTTGAGGAAGTGCCGGTCGTGGGAGATGACGATCAGCGTGCCCTCGTAGCGGCTGAGGAACTGCTGGAGCCAGTGGATCGAGTCGAGGTCCAAGTGATTGGTCGGCTCGTCGAGCAGCAGCGCGTCGGGTTGCCCGTAGAGCGCCTGCGCCAGTAGCACGCGCACCTTCTGCCCGCCCTGCAGCTCGGCCATGCTGCGCCCGTGCAGCGCGTCGGCTATGTCGAGCCCCTGCA
>Ga0210380_10000207_pt1 | contig 30630 bp, 25 predicted proteins | sample PLM4_5_coexredo_FD_155476 | JGI IMG/M metagenome (GOLD analysis project Ga0210380, IMG submission 155476) | Groundwater sediment microbial communities from an aquifer in East River, Colorado, USA - PLM4_5_coex redo | ecosystem: Environmental > Terrestrial > Soil > Riparian zone | place: USA... | reverse complement strand
GACGCGACCACGAGCGTGCGCACGAGCGTCAGGAGCAGCGATTGAAGGCGGAGCGGGTGGCGGCGCGCGAGGAGAAGACTCGGCGGGCCGAGGCGTTGCGCCGAGACGAGCAGCGTCGCCGCGACGCACGCCTGGCGACGTCGACGCGCGAGAAGCGCGCGCGCAAGACGGCTCGCGAGCGCGAGAAGGCACGGCATCAGCGAGCGAAGCGGCGTGCGGCGTTCGTCACCCAGCTGAAGCGCCGGATGGGGCTGGGGCAGTGACGCTGTTTGGTTCATTCCGGCGGCTGGTGACCGGAGAGCGTCACATCGAACGCGTATCGGCACTCGAGGAGACGGTCGTCAAGTTCGGACGTGCCCAGCGGGAACAGCTGGCGTCGCAGGACGCGCGGCTGGCCGCGCTCGGAAAGGCGGTAGGCGATCGCGCCAGCGCCATGTCGGTCCGTGCGCTGGAGCGCCGCGTCGAGGACGTGCAGACCTCACTCCTTCAGCTCGATCGGACGGTCGCCGACGCGCTCGAGCGCGCGAGAATGCAGGACCAGCTCGGAAACGAGGATCGGCGTCTGGCGCGCCGAATCGAGTCGATGCTGCGTGGCAGCCATCCCATCGTCGTCGGTCCGTGGACGGGCGAGGTGGGGTTCGAGCTGCTCTACTGGATCCCGTTCATCCGGTGGGTCGTACAGACGTACGACGTCGCCCCTGATCGCCTGTTCGTCGTCTCCCGCGGCGGGGTGTCGGGATGGTATGCCGGTCTTGCGGCGTCGTACGCCGATGTGTTCTCGTACTTTTCGCCCGAGGAGTTTCGTGCTGCCACCGAAGCGAGCAAGAAGCAGCGGCGTGAGCACGCGTTTGACGCCTTGGTGATCGAGCGGGTCATCGCAGCCCACCGGCTCGGCCGTCCGAGTCTTCTGCACCCGGGCATGATGTACCGGCTCCTGATGCCGTTCTGGAAGGAGGCGGCGCCAGTGTCGCGCGTCGATCGCTATGCCGTGCACGGGCGGATCGCCGTCGAAGACGACCCGGTACTGCAACAGCTTCCCCGGACCTACGCGGCGGCGCGGTTCTACTTCAGCGACTGCTTTCCGGACACTCCATCCAATCGGACGCTAGTGGCGTCGGTGCTCGAGGCGCTCGGGCACGATCAGCCCGTCGTGCTGCTGAACACGCCCTTTGCGCTGGATGATCATCGGGACGCGGCGACGGCCGGTGGACGGGTCATTGCCCTCGACGCGCAGTACATGTCGCCCGAGCGCAATCTGGCCGTGCAGACGGCCGTGATCAGCCGCGCGCGCGTGTTCGCCGGCACCTACGGCGGGTACTCGTATCTGGCGCCGTTCTGCGGCGTACCGGCGCTGGCGTTCTACTCCAGGCGCTCGTTTCAGACGGCGCATCTCGACGTCGCGCAGCGCGTGTTCGAGCGCCTGGGCGAGGCTCGACTCGTGGCGCTCGACACCAACGATCTTTCCCTGTTGCGCGGCGCGCTGGTGGAGTCGGCCAGGACGAGATGAAGATTCTGTTTCTGATGGATTCGCCGGAGTACCTCCGGTTCTTCGACACGGTGATCGAGGAACTGATCGCGCGCGGGCACGACGTGAGCCTGACGGTCGGGTGGGGTCGCGAACGAAAGCACGTCGGGCTCGAGGGCCTGCGCACGCACGTTCGGGGCGCGCGCGTCATTGGCGTGGCCCCGCAAACGGAAGGCGTGTGGGCCGACGTGGCGTACAGGTACCGCGGCATCATGGACTTCGTGCGGTACCTCCATCCGACGTTCGCGGGTGCGACGGCCCTTCGCGACCGGATGAAGCGAAAAATCCTCCCGTCGACCTTCCGCTGGCTCGACGCCGTCACACGTCTATCTCCGGACGCCGTCCGGCGAATCGAACAGGCGCTGATGGTGGGCGAGCGGGCCATCCCATTGAGTCGGCCCATCGTGGAGTTCCTGCGTGGCGAGGCGCCCGACGTCCTGTTCCTGTCGCCCCTCGTCGCGGCCGGTTCACCGCAGGTGGACTGGATCAAGGCCGCCCGCGCGCTTGGCCTTCGCACGGCCGTCGGCGTGGCGAGCTGGGACAACCTGACCAACAAGGGGCTGATGCGCATCGAGCCCGATCTGGTTCTGGTCTGGAACGAGGCCCAGAAGCACGAGGCGTGCGAGTACCACTACATGCCCGCGGCGAAGGTGGTCGCCACCGGCGCGCAGCCGTTTGATCGCTGGTTCACGAAACAGGTCACGCGCGATCGCGACGCGTTCTGTGCGCGCGTCGGCCTTCCCGACACGAGGCCGTTCGTCGTGTTTACGGGCTCGTCGGTGTTCATCTCGCGCTCGAATGCCGAGGTGCCGTTCGTCCGGCAATGGATTGGGGCGTTGCGCGCGAGCGGCGACCCGCTCTTGGAGCGGGTCAATATTCTGATGCGGCCGCACCCCTACAACTTTCAGGGCTGGGCCGTAGACCGGCTCACAGACCTCCCGGGCACGAGTGTGTTTCCGACTCAGGGGTTCAGCCAGTTAGACGAGGCAAACAGAGCAGACTTCTTCGATACGCTGTACCACAGCGCGGCCGTCGTGGGAGTCAACACGAGCGCCATGGTGGAGGCGGCGATTCTCGGCCGTCCCGTGTTCTCGATTCTCTCGACGCAGTTCTCGGGGACGCAGGAGGGAACGATTCACTTCCAGCATTTGCTGCCTGAGAACGGCGGGTTCCTGCGCGTCGCGTCGGGGTTTGACGAGCATGTCCACCAGCTGTCTGCACAGCTTGCCGATCCCGAGGGTGCGCAGGCGGAGACTCGGCGCTTCGTCGGCAGTTTTCTCAGACCTCGGGGAATCGATCGCCCGGCCACGCCGATCTTCGCGGACGCTCTGGAAGCCTTGGCTGCCGCGCCAGCGCCGGCGCCGATGTGGCCGCCGGCCTGGGGTGTTGCGCTACGCCCTCTTATTCTGGCGGCCTCGCTCCCGCAGAGCGTGGCCACCTGGGTGAAGAAGTGGAGAAAGAAGCTGGGCAAGCCGAGTCGGCTCATCGCCAGGGGGGCACGGCGGGCATCGAGGGGCGCTCGCAGCGCGACGAGGGAACTGAACAAGGCTGGCCGTCACGCCTCGTCACGGGTGCGCTGGGGCGCCAAGGTCGCTGGCAAACGGTTGCAGAAAGTCGTCGCCAAGCCGTTGCGGCCACGGCGTGACTAGCCGCACGCGCCCTCGGGGCGTGACCGAGTTCGGCTCGCGTATGCTGTAAGAGGTTGTCCATCATGTTCCGCAATCTCATAGCCTCTCTCGCGGATCTCCGATCGGGTGGGTCCGCGCGCGCCGCGGCAGCCGATCAATCGGCAGACGTACGCACACTGACGAAGGTCGTCGAGCAGCTCGCGGAGCAACAGCGAGCACTCATGGCCGAGTCGGCGCGTTGGATGCAAGAGGCGAGGGAGCAGTCCGCGGCGCTGACCAGCCTGCGCGAGAAGGTGGACCGGCTGGCGCTGCGCGAGTCGCAGCTGCGCGTCATTGCAGAGACGGATATTGCGATGCAGTCCCGGTTCGAGGACCTCGACTGGATTCTGAGCGAGGAACGTATCGCCAGGTTCGCCCGTCCCGCGGTTCAGCGAGCTGAGCTGCACCTGGACCCCTGCCCGCACATCGTCATCGAGGACCTGTTTCCACGGCGGTTCTACGCCGCGCTCGTCAGGGGCATCCCGCCGGCTGTGCTCTTTGAAGACGAACCGGTCAACCACCAGCAGTTGTCGGTACCGTTCACGTTTGCTCCCCTCTATAGCCGTCGAGTCTGGGCATTCATGAGGGATCTGGTCGAGAACGTGATGGTGCCGTTGCTCGTTGACAAGTTCAGGGCGCCGCTCGAGACGTGGATTGTCGAGAACTGGCCGGTGCTCGCGGCCGACCCCCTCAGTCCGCCGATGGTGTTGCACGGGAACGCCGGACGCATCATGCGGCGGCGCAGGGACTACAACATTCCCACCCATCGCGATCCGAAGTGGGGGTTCCTCACGTGCTTGCTCTATCTCGTGCGGCCAGGCGATCAGGAAACATGGGGCACTCGTCTCTATTCAGTGGACGCTGACGGGGAAGCGACGGGAGCTCAGCCCTATTGGATCGACCCGCAGGCGTGCCGTGTGGTACGGGAGGTCCCGTTCAAGGCAAATAGCGCGCTCGTGTTCCTCAATTCAACGGGTGCGCATGGCGCATCGATTCCCGCCGACGCTGAACCGGCCGACCTGGAGCGGTATATCTATCAGTTCCGGGTGGGTCCGACCCGCGAATCGATCGCGGCATTGATGGCGCTGCTCCCCGAGGAACGCCAGCCTGCCTGGGCGGGCAAGCTCGTCGAAGCGTGAGCGGCCTGCCGTCTTCCGGCATGGTCCGAGTCACTCGCGCACGCCGATATGCAAGCCTCTGTCACGACTAGCCCTCTCCTGGCCGGGTTGCGGAGCGTTTCCGTCGATCCGCAGCACTGGGAAACCCTGAATCGTTGCCCGATTTGCCAGCGGTCTGACTACCTTCGAGACGTCGCGGTGGTCGATCGCGGGTTGATCGCCGCGGTTTGTCTCGACTGTGAGTACGGGTTCCTGCGTAGACGGCCGGTACGTGCGTGGTACGAGCGTTTCTATTCGAAGGAATGGGATCGGGACGGACAAGGCCGAGTTGGTCGCCGCGCCGCCAAGCGACCCAAAGTCAACACTCGCGCAGCCGACTTTTGTGCCGGGCACCTAATGCCTGGATCGACCGTTCTCGACGTCGGCGCCGGTTTCGGATCGATTCTCCTGGCCTTCCAGGCGCGGGGATTCAAGGTGCGCGGGATCGAGAGGTCTGAACATCGCGCCGCATACCTGCAGGATGTGCTGGGCATTGCGTCCTCCCGGTCACCGATTGAGTCGTTTACGCCATCAGGTGAAATACACCTGATGTGCATGAACCACGTGCTGGAGCACGTGTCGGATCCTGCCGAGGCGATTGCGACGATGGCAGCCATGCTGCCAGAGGGCGGCATGATCTACATCGCCGTGCCCGACTTCTGGCGAGGGGAGTATCCGCCCCAAACCTTTCACTTCGTCCCGCACCTCTCGTCGTTTACCGTCAAATCGTTGAGCCGACTGCTCACGGGGCACGGGCTGCACGTCGTGAAGACGCATGGGGAGAAGGACATTCAGGTCCTGGCGATCAAGGCGGGCGCGGCCGCGGCAGACAACGACTTGAAGAGCGATTCGGCGTCGCGTGCCGCCTTCTGGGACAAGACGTCGGCAGCCGTGCTCGACGGGTTTGGAACACGAGCCGGTCACCACATGCTCGTCTGGTTCGAAGACGATGGCCAGGAGATGTGGACGTATCAGCGCCGCGTCTTTTCAGCGCCGCGGTTCTTGTCGCTGCCGCTCAAGATGGCCATCCTGGGCGAGGCCGCGGTCGAGCGCGCCCTTCCCAAGACTTCCCGCCGGGTGGTTCAGCGAATACTGCGTCCGCGGCTACCGGCGTTTGTGACGAGCGGGCGGACGCGGATGCTGACCGTACGTGTCAGCGGAGACATGACCCTGCCTGTGCACATTACTCATCCGCCCCAGCAGGCGCCCGTGTGGATCAAGTGACCTTCGCTCGACTTACGCCATCGCGTTGACAACCCGGATCTCGTCGGTCACAATGCCATGTTCAGATCGTGAACGCTATGTTCATATCGTGAACACGCCCGCGCCCACCTGACGTCCTTGTGTGACTGAGAGGGCGGTAGCGCACGCGCCCCCCTCCTCTCGCCAGCTCAGCCTCTCACCAGCTCAGCGCACCATGAACGCCGAATCTCAACGCGACCTGCAGCTGCTCGAAGCCCTCGCGGAACAGTCCACGATTACCCAGCGAACGCTCGCTGCTCGGTTGGGTATCGCCCTCGGTCTGACCAATCTCTACGTACGACGTCTCGTTCGAAAGGGATACGTCAAGTGCGTCACGGTGCCCCCGAATCGTCTGGCCTACCTCGTGACGCCGCAGGGGTTGGCGATGAAGGCACGGCTGACGTACGAGTTCATGAAGTACTCCCTCGATTTCTATCGAGACGCCCGCCGGCATCTGCAGCGGAGTCTCTCGTCGGGTGTCAATGGACATCAGCGCGTCGCGGTGTACGGCACGGGTGATGTCGCCGAGCTCGTCTTTCTGCTGCTCAAGGAGATGGGAATCGAGCTCGTCGCGGTCTTCGACGATCGGACGGGTCGATTCCTCGGATTGCCGGTCAGGGATCTGGCCGGGCACGATGCCACCGAGTACGACGTCCTGATCGTGGCCGCGCTCGAGAAACCGGGCGTCGTCGAGCAACGGCTCATTGCTGCGGGTATTCCGGAAGCCAAGCTGCTGACGCTGCAGGTGGCCAAGGTGGCCTCGGCAGAGAGACCCGCGGGTGAGGCTTTCGGCGTGCCGCACGCCGGGCCTGGAGGAAAGTGAGATCGCATGGGATTAGGCGGGCGGGTCATTGGCGCGGTGTTGAGGCGGACGGGGATCCTCGGCACTCTGCAGGAAGCATGGCGACGAGACTTCGAGCGCGCGTCGGCCAAGATGCGCCGCGACACCGAGAGACGTGTCGAGCGGCTTCAGGAATCCGTCAAGGAGCTCGGCATGGCCGTGCGGGCGAGCCGGGGGCGTGCCCAACTGCTCGAGCGACGAGTCGAGGCCGCGGACATCGACAGCCGACAGTCCCATCTGCTCGCGGGGTTCACGTCGGAGATGAACGCCGCCGACGTCTGTGCGCACGTCGCCAGGGCCGTGTCGGCCGCCCCGTTGGATCCCGCGCCCTGCGCACACCTCGTCATCGACGAGGTGTTTCCCCCTGATTTCTACCAGCTTCTCGTCGAGAGTCTCCCGGCGCCCGAGTTCTTTCTTTCGCACGACCCGATCAAGATGAATTTGCGGCCGGCCCGCTTCAAGGTCGTGCCGGCCCTCACGCGGGCCGTGTGGGAGTTTGTCGACGCCGATGTGACCAGGACGATCGCTGATGTCGCGTTGCGGCGCCTGCAGCCGTACCTGCACGCGCGCTGCGAGGCGATGTTCGGCGCCGGGCGCGCCGACGCTGCGTTGGCGATCCCGCATCGCGCCTTTGGCGGGCGGATCATGCTGCGCCGGCCGGGCTATCTGCAGCGGCCGCACCTCGATCCCAAGCGCTCCTCGGCGACGGTGCTGATCTACGTCGCTCGCCCAGGTGATCCGGAAGGCGTCGGCACGGCGCTGTATGCGCTTTCGAGCCCGGTGTCACCCGTTCGAACGAGCACGTACTATCCCGAGGATCACGGCGTCACGTGCACGCCCGTGAAGCATGTGCCCTTTCGCCCGAACACGGCCGTCGTGTTCGTGAATGCCGAGGGCGCACACGGGGCGGAGATCCCGAAAGCGTCGGCCGCCGAATCCTTCCAGCGCTACGCGTTCATGTACTACATCGGGCCCGACCTGCCCGAGTTGCTCCGGTTCGTCTCGACGCTGCCGACGGCTGCTCAGCAGGGATGGCTGGGCTTGGCCGAGTCGGGTGACGAGTGAAGCACGTACGGAGATGACCGCGCTCGGCCACCGGTGACCAGCCAATCAGCGCCGCGCATCGTCTTCGGGATGACCCTGCACAACCATGCCAGGCATCTGCGTGAAGCCATCGAATCGCTCCTGTCGCAGACGCACCCTGACTTCGCGCTTCTGATGCTCGACGATGGTTCAACCGACGCCACTGAGACGATTGCGCGGGAGTACGAACAGCGCGACGGGCGTGTCCGCTACTTCCGGAATGCGGTTCGTCAGGGCATGGTCACAACGTGGCGCGAGGTCGCGGAACTTGCCGCACGCGAGTTTCCGACAGCCGAGTACTTCGCGTGGGCAAGCGACCACGATCGATGGCATCCCGACTGGCTGGCTAGGATGACGGGCGAACTCGACAGACACGAGCAAGTCGTACTGGCGTATCCCCTGTGTAATTGGATTGATGACGACGGGGTGGTCGTGACGAAGAGGTCGCGCCGATTCACGACGGTAGGCATGGCTGACCGCAGGGCGCGGTGGTCGCACTTCTGCAGGAACTCGGTGGGTGCTGGCGACATGGTGTACGGCTTGATCCGTATCCCGGCGCTGCGTGCGGCGGGCACGTTTCGTCTCGTGCTGAGGCCCGACCGACTGCTCGTCGCCGAGCTGACGCTGCTCGGCGAGATCAGTCAAGTGGAGGAGGTGCTGTGGACGCGTCGTCAGGGGCCGCTCGGGAGCGTGGCGCGGCAGGGCGACACGCTGACAGCGGCACCAGGTCCCTGGTGGTTCTGGTTGCCGCCGTGGGTGCAACACGCGCGCGTACTGCTTCGCGAACACAGTCGTCGCGGAGCTAGTCCCGCGGTGTCCAGGGTCGAGCTCTGGCGGATGGTGCTCCTGTATGAGGCCAGCTATACCTGGCGGCACATCAGGCGATCGGGTGTGAGCCACGGCGTCGCATCGTTGGGCGAGCGGGTGCAGGCCGTACGGAAGGGTGTGCGGCACTGGTCTGGCGTCTCGCGGTTGCGGGCCCGTCACGCGGGTCGGCAGGCAAGCGCGCGGCTCCGCAGGCAACTGCGCCGGGCGCGGCACGAGGTGCCATTGGCCACCCGCGCCCTTTCGGGTCGGGTACGTCGAGCGTGCCGCCACGGCGTGCGGGATGCGCTCGTGCTCACACGCCGTCTTGGCTTACGCGGCGGTTCGTCCGAGCGCGAATGACGGCATGAGATCTGAGCGCGAATGAAATCATGAGAAAAGTCTGCGTGTTCGTCGGCTCGCGAGCCAACTACAGCAGCATCAAATCCGTCATGCGTGCCGTTCGGCAGCACCCCGATCTGCGGCTGCAGCTCGTCGTGGGGGCCTCGGCGCTCCTGGATCGGTTCGGGTCGGTTGTCGATCTCATCGAAGCCGACGGGTTTGCGCCCGACGCCCGCGTCACGATGATCGTCGAAGGGGAGACGCCCGCGACGATGGCGAAGTCCACCGGACTCGCTCTGCTCGAGCTGCCGACGATGTTCGAGCTGCTGAAGCCGGACGTCGTCGTGTCTGTCGGGGACCGCTTCGAGACCATGGCAACTGCGATCGCTGCCGCCTACATGAATATTCCCGTCGCGCACACGATGGGCGGTGAAATCAGCGGCACGATCGACGAGAGCATTCGGCATGCCGTGACGAAGATGGCCCACGTGCACTTTCCCGCCAACCGGGCGGCTGCGGATCGGATCATCCGGATGGGCGAGCATCCAGACACCGTCCACGCCGTGGGGTGTCCGCGGATCGACCTTGTCGGCGAGATCGCCAACGCTCGCGGGGCGATGCCGCACCAGGAATGGCTCGAGCGCGAAGGTGTCGGCGCGCACGTCGACGTGTCGAAGCCGTTTCTACTCGTCAATCAGCACCCGGTCACGACGGAGTACGGCCAGGGCAAGGAGCAAATCTGGGAGACGCTGTGGGCGCTCGATCAGCTAAAGGTTCCCACGATCATGCTTTGGCCCAACGTCGACGCGGGATCCGAAGACATCGCCACCGGCATGCGAGCCTTTCGCGAACGTCTGAACCCCGACTACATCCGTTTCTACAAGAACTTCCCGATCGACACTTACGTGCGTCTCATGCTGCTCTGTGCATGCGCGGTGGGGAACTCGAGCGCGCCGATCCGCGAGGGCGCATTCATCGGCGTCCCGGCAGTCAATATCGGGACGCGCCAGACCGGTAGGGATCGGGGACCGAACGTCGTGGACGTCGGGTACGCCCGCGATGAGGTCGTCGCCGCCGTCAGGCGGCAGATGGCGCACGGACGGTACCCGTCCGATTCGCTATACGGCGACGGACGGGCGGGGACTCGTGTTGCCGACGTACTCGCGCGTGTGCCTCTCGTCGTCCAGAAACGACTCGTGTTCACCCAGCCCGACTGATGCAGGTGTTGGGGGTCATTCCCGCCCGCGGCGGATCGAAGGGCGTTCCCGGAAAGAACCTGCGAGACCTCGCCGGTCGACCGCTGTTGGCCTATACCGTTGACGCCGCCCGGGGCAGCCGCCGTCTCAGTCGGGTGGTGCTCAGCACCGACGACCCGGTCGTGGCCGAGACGGGACGTGGCCTTGGCGTCGAAGTGCCCTTCATGCGACCGGCGCACTTGGCCACGGACGAGGCCCCGATGCTGCCGGTGTTGCTGCATGCGGTGGACGAGATGCAGACGCGTGGCTTTGTGGCGGACGCCGTAGTTGCGTTGCAGCCGACGTCGCCCCTGCGTCGGGCCGAGCACATCGACGCGGCGATCGAACTCCTCACGACGACACCTGCCGATGCGGTCGTGAGTGTGGTCGAAGTGCCGCATCAGTTTGCGCCGACGTCTCTGATGCGACTCGATGGCGACCGCCTGCTGCCTCTGACTGATGCGCCGATGGTTTTGCAGCGGCAGCAAAAAGCCATGATGTACGCTCGCAACGGTCCGGCCGTGCTTGTCGTGCGCACGACACAGCTTCGCGCCGGCTCCTTCTACGGTGGAGACACGCGGGCCCTCGTGATGACGCCCGACGATTCGGTGGACGTCGACACATCCTGGGATTTCGAGTTGGTGGCGTTCCTCCTCGCGAGGAGGGGAAGCACGGTCGCGCGACATGCCCGATCCTGACATGCGAATTCTCTATCGACATGTCGGCGAGTACGAGCCGGTCGACACGGCGCGCCTGCGACCAGATGGTTCGTACAAGCAGCTCATTGAAAAGCGGACGCATCCGATTGACGAGCTCGTACGGGTCCACGGCAGGATTCCGGATGACCTGCTGACGCCGCGTGCGTGTCCCACCTGCGGCGCGATCGCCACGACGCCTGAGCTCGAGAAGGATCACATGCGGATCGTGCGCTGCACCGTCTGCGATCTGGTCTATGTCAATCCGACCTTTGATGAAGCGCACTACCATTCGGTCTACGCCTCGGCGGCCTATCAGGACATCGTCCGCGATCTCGGCATCAAGAGCCACGAGTACCGTGTGGCGCGGTTCGGCGTCGAACGCGTCGCGCTGATGACGCGCCACCTGCGCACCCAACGTGCGCGATATCTCGACGTCGGTTGCAGCACGGGGTTCGTCGTCGAGGCGGCGCGCGACGCGGGATGGGACGCGACCGGCCTCGACCTCAACCCCTCTGCGATTGAGTTCGGTCGCGGTCGTGGACTGGACCTGCGGACCGTGGCTCTCGAAGACGCCGGGTTCGCGGCAGAGACCTTCGACGCGGTGTCGCTCTTCGACGTGCTCGAGCATCTGCTGGATCCTGTCCGTACCTTGCGCGCGTGCGAACGGCTCCTGAAGCCGGCCGGTATCGTGTTTCTCTACGTCCCCAACTACGACTCGGCGTCGCGTCTGCTCATGGGGCCTGATGCACACTTCATCTGGCCAACGCATCACCTGAACTACTACACGCCCATCACGATCAGCGATCTCATGGAACGCGAAGGCCTCGCGACCGAGTACGTCGCGACCGAGGGGCTCGACATTGCGGACTATCTCTGGTACCGCCGCGAAGTGCTGGGCCGGTCGGACGAGGGGCTGAGTGAGATTGCAGACACGCTGCAGTTTCTAGCCAACGCCGGTGCCTATGGCAAGAATCTGCGCGTCATCGCGCGAAAACGCGGATGAGAGTTCTCTTCTCCGGTCTGCACTTCGCCTACTTCAAGAACTTCGAGTCGGCCGTTCGCGAGCTCGCCGACCGCGGTCACGCCGTGCATCTCTCGGCCGACGAGGTCGAGGCGCCGGTCGACATCGGCGGGCAGGATCTGGTCGAGCGCCTGGCCGGCCAGTATCCCGCCCTGACGTGGGACCTGGCGCCGTCACTCCGACAGGAATCGTGGTTCGACGCGGCCCGGCGACTGCGCCTCGGCCTCGACTACGTGCGTGTGCTTGAACCGCGGTACACCAGCTCGACAAAGCTGCGTATGCGCGCCCACGAGCGGACGCCGCGAATCGTCCGGTGGGGCGCGGCGGTACCGAAGGTGGGGCCGCCGGTGACGCGCGCGTTCCTCAAGGGCGCGGAACGGGTGCTGCCCGCGAGCGAGACCTTGAAGGACTACCTGCGGCGTCACCGTCCGGACGTGGTCGTGCTGGTGTCGCTGACCTACTCGCGCTCGCAGCAACTTGATCTGCTGAAGGCCGCGCGTGCCCTTGGGATCCCCGTCGCGGCGGCCATCATGAGCTGGGACCATCTGTCGAGCAAGGCGCTGCTGCACGTCGCGCCCGACCTGGTGCTCGTCTGGAACGAGATGCAACGACGCGAGGCCGTCGAGATGCACGGGCTTCCGGACGAGCGAGTCGTGGTCACCGGCGCGCAGTGCTACGACCAGTGGTTCGCGCGCGTGCCGGAGCGCACCCGAGAGCAGTTCTCCGCCGACGTGGGACTTCGTCCCGACCGGCCTTTCGTGTTGTGGGTGCACTCGGCCATCACGCCCCAGCCCGACCCGCCAGAGCCGGTGCTGGTGACGCAGTGGCTCGCCGCGCTTCGCGCGAGCGACGACCCGGTGCTGCGCGAACTTGGAGTCCTCGTGCGTCCTCATCCCGAGCGGTTGAAGGAATGGAAGGATATCGACCTCGCGCGCTTCGACAACGTGTCGTTCCGTGGGGGCAATCCGATCAACACCCGCGCGAAAGACGAGTACTTCGACGCGCTCTACTACGCCAACGCCGTGATCGGCCTGGTCACCAGCGCGTTCCTGGAGGCGGCCGTGGTCGGCCGCCCGGTGCTCACTTTCGCCCTGCCGGCCTATCGCCCGCATCAGGAAGAAATGTTGCACTTCCGGTATCTGACCACGGTCGGGGGCGGGTTGCTGTGGAGTGCCCCGAATATGCCGACGCACGTGCAGCAGTTGACGCAGACGATTGCGGCACACGGGCCCCGCGACGAACGCAACACGCGTTTCCTCCGCGAGTTCATCCGCCCCGCCGGCCTCGATGTCGCCGCCACGCCCGCGTTCGTGGACGCGATCGCGCGTCTCCAACGCGAAGGGACGCGTGGCGACGAGACGCTTGCCCACTCGCGGCTCGCGCCGGTGGCCCTTGCGCTGGCGCGCAGCACGCGCGCCGGGCTCGGGCGATGGCTGATGCTCGACATTCGGGGTGACGAGACCGACGAGCATCGCGACAGGAGGGTGCGGATCATCGGCGCGAAGGCGGCGGCCAAAGCAGCGCGGGTCGAGGCGAAGACACGGCGTCGGGCGCGGCGCGCAAGACGGGATGCTTTCTGGCGACGGGCGAAGGAAGTCAAGAGTGCGCTGCTCTCTGCTCGCTATCACGCCGCGATGGCCGCGCACCGCTTCCTTGCCATGGCAGGTGTCGAACGCGACCGTCTCCCGAAAGGCGGGAAGGAGTGACGACACCCCCCGGCCCTCGCGTCGTGCTCGGCATGACGCTCTACAACAACGCGACACACCTGCGTGGCGCTCTCGACACGCTGCTGGCTCAGACCGATCGCGATTTCGCCCTCCTCATGCTCGACGATGCGTCGAGCGATGAAACCGAGACGATCGCACGTGAATATGTCGAACGGGACCCTCGTGTGACGTATTTCAGGCACGACCAGCGTCGGGCCATGATCGCGACCTGGCGCGAAGTGGCTGAGCGTGCCGCCAGAGCGTGTCCGTCGGCGGAGTACTTCGCGTGGGTGAGCGATCACGATCAATGGGATCCGCGCTGGCTCGAGATGCTGCGCCGCGAGCTCGATTCGGACGCCGGGCTCGTGCTGGCCTATCCGATTACGCGCCGAATCGAGACCACGTCAGGCGCGGAGCTGGAGAAGGGGCCGCGACTCTTCGAGACGACGAGGTATGAGGATCTCGTGACCCGGTGGTCGTACTTCTGCCGTCATGGTGTGGGCGCCGGCGACATGGTGTACGGCCTGATGCGATTCGAGGCATTGCGCCAGGTGGGCATCTTCCGCACCGTGCTTCGTCCGGATCGGCTGCTCGTCGCCGAGTTGACGCTGCTCGGACGAATCCGACAGGTGCCAGAGGTGCTCTGGTTCCGGCGGCAGTCTGCCGAGACCAGCGTCTCGCGACAGACGCAGACACTCGTCCTGCCCGGCGAGGCGCCACGAGGCTTCGGGCGGCTTCCGTGGCTCCAGCACGCCCGCGTGCTCTGGCGCGAGTACGTCCGCCCCGAGGACCGGTCAATTCCGCTCCCGACCATTCGATGGATCCAGATGCTCGGGCTCTATCAGGTGTCGTACGGGTGGCGGCACTTCCGGAAGACCGAAACCTCCCACGCGGTGGGCCGCGGTATCGACAACGTGGTCTGGACCAGGAAGGTCGTCCGCCACTACTTTCACCACGCCGTCTACCACGCCCTCGTGGGCGGGCGTGCCGCGCTGGGGAAGGTGCGGCGGTTTGCGCGACGCGCCGTGTTCCACGTGCTGGTCTTCACGCATCGCTTCCGACGGCGGCGAGGCAGCGAGGAAACGCCGGTCCGGTGAAGATCCTGTTCGTCGCGCGGCACGTCACGTACTTCAGGAACTTCGATTCGGTGCTGGCGTTGCTCGCGTCTCGCGGCCATGAGATCCACCTGGCCGTCGAGCGCGACGAGACGCAGGGCCTGGGCGGCGCGGCGCTCATCGAACGCCTGACTGCCGACTATCCTTCGATCACGTTCGGGGAGGCGCCGGGTCGGGAGCGAAACGAGTGGGCGCGCCTGTCCTCCAAGATTCGTCTTGCGTTCGACTACGTCCGGTACCTCGATCCGTTGTACGACGGCACGCCCCGCCTGCGGTCCCGCGCCGCTGAGCGAGCACCGGCGTTCGCCGTGGCGTTCGGGGCGAGTCCGTGGGCGCGGCGGGCTGTGGCGCGCTGGATGGTCAGACGCGTCCTTCGGGCGGCCGACGCGGCGTTGCCACGCAGCGCCAGCATCGAGGCGTTTCTCCGAGAGCAGCGACCCGACGCCATGCTCATCACCCCTCTCGTCGGCGTTGTGGGATCACCCCAGCCCGACTACGTCCGCACCGCGTGCGCCATGGGCATTCCTACCGCGCTCGCCGTCTGGAGCTGGGACCATCTGTCGAGCAAGGCTCTCATCCGGGAAGTGCCGGATCGCGTCCTCGTGTGGAACGACATCCAGCGGGCCGAGGCGAAGCGCTTCCACGGCGTGTCGTCCTCCCGCGTCGTGGTCACCGGGGCGCAGTGTTTTGACCGGTGGTTCGATCGGCGACCGTCCCGCGATCGCGCCGCGTTTTGCGCCGCGATGGGTCTGCCGGCCGATCGCCCGTTCGTCATGTACGTAGGCTCGGCCCTGTTTCGCGGCAGTCCGTCCGAGAGCGACTTCATCATGCGGTGGATCGCGCGCCTGCGCGCAAGCGAAGATCCGAACGTCAGACGCGTGGCCATCCTGGTTCGTCCGCACCCTCAGCGCTTGGACGAGTGGCGACGCGTCGACGTGAGTGGGCTGACCGACGTCGCGGTTCGCAGCGCGAATCCGGTCACCGAGGACGCCCGGGCGGACTACTTCGACGCGCTCTTCCACAGCTCGGCGGTCGTCGGACTCAATACCAGCGCGTTCCTCGAGGCGGGCATCGTGGGCCGGCCGGTGCTGGCGATCGTGCCCCCTGAATACCGCGACAATCAGGAGGGGACCCTGCACTTTCGCTATCTCACGGACGTCTCGGGAGGACTCGTGCGCGTCAGCCGATCGCTCGACGAGCACGTCGGTCAGTTGACTGGCGTGCTTGCGTCGGCCGCCGACGTTCATGCGGGGCGCCAGTTCGTCGCGACGTTTCTCCGACCACACGGCCTCGACCAACCGGCCACACCGCGGTTTGCTGACGCCGTCGAGCAGATGGAGCGTCTCGTCTCGCGCCGGCGCGGGCGCGCCTCTTCACCTGTCGGTCGTTTGGCGCTGAAGACCATGGTGGCGATCGGCGAATCTCCCAAGTACCGCGCCTGGATGTTCGACGAGGAGGAACGCAGCTACGAAGAGTGGCGGCGACGAAAAGGCGAGATCCGATCGCGAAACCGGAAGGCCGGTCTGACCCCAGAACAGCAGGCCGAGGCCGAGCGGGACATGCGGGCGCACAGGGCCGAGTCGTGAAGATTCTCTTCCTCGCGCGCCACTACACGTACCTGCGGTTATTCGAGTCGGCCATCGAGGGCCTGGCGGCGCGCGGGCACGAGGTTGTCTTGGCTGCCGATCGGAAGGAACAGATTGGCGGTCAGGCGATGATCGAGCGGCTGGCCTCCCGATTCCCGAACGTCAGGCTGGCGCAGACTCCGAGACGCCGCGATGAGCGGGGGGCCGAGGTGGCCAGACAGGTCAGGCTCGGGATCGACTATCTGCGGTTTCTTCGACCCGAATTTGCGCAGACGCCACACCTTCGCGCCAGGGCTCGCGAACGCGCGCCGCGCGTCGTCGTGCGCTGGTCCGAATCGCCGTTGGCCGGCCTTGTGGGCGGCGTGGACGGCATCAGAGCCGGCTTGCGCCTGATGGAACGCGGCCTCCCGGTGCCTCCGGAGGTGGAGGAGTTCATGCGCGCCGAGGCGCCGGACCTGGTGATGATCACCCCGCTCGTCGACATCGGCTCGTCGCAGCTCGACTACCTTGCCGCCACACGAAAGCTGGGGCTGCGGACCGTGCTGCCCGTTGGCAGCTGGGACTACCTGTCGAGTAAGTCGCTGCTGCGGGACGTCCCCGAGCGCATCATCGTGTGGAACGAGGCCCAACGGAGCGAGGCCATCGAGATGCACGGCGTGGATCCGTGGCGCGTCGTGGTGACGGGGGCGCAGTGCTACGACCAGTGGTTCAATCGGCAGCCCTCGAGGGACCGCGACGCCTTCTGTGCCCGCGTTGGCCTTCGCGCCGACAAGCCGTTCGTGCTCTACGTGTGTTCGTCACTGTTCCGCGGCACGACGCATGAGCCGACCTTCGTCCGCGATTGGGTGCGAGCGATCCGTTCGAGCACCGATCCCAGGCTGCGGGGGGTTGGCATCCTGATCCGCCCACATCCCTCCCGGCTCGACGAGTGGCAGGGCATGGACCTGTCGTACGAGAACCTCACCTTTTGGGGCGCTCATCCGGTTGACGAGGAAGCGAAGGACGACTACTTCGATTCGATGTTCCACAGTGCGGCCGTCGTAGGCGTCAACACGAGCGCGTTCATCGAGGCGGCAGTGGTTGGCGTCCCTGTCCACACAGTGCTGCTACCCCACATCTCGAAGGACAACCAGGAGGGGACGCTGCACTTCCACCACCTGCTCGAAGTAGGCGGCGGGCTGCTGCGAGCCGCCCGTAGCTTTGATGAGCATCTGACGTCGCTCGCCGACTCGTGTGAGACGACGGTCCGTCCCGATCCCAAAGCGGAACGGTTCGTCGCGAGCTTTGTCAGGCCTTATGGTCGCGGAGAGGCTGCGACGCCGCGGTTTGTCGCGGCCGTCGAAGAGGCCGCGGCGTCATCCGTCGCCGGCCCGGGCCTCGCCTCGTGGCTCGGTCGCCTCTTGCTGCTGTCGGTGCGGGCCTCGCTCGCGCGCGGCTCAGAGGCGTGGACGTCGGCGTCGCGCAAGAAACGACGGCGGAAACCCCATGCCGTCGCGCAGCCCGGACCCGACCTCCAGACGTGAAGATCCTCCTGTTCACGCGGCACTATTCGTACCTCCGGCTGTTCGAGTCGGCCATCGCGGAGCTCGCTCGCCGGGGGCATCGGGTTCACATCGCCGCGGACCGTGAGGAATCGATGGGGGGGCGCCGCCTGGCCGAGCGGCTGGCGTCGGAGCATCCACACGTCACGCTGGGCTCGACCCCCGGTCGCGCGCCGAACGCATGGACAGAGTTCACGCGCAGGCTCCGCCTCGGGATCGACTACCTGCGCTATCTCGACCCGCGGTATGCCGACACCCCGCACTTGAGGTTGCGTGCTCGAGAGCGCGCGCCGCGCAGCGTGGTGGCAGTGGCCGATCGCCTGACCACCGCCGGCGCCCGTGCCCGCTTCGCCGGCCTGCTGCGGCTGCTCGAGCGCGGGATTCCCGCGAGCCCGCACCTGCAGGCGTTCATTCGCGAGCAGTCGCCCGACCTCGTGATGGTCACGCCGCTCATCGAGCTCGGCTCGCCCCAGACCGAGCACCTGGTGGCGGCCAAATCGCTCGGTCTTCGGACCGCGTTGCCAGTCGCCAGCTGGGATCACTTGTCGAGCAAGGCATTGATTCGAAACCAGCCGGATCTGGTGCTGGTCTGGAATGAGGTCCAGAAGCGGGAGGCCGTCGAAATGCACGGCGTGCCCCCCGAGCGTGTCGTCGTCACGGGAGCGCACTGCTTCGACCAGTGGTTCGGGCGGCAGCCTTCCCGGAGTCGTGAGCGTTTCTGCGCGCGCGTGGGACTCAGGTCGGATCGGCCGTTCGTGCTCTATCTCTGCTCGTCGCTGTTCAGGGGCACTGGCAGCGAAGCGGCCGTGGTGGAACGCTGGGTCGAAGCGATCCGGACGAGCGACGATCCTCGTCTCGCTGACATCGGCATCCTGGTCCGACCGCATCCGACCAGGCTCGACGAATGGAAGCAGGTCGATCTGTCTGGCTACCGGAACATCGCGTTCTGGGGCGCGCATCCGGTCGACGACGAGGCGAAGGACGACTACTTCGATTCGATGTACTACAGCGCGGCGGTCGTCGGCCTGAACACAAGCGCGTTTCTCGAGGCCGCCGTCGTCGGCAAGCCGGTGCATACCATCCTCGTCGACGACATCTCGCGGGACAACCAGGAAGGGACGATTCACTTCCACTACCTGCTCGACGTCAACGGCGGGTTGCTGCGGGTCGCGAGGACGTTCGACGAGCACTGTCGCCTGCTCGCCGACTCGCTCGTCCCGGAAGGGGGCGGCGACGTCAAGGCCCAGCGTTTCGTCGAAGGATTCATCCGGCCGTTCGGCGCCGTGGTTCCCGCCACCCCGCGTTTTGCCGATGCAGTCGAGCGACTGGGGGCGTCGCCCGCACCCCGTCCCGCCGGTGCGGGGATGGTCGAACGCTTCATCCGGCTGCCGCTCTATCCGGCCGTTGGCGCGTTGCAGGTGCTGCTGGCGACGCAGCCGTATCGGAAGCGAGTGCGGCTGAGGTTCAGCAAATGGCACCAGGACGGCCGTCGCCGCGTGTTCGTGAAGCTGAAGCAGTTCGCGCAGAGTCAGCTCGGCGAAAAGGAGCTGGTGGCCGCCCCGGTCGGTCCCGCGTCGGCCCTGACCCCGAAGCCCGGTCGTCAGCGCGATCCCGCGAAGAAACTGGCCGGCTGGAATCTGCCCGAGGCGGAAGAGACGCGTGAGCTCGTCAACTCGATCGGCCGGAGCGGTCGGCCGATCCTGATAGGACCGTGGCTCTCCGAGGCGGGTTTCGAGTTGCTCTACTGGATTCCGTTCCTCGCCTGGGCAAAGGCGTACGGCAACCTCGATGCCTCGCAACTCGTAGTGGTATCCCGCGGCGGGGCGAGCTCGTGGTATCGCGACATCACGACCAACTACGAAGACGTCCTCTCCTTCTACACACCCGACGAATTCCGGACGCGCAACGAGGGGCGCATTCTCGAGCAACGCGGACGCATGAAGCACGTCGAGATCTCAACCTTCGACCGCGAGATCATCGCCAAGGTCTCCGAGAAGCGCGGCTTGAGCGGTGTCCGCCTGCTGCACCCGTCGACGATGTACCGGCTGTTCGACCATTTCTGGTTCCAGCGCGTGCCCGTCACGCTCGTGGAGGCCTTTTCGTCGTTCGCGCCGCTGCCGCCGGTGGAACTCGGCGATCTGCGCGGACAGCTGCCCGAGCGGTACGTCGTCGCGAAGTTCTATGGCAACACGGCCTTGCCGGACACGCCGGACAACCAGGCGTTCGTCTCGTCGTACCTCGAGGCGCTCAGCCGGCACATCGATGTCGTGCTGCTCACCACTGGCCACAGGTTCGACGATCATGAGGACATGGGGCGGCTGGAGCGTAGCCGGATTCACACCGTCGAGCACTTGATGACTCCCGCCACGAACCTCGACGTCCAGACGCGCATCATCAGCGGCGCCGAGGGCTATGTCGGCACGTACGGCGGATTTTCCTATGTGGCGCCGCTCGTCGGAACCGACGCGCTGACGCTCTACTCGCACATCACCGGTTTTCGGTTCGACCATCTCGAAGTCGCCAAGCGTGTTTTTTCGGGTCTGCGGCAGGGCACCTTTGTCGAGCTCGACCTTCGCTCGGTCGATCTGATGCGACTCGGCTTCGGGGGCACGGGCGCGCGTACACCGGCCGCGCTCGCCGGGGTGACCCCCCGATGATGACGCGCTCGATTCGCGACGCGCGGCGCCACGCACGCGAGAGGCGCGAGGAGCGCCAGTGGGCACGCGCCGGCTGGCACATCGAGCGTGAGATCGACGATCTCGCGCGACGCGAGCGCACCCTGGTCGTGGGACCCTGGCTGTCAGAAGTCGGGTACGAGGTGCTCTACTGGATTCCGTTCCTGCGGTGGGTGATGGCGGCCTTCCGCCTCGACGCCAGTCGCGTCGTGGCTGTGTCGAGGGGCGGCGTAGCTTCGTGGTACGAGGGCATTGCGGCGCGATATGTCGAGGTGTGGGACGAGGTCGATCCGATCGAGTTTGCCCGTCGAACGGCCGAGCGTCAGGCGACCAAGCAGGTCGAGGTGTCCACTTTCGACCGTCAGCTGGTCGCGGCGGTCGAGCGACGCCTCGGCGAGTCGGTCGACGTGTTGCACCCGTCGCTGATGTACCGTCTGTTTGCGCTCTTCTGGTCGGGACACCGGTCGCAAAGCTTCCTCGACAGCCACACGCGGTTTGCGCCGATCGCTCCGCCACGCATCATCGATGAGAGCCAGTTGCCGCGCGACTATGTCGCGGTGAAGTTCTACGCCGCCCGATCGCTGCCGGACACGCCCGAGATTCGACAGACGCTGCGATGGTTCGTCGAAAGCCTCGCGGAACGGACCAACGTTGTGCTGCTCGACACCGGCCTCGTGTTGGACGAGCACACCGACTACGCGTTCGACGCCTCGAGACGGGTCGTCAGCGCGAAGCCGTGGATGCGGCCGGCCGTGAATCTCGGGGTGCAAACGCAGATCATCGCCGGTGCCCGCGCGTTCATCGGGACGTGTGGAAGTGTGGCCTGGCTGGCGCCGATGCTGGGCGTTGACACCTCGGCCGTGTTCGTCGATTCGAAATGGCTGCACGCTCACCTGGGCGTGGCACTGCGGGCCTGTCACCGGGCCGGACTCGGACGCTTCGCCCCCGTCGATCTTCGCGCGCTCACGGTGCTGGCGACTGGCGAAAGGCTGGTCCAATGACCCATCCCGCCCTAACGACCCTCGGCAGCGGCCGATGCCTGATCATCGGTGAAGTCGCACTCACGCACGATGGCAGCCTCGGGCTCGCGCACGCGTTCATCGACGCCATCGCCGACGCAGGCGCTGACGCGGTGAAGTTCCAGACGCACATCGCCGCCGCCGAGAGCACGCCGTCTGAACCGTTCCGCGTCCAGTTCAGTCGGCAGGACGCGACCAGATACGAGTACTGGAAACGGATGGAGTTCACCGAAGAAGGATGGCGCGGCCTGGCCGATCATGCCCGCCAGCGGCAGATGCTGTTCCTGTCGTCGCCGTTCTCGATCGAGGCCGTCGAACTGCTCGAACGGGTCGGCATGCCGCTATGGAAGATCGCCTCTGGTGAAACGTCCAACGCGATGCTGCTCGAGCGGATCCTCGATACGCGAGCAGCTGTGCTGCTGTCAACGGGCATGAGCCCCATCGCCGAAGTCGACGCGGCGGTCGCGCGCGTTCGGGCGCGTGGCGTGGACGTCGGCGTGTTCCAGTGCACGACCGCGTACCCGTGCCCGCCAGAGCGAATCGGTCTCAACTTGATTCCTTTCTACCGAGATCGCTATCGCTGCTGGGTGGGGCTATCGGATCACTCCGCGACGATCTTCCCTGGCCTCGCGGGCGTTGCGCTGGGTATGGACATGCTCGAGGTGCACATTACGTTGTCGCGCGAGTGTTTCGGGCCTGATGTCATCGCGTCGATCACGACATCGGAATTGCGACAGCTGGTCGAGGGCGTCCGTTTTATCGAGCGCATGCGCGCCAACCCGGTGGATAAAGACGCCTCCGCGCACGTCACCGCCCCCCTTCGGAAGCTGTTCACGCGCAGCCTCGTGGCCCGTGCGAACCTTCCCGTCGGCACGGTACTCGCGCGCGAGCATCTGGCCGTCAAGAAGCCAGGCACGGGGCTGTCCCCGGATCGTCTCGAGGAGATCATCGGACGCCGACTGACACGCCCCGTCACCGCCGATCAACTGCTTGCGGCGGAAGACATCGAAGGATTGACTCGCCCGTGACCAAACGGAAGATCTGCGTCGTCGTCACCGCCCGCCCCAGCTACTCGCGGATCCGGACGGCGCTCGACGCCATTAAAAGGCATCCCGACCTCGAGCTCCAGCTCGTGGTGGCGGCCTCGGCCCTGCTCGACCGGTACGGAAGCGCCATTCAGGCGATCGAACGCGACGGCTTTCCGATCGCGGCACGAGTCTACATGGTGCTCGAAGGCGAGAACCTCGTGACGTCGGCGAAATCGACGGGACTCGGGCTCGTCGAGTTGGCCACAGTGTTTGACAACCTGCGACCCGACGCGGTTGTGACCATCGCCGATCGGTACGAGACGCTGGCCACCGCCGTCGCGGCTTCGTACATGAACATTCCGGTCGTGCACGTCCAGGGTGGCGAGGTGACGGGCTCCATCGACGAAAAAGTTCGCCATGCGGTGACCAAGCTGGCCAATCTGCATCTCGTCTCCACGCAGCTGGCCGCCGAGCGCGTGCGACGTCTGGGCGAGGAGCCCGCCTCGGTGGTCGTCACCGGGTGTCCGTCGATCGACATCGCCGCCGAGGTGGCGGCCAGTCCCACGATGGACTTCAACCCGTTCGTGAAATATGGGGGTGTCGGTCCGACGACCGACCTCTCGCACGAGTACCTGGTCGTCATGCAGCATCCCGTGACGACGGAGTACGACGAGGCGCGGCGACAGGTGGACGAGACGTTGTACGCCGTGAAGGATTTCGGCATGCCCGTGCTCTGGTTCTGGCCGAATCCCGACGCCGGTTCGGACGGGACGTCGAAGGGGATTCGTGTCTTCCGCGAGAAAGAGGTGCCGAAGAACTTCCACCTGTTCCGAAACATGTTCCCCGAGGATTTCCTGCGACTGCTCTGCGGGTCGACGGCGATTGTCGGCAACTCCAGCGTCGCGATTCGGGAGTGCTCGTATCTCGGGGTGCCAGCCGTCAATATCGGTACCCGACAACAGGGCCGCGAACGGGGCAAGAACGTCATTGACGTCGGTCATGCCCGTGCCGAGATCGCAGATGCGATCACGAGGCACATCGCCAGAGGACGCCCGGCACCGGACGTTCTCTATGGCGACGGTCGAGCCGGGGCCCGCATCGCCGATTGCCTGGCGACGGCGACGCTCGGCATCGAGAAGCGCCTCACGTACTAGGGCTGACGCAGATGGCGACTCTTCTCGAGGATCGGCGGGCTCGAATTGCGGCTCTCGGCTACGACTACGCGGCGCAGTCAAAAGCGGCCGTGATGACGTGCAATCTGTGCGGCAGCGCCGAGTTCGTGGTCCTCTCGCACCGGGACCGCTACGGATATCCCGCCGAGGCGCACGCGTGCGGTCGATGCGGTCTCGTGTTCCTCAACCCGCGCATGACCGCGCCGGCCTACGGCCGGTTCTATGACGGGATCTATCGCCCCCTCGTCAGCGCATTTCACGGCCGTTTGATCGACGCCCACACGATTCAGGCCGAGCAGCGCCAGTACGCCGTCGAGCGCGCCTCGTTCCTTCGGCCTTTCGTCGGACGTCGAGATAACGGGACGATGCTCGACATCGGCGGGTCCACCGGAGTGGTCGCAAGCTGCTTCGCTGCGGAGTTCGGATGGAGCGGTACCCTGATCGACCCTGCGCCGCTCGAAGTTGAGCAGGCGAGGCGGCTGGGGCTCGAGACGATCACGGGCCTGGTCGAGGAGCACGACTTCGGCGCACGTCGCTTCGACGTAGCGGTCATCTGTCAGACCGTCGATCACCTGCTCGACGTGGCCGGCACGCTCGCCCGCGTCCGTGGCCTGCTCGCGGATGATGGGTTGCTCTTCATCGACATCGTCGATTTTCGGGCTGCATATCTGCGCAATTGGTCAGTCGAAGACGCCGTGAAAATCGATCACCCGTACTCCCTCACCGACCCCACCATGAGGGCGTACCTCAGCCGGGCGGGGTTTGTCGTTCTTCGAGGCGACTTCGCGGCGGATCATCTGCACATCAGCTACGCGTGTCGCCCGGGGCTCGCCAGCACGGACGCCCTGCCACGGCCCGAATCGGTGGAGCGGTTACTGCGCGAGGTGCGCTTCGTTCAGAACGCGCCGGCGAGGGGCTGACCCGAGTCCATGTCCCTCGTGCTCGGCATCGTTCCTGCGCGCGGCGGATCCAAGGGCGTGCCGGGGAAGAACATCAGACTGCTGGCGGGCCGCACGCTGCTCGAATACGCCGCCCGTGTGGCGCGCGAGTCGGGAGTGATCGATCGAGTGATTCTCAGCACCGAGTCGAGCGAGGTGGCCGACGCCGGCCGCCGCGCGGGTCTGGATGTGCCGTTTCTGCGGCCTGCCACGCTCGCGCAGGACGACACGCCCATGCTGCCGGTCGTTCAGCATGCGATCGATACGCTCGCTGGAGAGTCATGGCAGCCAGACATCGTCGTGTTGTTGCAGCCGACCTCGCCGCTTCGACGACCTGGCCACGTGCGCGATGCGGTGACGATGCTGCGCGCCACGAATGCCGACTCTGTCGTGACGGTCGTCGAAGTGCCCAGGCATCTGTCTCCCGACTACGTGATGCGCATCGACTCGGAGCGCCTCGTGCCGTTTCTGCCCGAGGGCGCGCGGGTGGTGCGCAGGCAGGACGCGCGTCAGGCGTACTCGCGGGACGGCACGGTGTACACGTGCTGGCGCAGGACCCTCGAGCGATTCGGCAGCATCTACGGAGACGACTGCCGGCCGTTGCTGATCGATGCGCGTGACTCGCTCAGCATCGACTCGCCGGACGACTGGGATGAAGCCGAGCGTCTGCTCGCGAGCAGATGAGGCCTTGGCGGCATGCCGTGCCGGCGCCAATTCGACACGCCGCCAGCGCCTGGCTGGCGAGGCACTCCAGTGCGCGGCTCCAGCGCGAGCTCGCGTCGATGGCGGAGCGAGCCGGGCCGATCGTGGCGGGGCCCTGGCTCGGCGAGGTGGGATTCGAGCTGCTGTATTGGATCCCGTTCCTTCGCTGGTTCACGGGTCGGTTCGGTATCGGCCCCGAGCGCCTCGTGGTCATCTCTCGCGGCGGAACGGCGTCGTGGTACCGGTCGCTGTCCTCGCATTACTTCGACGCGTTCGACGACGTCACGCCCGAAATGTTTCGCCAGCAGCACGACGATCGTGTGCGGACGATCGGCGAGCAGAAGCAGCGACGTGTGGCAGCGTTCGATGACACCCTCGTTGAATCGGTCGTGCGTCGCGCGAGTCTCGCCGATTGGTCGCTGCTGCATCCCTCGAGGATGTACGACCTGCTCGATCCGTACTGGTGGGGACACGTGTCGATCGACTGGGTACACGAGCACGCTCGGTACGCGCCGCTGCCCGAGGTGCCTCACGAGGCGTTCATTGAAACGCCGGGGCCGTACGTGGCCGTAAAGTTCTATTTCAACGATTGCTTCCCGGCCACCGACGCAAATCGGTCGTTCGCGCGCGAGGTGCTCCGCGCCCTTGCGGCGCGCGGTCCAGTGGTGGCGCTCTCGACCGGTCTCGACATCGATGACCACGGCGGCGTGCGCGTCGATGATGTTGGCGTCCGCTATTTGCCGTCGAGACTCGAGCCGGCGACGAACCTGCTGGTACAGAGCGCAGTCGTCTCCCGCGCACGGGCATTCGTGGGGACGTATGGCGGATTTTCGTACCTGGCGCCGTTCTACGGCGTGAGATCGGTGGCGCTGTTCAGCAAACCGGATGGATTTTCGCGCAAGCACCTGCATGTGGCGCAGTCGGCATTTGACCTGATCGGAGCCTCGGGTCTGTTGTCCCTGGACGATGTTACGGTGGGTGCGTCGATCGCAGATCGGGCGTGGGCGGTGACGGCGTGAGCGGGTGGAGCTGGGCGGCGTTCGACGGACGCGCGCGCACCGCCAAACGTGTGGCTTTTGCCGAGACGAAGCGCAGGGTGAAGATCGCGCGGGAACGGACACGTGGCGCGGGCGTGGCCGCGCTGAACCTTGCCGCAAAGATGCTTCGACGCCTGATGCGGGTGCCTTCCGTGGCACGGAAGCAGGTCCACGAGTTGGGTGAATCGAAGGAGCGTCTCGACACTTATCGCGCGGAGTGGTCGGTCGAGCGCGAGTTGGCGCGCGTCGTGTCCGGCTCGACGCCCATCATCGTCGGTCCGTGGCTGTCCGAAGTCGGCTACGAGGTGCTCTACTGGATTCCCTTCGTGCGCTGGGTCCAGATGTACTACCGGATTCCGGCGTCGCGGCTGGTCGTGGCCACGCGTGGCGGGGCGGCCGCGTGGTATGGCGACATTACGACTCACGCGGTCGAACTCTTCGACCTGATGTCGCCCGAGGAGTACGCAAGCGCCAACGCGCGGCGTAGCGCCGGCGACCGTGGCACGTTGAAGCAGTTCGGCGTATCCGACATGGACCGCGACGTCGTGAGCCACGTGGAGCGTCGTATCGGCGCCAGCCACGCGCGGTTACTGCACCCGTCCCTGATGTACCGGCTGTTTCAGCAGTTCTGGCTTGGCCACCGCCCGATGTCGTTTCTCGAACGGCGGACCCGGTACCGTCTCGTCCAACCGTCAGAGGTCTCGCTGCCGCCCCTGCCATCGGACTACGTCGCCGTCAAGTTCTACACCGCCGCTTCGCTGCCACCGACCGATGCCGTGCGTCGGGCGCTGCAGTCGATCGTGGTCGGCCTCGCTGAGCGCAGGCCGGTCGTGATGCTCGACACCGGACTCGCCGTGGACGATCACGAGGACTACGCCTTCACGGGCGGACGCGTGATCAGCCTGCGCGAGCACTTCCGACCACAGGACAATCTCGCCGTCCAGTCCGCTGTGATTGCGCGGGCCTCGTCCTTCGTCGGCACCTGCGGCGCCCTGGCGTGGCTGGCGCCGATGCTGGGTATCGACACCACGGCGGTACTGGCCGACCCGAAGTTCCTGCACGGCCATCTGCAGGTGGCGCGGCGCGTGTACCAGTTGATCGGCGGCGGACGATTCTCTCCGCTCGACATTTCCGCATTCGACCAGATGGGCGCGCATCTGTCGTGGGGCACGGGGCCCGCGGCGGCGGATCGCGTACGGCCGGCCGAACACCCAGAGGGGACGCATGAGCATTCGTGACGTGTTGGTGACCGGCGGCGCCGGCTACATCGGTTCTCACCTGGTGGACGCCCTGGTGGCGCGCGACTATCAGGTCACCGTCCTCGACAGCCTGGAACCGCAGGTCCACCGGTCTGGCGCCTGGCCGAGCTATGCGAACCCGAAGGCCCGCTACGTCAAGGGTGACGTGCGGGATCGCCCGGTGTTCGAACCGCTGGTGCTGGCCTCGCAGGCGGTCGTGCACTTCGGCGCCGCCGTCAGCGTCGGCCAGAGCATGTACCAGGTCGACCGCTACGTGGACGTGAACACACGCGGCACGGCCCTGCTGCTCGACATCCTCGTGAACACCCGACACTCGGTGGAGAAGGTGATCGTGGCCTCGTCCATCGGTGTCTATGGCGAAGGGGCGTATGCGTGCGCGACGCATGGCGCCGTGGCGCCGACGATCAGGCCGGAGTCGCAGCTGGCGGCGCGCGACTGGGAACAGCGGTGCCCGCAGTGCGGTGAGCACGTCTCGTCCGTACCGACGTCGGAGGACAAGGCGCTCTATCGCGACAACATCTATTCGATGACGAAGTATCACCAGGAAGAGATGGTGCTGCTTATCGGCAAGACCTACAGCATCCCCTCGGTTGCGCCACGCTTCTTCAATGTCTACGGCCCGCGTCAGAGCCTGAGCAACCCGTACGCCGGGGTCGCGGCGATCTGGCTGAGCCGGCTGCTCAACGGAAAGGCGCCTGTCGTGTTCGAAGACGGCCACCAGCTGCGTGACTTCGTCTCGATTCACGACGTCGTCGACTGCCTCGTGCTCATGCTCGAGAATCCCGGAGCCGACTACCTGCCGGTCAATGTCGGGTCGGGCGAGACCGTGACCATTCTCGATATCGCCGACCGGCTTCGCCGGTTGCTGGGCAGCTCGATCGAGCCGCAGATCACGCAGACCGGCCGTCGCTTCGACATCCGCCACAACACCGCCGACATCACGCGGGCGCGCGAGACGCTGGGGTTCGCGCCCAAGGTGTCACTCGATCACGGGTTTGGAGAACTGATCGAGTGGGCGAAAACCACGCCGGACGTCGCCGTGGACTTCTTCGACAAGGCGCTCAAGGAACTTCAGGACAAAGGCCTGCTCGTCAAGTCGTGATCCTCGACTTCGACAGCCTCGCGCAGCACCGCGGAAAAGTCGCGATGGTGGACGGGGCCTTCGATCCTCTCCACCGCGGGCACATCGAGTATTTTCGTGCTGCCGCGGCGCAGCTCGACGTCCCGCTCTTGTGCAACGTCGCCTCCGATCAATACGTCAGCACGAAGCATCCGCCGCTGCTGCCGGAAGATCAGCGGGCGGTGGTCGTGGACGCCATCCGCTACATCAGCTTCACGCATGTCAACCGGTTCGACACCGAAACGATTCTGCGCCAGCTCCGGCCCAAGTACTACGTGAAGGGCCGGGACTGGGAGGGGCGCCTTCCGCCCGAGCAGGTTCGCATCTGCGGTGAGTACGGCATCGAAGTGGTGTACCTCGACACCGTGATCGATTCCTCGAGCCGTCTCCTCAAGAGCTATACGGAGCAGCAGGGCCACCGATGACCATCACCGAGTTCGAGCAGCGGGTTTTCGATCAGAAGCCGGTCGGGTCCGGTCACTACGATTCGGAGTATTTCACGGGAGACTGGCGGGCCGAGGGAAACAACTACAGCCTCGAGACACGCCGTCAGATCGAGGCGAAGAATCCGTTGCTGATCAGGGACGTGTTCCAGCCGACGAAGGTACTTGACCTGGGTTGCGGGCCCGGTGCCCTGATGCACCTGTTGTGGGAGCTGGGCCTCGATGTCGAGGGTATCGATTTCGCCGAGAGCAGCAAGGCGCTCGCGACGCCGCAGGTCAGCGACCGCATCACCGTCGGCGTCGTGACCGATGCGTCACTCAAGCCCGCCAACGCGTACGACCTCGTGATCTGCCGCGAGGTACTCGAACACCTCACCGTCCTGCAGGTTCAACAGGCGGTGTCGAACATGGCGCGGATGACATCGCGCTTCATCTATGTGACGACGCGCTTTCACCCCAACCCGGCGTCGCTGCTCGACTTCACGACGCAGTTCGACGTCGATCCCTCGCACATCACGCTGCTCAACAAGGACCTGCTCCGCCTGATGTTCGTGCTCGAGGGATGCCGGTCGAGGCCGGATCTCGAGGCGAGGATGGACTGGGGCAATAAAGGACGCGTGCTCGTCCTGGAGAAGGTGTAGGCACCTCGGCGATGATCCCATTCGTCGACCTGCGGGCTGAGTACCACGGCATCAAGGACGAGATCGACGCGGCCGTGGGCCGTGTGCTCGAGAGCACCCAGTTCATCCTGGGCGACGAGGTGGCCGGGTTCGAGCACGAGTTTGCGTCGTATTGTCAGGCCACCGACTGCGTCGCCGTGAACTCAGGGACGAGCGCTCTGCACCTCGCCTTGCTCGCAGCGGGCGTTGGCGCCGGCGACGAGGTGATCACTGTCCCCTTCACCTTCGTGGCGACCGTCGCCTCGATTCTCTATACGGGCGCGCGACCAGTACTTGTTGACATCGAGCCAGACTATTTCACGATCGATCCGGGCACACTCGAGGCGGCCATCACGCCGCGGACGCGCGCCGTCGTGCCCGTGCACCTCTTCGGCCAGCCGGCCGACATGGATCCGATTCTCGAGATCGCGCGGCGGCATCGGTTGACCGTCATCGAGGACGCCGCGCAAGCGCACGGCGCCGAGTATCACGGCCGTCGTTGCGGGTCGCTCGCCGACAGTGCCGCATTCAGTTTCTATCCCAGCAAGAATCTTGGCGCGTATGGCGAAGGCGGTGGCGTGACGACCGGGCACGCCGCTGTCGCGGCGACGTGCCGCATGCTTCGAAACTGGGGACAGCACGCGCGGTACGACCATCGTTTCAAGGGCTTCAACTACCGCATGGACGGGTTCCAGGGCGCGATCTTGCGCGTCAAGCTGAGGCATCTCGAGACGTGGACCGAGCAGCGTCGCCAGATCGCCGGGTGGTACGACGAGACGCTCGATCGCGACCTGGTCGAGTGTCCGAAGGTGAGGCCCGGCTGCCGCCACGTGTATCACGTGTACACAGTGCGCGCCAGACACCGGGACCATCTTCGGGATGCGCTCGGTGGCCTAGGCATCGCCACCGGCGTCCACTATCCAGTGCCCGTCCACCTGCAGCCGGCCTATGCGGATCTCGGCTACGGTCCGGGCCGCTTCCCGAATGCCGAGGCCGCGGCTCGCGAAGTGCTGTC